>Ga0308015_10000289_pt1 | contig 24729 bp, 23 predicted proteins | sample Neamet231_FD_203128 | JGI IMG/M metagenome (GOLD analysis project Ga0308015, IMG submission 203128) | Marine microbial communities from water near the shore, Antarctic Ocean - #231 | ecosystem: Environmental > Aquatic > Marine > Unclassified | place: Southern Ocean | collected 2014-07-28
CAAAGCAGACCTTGGGCTTCCAGAGGGGATCAGCCACGTGATCGCTTTAGGCCATGAAATGGATCAAGATCTGGTATGCACCAACCCCTCTCTACACTTGGCGGGGCCGCCACAGGCCGCGAGTACAGCTATGAGGCCACTCTCGTGATGCAATTGGCCCCCTTATTCGCAATTTGGGTTATCAGGCGGTAGCCTCGATGAATAACACCGGTCCGGTCACCCTGATGGCAGAACAAGCAACCCTGGGCGAAAATGCATGCAATTAGTCAGTTATAACACCTGAACTTGGCTCACCCAAAACGGCTTGGCGTTGCGAAGTTCTGCGACATCTGCCCCAAATGTGGCGATGCCTGCCCTGTAAAAGCTCTGCCATTCGGACCACCCAAAGTTGGTGGTGGCACATCATCAATTCAGGCTGTTAAAAATGGGCTTCCAACGCCGAGAACCGTTTTTCGTTCTGGGCCAAGCTCAGCAGCGACTGCCCTATTTGCATGTGAGTATGTCCGTTTAATCGCGTTTTCAGCAGCGGGTCGCATAGGCTTTGGTTCAGATTGGCGCTCTCATCGGCCCAGCGATTGGCGCGTTAGTTAGACAGATATCGAAAGGGACGTCTGAAACCGAGCAGCTGGTGGGAGCGGCGCTGAGTTTGTTTTTTTTGCAAACCACTTTATTTGAATAGTCTACCAATAAAGGAATGCATCATGTCACTGCGCCCAACCCTCGAGACCCGTCAAGCCACCCCTGCGATTGAAGGGGCCGGCGTTAAACTCCACCGCGCTTTTGGCTTCCAAGATCCCTCCGAAATGGATCCATTTTTGCTCTTCGACGATTTTCGCAACGAATTAAGTGAAGATTTTGAAAAAGGCTTTCCGTGGCACCCGCACCGTGGCATCGAAACAATCACCTATGTCTTGTCTGGAACAGTTGAGCACGGAGACAGCCTGGGCAACAAAGGTACTTTGGGTGCAGGTGACGTCCAATGGATGACAGCCGGTAGAGGTATCATGCATCAAGAAATGCCAAAGGGTAATCAGAATGGCCAAATGCATGGCTTTCAACTTTGGGGAAATTTGCCGGGAAGCCTTAAGATGACGGCTCCGCGCTATCAAGACGTCACAGGCACTGAAATACCCGAAATCATTGATGATGATGGGACTCGTGTCAAAGTCATTGTGGGGAAGTTTTGGGGTAAAAAAGGCCCAGTTGATGGCATCGCTGCAGATCCACAATATCTGGATATATACGTGCCGCCCGGAGTACAAAAAAACTTTAAAATTGACACTTATCGCCGGGCTTTTGCCTACGTGTTTGATGGCGCTGCAGCTTTCGCCGATGCCTCCACTCCAACAGGTGTATTACTGGAGAAAGAGGTGGCTGGCCAAGAGCTCAACATTCGAGATCTATCTGGCAATCGTACCTTGATTCGGTTTGGCACCGGGAACGAAGTGTGTTTGCAGGCAGGGGCTGAAGGTGTTCGGTTTCTGTTGATCTCGGGCGCACCCATCGATGAACCTGTCGCTTGGCATGGCCCCATTGTGATGAACACCCGTGAAGAGTTGGTGCAGGCGTTCTCAGAACTGCGTAACGGCACGTTTATCAAGCCTGCGCACTGACACCAAGAGCTTGGCGCGTCAAAGCACAATATTGGCGCGTCAACTCATCACTGGTCAATCGACCATCTTCGCGAAACCAGTCCACCGGTCCTGTGAGAAGGGCAATCAGTGCTAAGCTAGTAATTTTCGGATCAGGCACACTAAAATCACCCGACGTAACACCACTCAGGATTAAATTATGAATTATTTTTTCATAGATACGGCGCTTTTCAACAATGACCTTGAAATTTATCTCAGTTAGGTTGCGTAGCTCCATGTAAGAGATGAACACTAATTCCGGTCTTTTTATGTGAAAGTCTAAGTGGAAGGCTACGAAATGGTCAAGTGCGGCAATAGGATCAATAGGTACCAATTCCACTGACCATTTTCTTAACAAATCCAACATATGCCCATCCAGAAGATCAAACAATAGCGCCTGCTTGTCTGGGGTGTAATTATATATAGCTCCAGCCTGAACCCCCACGGTGGCCGCAATTTGGCGCATAGTCACAGCGGCAAACCCGTGGCGTGCAAACAGCTCAAGTGCTGCCTGTTTTATCCTTGGGCCTGTTATTTCCGAGTGAGATCCACTTTTACGTGCCATAAGCTCATATTAACTGAACATACGTTCAGATCAATCAGCATTACTTGCCGTAATGCAATTAGAGGTCTAGAAACGGTTTATGAATTTAAAACCTCAAATTTTAATCTTAGGGCTCAGCATCACAATCACAGGTTGTACGGCTTTTCCTGAATTGGAAGAGGCTGTCACTTTTAGTGAATCACAGGCTGGAATTACAGAGTTTTTAAGCTCAGATGCGCTGCAAAACATCACTGCGGATATGGATCACAGGCAACAGGACAATTACTCAGCTAAGTTGAAAGCTCTACGGAATAAGGCAGATAAATTGCGCGTTCAGGATCTCTCCAACAACTGATCTCCGTATACCAGCAGGAGACGTCCGCTAAATTAGGCTGACTTCCAGTCCTACCACCGTTGCAGCGCAGTAAGTTTTTGATTAACACTCTGTGAATCGTGAGCCTTTAAGGAAATATTATGACCACAGATCCTCTCAGACTTGGCATCGCAGGGCTTGGCACTGTCGGTGCTGGCGTCCTCAAAATGATTCATAAGAACGCAGCTTTAATTGGACTACGCACAGGTCGTAATATTATAGTCACTGCCGTTTCAGCCCAGTCACGAGACAAAGATCGCGGAGTGGACCTGTCAGGCTTCGCGTGGGAGGATGATCCAGTGGCATTGGCCAAGCGCAATGACGTGGATGTGTTTGTGGAATTGATGGGCGGGAGTGACGGACCGGCGAAAGATGCAACTGAAGCCGCAATTACCGCTGGCAAAGATGTAGTTACCGCCAACAAAGCCATGTTAGCCATACACGGCCAATCTCTGGCTTTAGCCGCGGAAGCAGCAGGGCGGGTGATCAGGTTTGAAGCCGCTGTTGCTGGTGGTATCCCCGTTGTGAAAGCTTTGGCCGAAGGTTTGGCTGGTAATGAAATCACACGGATTTTAGGCGTAATGAATGGCAGCTGCAATTATATACTGACTCGTATGGAAAACGCCGGTTTGAGCTATGAAGAGATATTTGCCGAAGCCGAAGGCCTTGGCTATCTCGAAGCTGATCCCAATTTAGACGTTGGTGGCATCGATGCCGCTCATAAATTAGCAATTCTCGCTTCTATTGCTTTTGGTACTGAGATTGATTTCGACAAGGTGGTGCTAGAAGGTATCGGCGCTGTCACCATCGAAGATATTCACGCCGCCGCAGATATGGGTTACCGAATTAAACTTCTGGGGGTGGCCCAGATGACTGGACGCGGCTTAGAACAACGTATGACCCCCTGCCTTGTGCCCGCAACATCACCTTTGGGGCAGCTGGAAGGTGGAACCAACATGGTTATTTTGGAAGGCGCTGACTGTGGCCAAATTGCGCTGCGCGGTGCGGGCGCGGGTGAAGGCCCAACAGCTTCAGCAGTTATGTCTGATGTTATGGATTTGGCACGTGGTTTGCGTCTGAGTACATTTGGACAACCAGCCAATACTTTAGTCAAAACGCAACCGGCCACTACCGCCACACCAGCCCCATTTTACCTGCGCATGCAGCTACTAGACAAACCTGGCGCCCTAGCAAAAATTGCCTCAGTGATGGGAGAAGCGGGCGTATCAGTCGACCGAATGCGCCAATATGGCCATGATGCTGGCAACGCCCCAGTTTTGATCGTGACGCATAAAACCACGCGCACGGCTATTGACCAAGTTCTGGTTGATTTCAACCAGACACAGGTAGTTGACGGCACACCAGTGGTCCTGCGCATTGAATCAGCTTAACATGTGGTAGGTGATCTGGCTCGTTGGATCTTGATTAGTAATATGTTTCTTAGAAACTGTTAGCGCGCTCAGCCTTGCCAGGGCAGGCATAAGCGCGTTAGGGCTCATGAAAATGTCAAAGGAAGCTTTTATGTCTGACCCCATGGAATTTCACGATCGTGCCCTGTCACTTGGACTTGCACGCGTAGCAGAACAAGCCGCCCTCGCCTCAGCCAAGCTAATTGGGCGTGGAGATGAAAAAGCGGCGGACCAAGCGGCAGTCAATGCCATGCGCACCCAGCTTAATATGTTAGACATTGCCGGCGTGGTGGTTATCGGTGAAGGCGAACGCGATGAGGCACCCATGCTCTACATTGGTGAGGAAGTTGGATCTGGCAAGGGACCAGCCGTCGATATAGCCTTGGATCCATTGGAAGGCACCACCCTTACAGCTAAAGACATGCCCAATGCTCTAACCGTGATAGCAATGGGGCCACGAGGCTCTATGCTGCACGCACCCGATGTCTATATGGAAAAACTTGCCGTCGGCCCTGGCCTGCCAGACAATGTTGTATCCCTGAAAATGGCGCCAGCTGAACGCGTGAGAGCCTTGGCCGCTGCCAAAAAGTGTTCCGCTGAAAATATCACAGTCTGTGTTCTTGAACGCCCTCGTCATGATGCAATGATCACAGAGTTACGAACAACAGGCTGTGCAATTCGACTTATCACTGACGGCGATGTTGCTGGGGTCATTCACTGCGCAGAATCCGAAGCTACCGGCATCGACATGTACATGGGCCTCGGCGGCGCACCCGAGGGTGTTTTGGCCGCAGCAGCCCTAAAATGCATGGGTGGGCAAATGTGGGGCCGCTTAACGTTTCGTAATGATGACGAACGTAGCAGAGCGGCCAAGGCTGGAATTACAAATTTAAACCGGGTCTACAGCCGCGACGAGATGGTCACACAGGACGTAATTTTCGCGGCCACCGGCGTGACCGATGGTTCTATTCTGGCAGGAATTAAACGCGAGGTTGGATTTTTAACTACCGAAACCATCTTAATGCGTTCCAAAACTGGATCTGTGCGGCGCATGACCTACCGCATTCCAACTCACTGAGATGTACCTTGGCGTTGAACATTCAATTTCGAACCGGCGGTGGGTGGGGCCATCTCTGGAAGTTGAACGCCAAGCGCTGACCCTCAATCAACAAACAGATTTACCCCTGCCGCTTTGCCATGTGATGGCGCGATTGGGCGTAATGCCCCAACAGGCTGACGGTTTTTTAAATCCAACCTTGCGCGCGACCATGAGCGATCCCCAAAAACTCAAGGATTGCACCTTAGCTGCGGAGATAATTCTCTGTGCGGTTCAGGCCCGCAACCGAATTGCTATTTTTGCAGACTATGATGTGGACGGGGGCTCTTCAGCAGCGCTACTATTTGATTTTTTAGCACATTTTTCTATAACGCCCACGCTTTATGTGCCTGACCGAATCGAAGAAGGTTATGGACCCAACCCGAAAGCAATGCGGGCGCTGGCCACTGAGCATGATCTAATCATTTGTGTGGATTGCGGTACCCTCGCTCATGACGCTTTGGGCGCGGCTACCGCTGCAAATGTTGTAGTTTTAGACCACCACTTAGGAGGAGAGACCCTACCAACAGCTAAGGCTGTGGTGAATCCAAATCGGCAAGATGAAACTGGCGATCTAGCCCATCTTTGCGCGGCTGCAGTCGTGTTTATGGTGTTGATAGAAGCAGCACGCTTGATGCGCTCCGCAGATCAAACACCGCCAAACCTCATAAACTCTCTGGATCTTGTCGCTTTAGCCACGGTGGCGGATGTCGCCCCCTTAATAGGTGTCAATCGGGCTTTCGTGCGCCAAGGGCTAAAAATAATGGGACAGCGCAAACGTCTGGGGCTAAATGCCCTATCCGACGTGGCACGCCTCGACACAGCCCCCAATGCCTATCATTTGGGCTACGTGCTAGGTCCACGCATCAATGCAGGCGGTCGGATTGGCAAAGCTGACTTGGGCGCAAGGCTTTTGTGTTGCACAAACCCACATGAGGCGGCAGCGATGGCCGACAAGTTGGAAGAGCTCAATACCGAACGACGCAGAGTAGAGGCTTCCGTACGGCTTGCTGCGATGGAGCAAGCGGAAGCTCGGGGTCTTGCCTACCCCTTGGCTTGGGCCGCTCAAGACGGCTGGCATCCAGGCGTAGTCGGCATTGTGGCCTCACGTCTCAAAGAAAAAACTAATCGCCCCTCTGTAGTCATCGGTTTTGATGGTGATATCGGCAAGGGCAGCGGTAGATCTGTAAGCGGTATTGATCTTGGGGCAGCAATTCAAAAGTTGGCACTAGATGGTTATATTGAGAAAGGTGGTGGCCACAAAATGGCAGCAGGCTTATCTCTAACTCGAGCGCAACTTAAACCTGCTATGGAAAAACTGGGTCAATTACTAGCGGCGCAGGGCGCTGCTGAGCTGGGGCCAGCAGATTTACGGATTGATGGTACACTGATGCCCGGTGGTGCCACATTACAGCTAATTGAACAGCTCGATGAAGCTGGACCTTTCGGTGCTAGCGCATCAGCACCAAGATTTGCTTTTCCAGACTGCACGATCGCATTCGCCAAGCCAGTTGGCGAAACACATTTGAAAGTCACCCTAAGCGATGGGTTTGGCACCAAACTAGATGCAATTTGCTTTGGCGCTTTCGATGGCCCGCTCGGCGTAGCTCTGAGCAACGCCCAAGGCTCTAAAATGCATATCGTCGGGCGTTTAGAGTTAAATACATGGGCTGGGCGTTCGCGACCGCAGCTTCGAATTGAAGACGCCAGCCCCGCCTAAAAGCATTGATCTAAAAACATCTGCAAAAAGCAAAGAATCAACTTGCCACAGGGCTAAGCTTTCCCTAAGTAGCGGCCTACTAGTAGTGTCCCGTTCGTCTATCGGTTAGGACGTCAGGTTTTCAACCTGAAAAGACGAGTTCGATTCTCGTACGGGATGCCAATACTTTAAATACACCTTAATTTCTATAATTATATGATTATTAGAGGTGGTGAAATATCTACTTACTCACACGTTTACCCCACACACGCTTAGATATTTAGTCAGTGTTATGCCCTGTAGTGTTGGTGCTGTGACTACGAGGATTGGGTCAATCTTTAGTCTCAATGGTTCTTCATCTGGTCCAGCGTGGCTGTTCCTAGCTCGCGTGCACATACGTCACAAGTACCACCTGGGACGACCGTGAAGCGGCCAATTCTTATTCCACACCCCACACAATCAGCCATCCCAGTCTCCTAATTCATCCTCAATTATAACAGCAGTGCCATAAGCTGTCACCAGCACCATCATATTTCCACCAAGAACTCTATAAACTGTTATGGCTTTCCACCGCCTTTGCCACCTTTGCCACCTTTGCCACCTTTGCCACCTTTGCCGCCTTTGCCACCTTTTCCACCTTTGTCGCCTTTGCCACCGTTACCGACACCAGCCCCGTTGCGATCAGGTTTGGTCGGCATAGTGTCGCGAACAGCACTAATTTGAGTTTTAGCTTCATTCTTGGTTAAATCACCCGCTTTAACTTTGTCTTGAATTTCTTTGATAGTTACTTGTCCATCGCTTATGACATTGGCTTGTTCTTGTGTGAGGGTTCCATCTGACACCGCTAAGGCAAGTTTGGCCTTGCCATTCTCTGCGCGAGTTGGTTTGGTAAATTCTGTTGATATGCCTGCTGTTTTTATAGCTAAAATTGTCCTTCTGCCAATTAGCCCATCAACTTTAACGCCCAGTGCTGCCTGAATTTCTTTTGCAATCTCAGCTTTTGCAAGTACATCTGTTGCAGCTTCCCAGGTTGTTAACAGAGTTGCTACTGCAGCCATATCAATCGAAGCTGGTGTAGTTGTCTCTGATCCACTGTGGGAATCGGAAATTGCTGGTGCAGCTAAACCAATTAGAGCGGTTACCAGTGCTGTGGCTAATAGAAGATTTTTCATTTTATGCTCCTTTGTAAGGCACGTTTGTTTGTGATTTGGCGCACTTGTATGTGGATTACCATAATCTATTTTGTGGGTTATATAAAGAAAGATAGTCCTTGGTTTAGTATCTCGTATGGGATGCCAAATTACTTAGCCTATCTATTTAGTATTGATGGCTTTGGTATCTAGAACGCTCCTGTATCACTCTTTATCTTGAAGTTGTCTGACATTAGGCGAAAGCGATAACGTTTGCGAACCTTAAAAAGGTAATAGTATGATTGTAGATATTTCAAAACTTAATCTTTATATATCTTGCAATCGTATTAATATCCGAGTGAGTTCGCAGATGGCCCAGACGAAATAGGTTATTTTTATTCTGTAGCTTAGACAATAGTGCCGCTGAACTACATTTCATTAAACGAACTCAGCAGCAAAATAATAATTGATTAAATTAAGATAAATAGCGCCATAAACACAAATTGGATTAGCTGGTCCAAAGGGTTAGCCGTACTCGGACCAGCCACGTCGGGGCTTGTACTGACGGCCTCAATGGCAATCTTAGTAGGTTCAATAAGCTCTTCAGGCATTCCTCCTGCAAAGGCAGAGGCTGCAATCAAACTTACTACGGTAGCAGTTATAAAACACTTCATTTAGGTCTCCAAATTGGCCGCTCAAAATCTCTCCGACGACGAGCGACCTTTATCAGCCGCCAGAGAGAAGGGTTGGGATCAGCCCACGTTTAGAGGGCTAGTAGTTAAACGACAGTTTTCATCTGCCACCGTAACTAACAATGCATAGATAGATTGCAGTAATGATGATCAAAAATTGCAGCTTCAAAGAAAAAATGTGCAGAATTTATGATTGGAGTTGTACCAAAACGCTAATTTTAAATATCTGAGATACTTAAAGTTTTTGTTGCTGTTTCAGCCATCACCGTAAACTAGTTTTCAGAACATCTCAGTGTAGTAATAAATAGGCTTTGGCGTCAAAAACTAACCACATACATTACGGGCTGCTAATAATGGGTCCGGCCCACAATGGTTTTGGTGCAGTCATTTACTGGGATACGCACTTAAAAGCTTTATAAAAGTGTGCCAAATCGCCTAGTAGTTAAATTACAGGCCACGCCAAGCTTTCCTCAAACGAGATGCGGAACTCCATCACAATTAGGGCTAAAAGGTAACTCTAAAAACTTTGTTAAGCCGGAATGGCAATACTAAAGCCATTTCAAAAGAAAGGCCCACCGAATAAACGGCAGACCTAAACTCAGCTTCCATAGCATTATACTTATCAGCGTGCGACTTCAGTCATAAAGCGATCTCTAATCACAACTGGGTCTTTGGTGATCACAGGAACCTTAATGTTGCCACTTTCACATTTTGCGACAATCACTGTCATTTTCTTACTATCGAGGGCTGCTTGCAAAACAGTACCGGTCTCCACAGCCTGACATTCAACAACATTTTCGCATCCACAAGCACGTGCAACGGCAGTAAGCGAGGTCTTCTGGCCCGCATAGGTGGGTTGATCACCAGTGGAACCGTAGCTTCCATTATCGATTATCAACAAGATAAAATTGTCTGCCACATTGTTTGCAATAGTAGGTAAGGTGCCTAAGTTGGTTAGTACAGAACCATCCCCATCAATAGAGATAACCGTCTTATCCTGCGCTAAAGCAACACCTAAGCCAATAGAAGAAGATAGGCCCATGGTACCTAGCATGTAGAAGGTGCTGGCTTGGTCGTCGATCATATGCAGCTCTTGGCTTGGCAGGCCTATGTTGCACACAACCAACTGATCGCGCAGAATTGGAGCTATATCACGAATAATTTCAGAACGGATCATGTTAGTAACCTCCCCAGAACGTTGCATCGGTGAGAATTGCCACCGGCTTGTTACACATGAACGTATACTTCAAAATAGCGTCCAGTTCTTGCTCATCACCAGGCTTATGAAAATGATATGTTGGGATGTTCAATTGATTTAGCAAAGCTTTAGTGTGCACAGCCATTTCCACTTGGCACGCTACCGGTTCTTTAAGTTCACCACGATAAGAAATCAGCATCGGCAAAGGCATACGGTAAAATTGGGTCAGAGTGACCAACGTGTTCACAGTCACTCCAATTGCAGTATTTTGCATAATAATAGCTGGGCGTTTTCCGCCCATGAATGCACCAGCGCAAAGGCCCATGCCCTCATCTTCTTTATTCGACGGGATATGGTAGATGCTGGGCTCTTTTTCAACAGCGTCAATAACACCACCGAGCTGTTTGCACGGCACTGTGGTAACAAACTCGATACCATTGGTAACGAAATCAGCTACTATTTTCTCACTAACAGACATGATGCTCCTTTCAGGGAATCAGAATAATTTTTGGTGCAGGGGCGCGACCATTGCGGATGTCGTCAAAGGCAGCTTGCCCCTCTGACAAAGGACGGGTTTCCACCCAATCCAACGATCCAAGCTGACCTGAAAATATTGCAGCGCCAGTGTCACGAAAGTCTTGGGGAGTATAAGTATAGCAACCAATAAAGGTGATCTCTTGTAGGGTCATGCGTCGTACATCAACGCCACCTTCCCCAGAGCCTAGGCCTATATGAGAAATCACACCACCAGGCTTTGCCAATTCACAGGCCGAAGCCCGGGTCGCTGCGTATCCCACACCATCGATCACCAAATCAGCGGTACCAACTTTAGGAGCATGCACATCTTTGCCGTCACTAGCCTGAAAACCAACAATATTGTGCAGGGTCTCAAGGCGCAAAGCGTTTACTTCAATCAGAGTGATATTTTCAACACCCATAGCACGTAGACATAATGCAGCGCCAACACCGATGGCACCACCACCCAACACAACACATGTCAAATCCGATACCGCCACATCTTGCAAACGCAGCCCCAAACGTGCCGCATGCCAGCCACAGGCCAAAGGCTCAGTCAGTGCTGCCGATTTCAAGAAACCTTGGCTTGGAACAACCAAAAGATTATCAGACGGAATTGCCACCATATCAGCAAATGCGCCAGCACGGGGCGGCATAGAAATAATTTGTCGATCTACACAAATATTGGATTTCCCAACCAAACAAGCTGGGCACGTACCACAGCCGTTCAGTGGGTTGATTGTGACCAAAGTGCCGTCGCGCAACCCACCAATGATGGTGCCTGAAGCTTCATGCCCAAGAATATTAGGAGTTGGGCGCCGGGTATCATGGCCTAAGAACGCATGCATATCGGATCCGCAAATTCCAGAATATTGGATCCGCACCAGTTCTTCACCAGTTTTGGCGATTGGGTCCACATAGTCCAAATATTCAAGCGTCTCCACGCTGGTATTCACTAAAGCTTTCATTTCGCAGTATATCCTCCGTCAACAAACAAAGTTTGACCTGTTACATAGTTTGACGCCTCTGAGCAGAAGAACATCATAGGACCATCCATGTCATGGACCTCACCGTTCCGTCCTATACACGTCTGCGCTGCGTTGCGCGCCGACAATTTAGGATCAGCAAATACAGGTGCGGTAAGCTCGGTTCGAAAAAAACCAGGTGCAATCGCATTTGCGGTTATCCCATCTCGCGACCAAGCCTCGGCCATTGCACGCGTCATTTGCTCTACAGCACCTTTGGAGGCGCCGTAACTTATGCCATTAGCAAAGGCACGACGAGATTGGAGTGAAGCAAAATTAATGATTCTGCCCCAGCCTTTAGCCCGCATACCGGGCACCATAGCCTTTGCTAAAAAAAACGGAGAGGCAACATTCAAGTTTTGAGTCAAATCCCAATGTGCATCAGTCATATCATCTGCCGGCTGGCGCGTATTAATACCCGCCGCGTTTATCAAAATGTCAGGCGTCCCAAAAGGCCGCACAGCCTCAGCTGCGATATCAGCTATAGTAGACCTATCTGCCAGATCCGCTACTAGGATAGATGTTTCGCCCTTAGCAGACTGTGACCACGCATTCAGCTTACCTTCACGCCTGGCGATTCCTACTACCTGCACTCCATGAGCCGCAAGTACCGTGGCAGCTCCTTGGCCCAAGCCACTCGAAGCGCCTGTCACAACAGCAATTTTTCCTTTTAAATCGAATAAATGAGGATAAATCATACTCTAACCCTGTGCTGACAGATCAAAATTTTCGCCTGGATAATATTTAGCCAGACGAATATCTGCAGTGCGCGCATGGCCCTCCATCCCCTCCAACCTCGATATCCGTGCCGTGGCGATCGCTACATCCTTCGCACCATCTCGGGTGGATCGTTGCCATGTGACTAGTTTCATATATTTATGTACTGACAGCCCACCAGTGTATTTGGCCGAACGAGAGGTAGGCAGACAATGATTAGGACCAGAAGCTTTGTCTCCATAAGCAACTGTGGTCTCCTCACCCAAGAACAAGGATCCATAGCAGCGCAAACGGTCCAACCACCAATCAAGATCATCAGCCTGAACTGTCAAATGTTCTGGAGCGTACTCGTCTGAAGTGGCTGCCATTTCTTCGCGATCAGCACATAGGATCACTTCAGCATAATCACGCCAAGCGGCCTCGGCGTTGATGCGGTTTAATTCTGGCAAATCGGCAATCAAACCTGGCACGATATCCAACACCTTCTGCCCCAAAACTTTATTATCTGTGACCAACCAAACCGGAGAATTATACCCATGTTCCGCCTGCCCTACCAAATCAGCCGCCACAATCTCAGCATCTGCTCTAGCATCTGCGATCACTAAGCTGTCCGTAGGCCCAGCAATCATATCAATGCCCACTCGACCAAATAATATGCGTTTGGCTTCCGCAACAAATTGGTTTCCAGGGCCCACAATTATATCCGCTTCCGGCAAGCCAAACAGACCAAAAGTCATCGATGCAACGCCCTGGACGCCGCCCATAGCCAAAATCTTATCCGCACCGCATAACTGTGCTGCATAAACAATTGCGGGAGCAATACCAGTATCTTTGGCCGGTGGCGAGCAAGCAGTTATGTGCTCGCAACCAGCAACCTTAGCGGTCGTCACTGTCATGATTGCACTCGCAATGTGGCTGTAGCGGCCACCAGGCACATAGCAGCCAGCGGCATTGCAAGGGATGCTCTTTTGCCCAGCAATCAATCCAGGAACTATCTCAGTCTCAAAATCTGTCACCGTGCCACGTTGAGCTTCGGCGAAGCGCTTTACATTGGAATGGGCAAATTGAATGTCCTGTTTCAGCTTTTCAGGCACCAATTCACAAGCAGCCTGAATTTCAGCATCGGTAAGTATCAAATTGCCATCATACCCATCAAACTTTGCAGCGTATTTCAGCGCAGCGGCGTCACCACCTGCTTCAATATCATTGAGAATTTCCATGACCGTATTTCGAACATCATCACTACCTGTTGAAGCAGTTTTTGTAGATTTCTTGAGATAAATTCGAGCCATTGCGAACGTCCTTAGATGATAATTGTCTTTCCGACTCATTGTGTAAGCGCTTGCATTGCGGCATGCAAGCGCTTACATTGGTACAAATCAGGGGATGGGGATGCTACATGCGGAAGAAAAGCCGCCCAACTTTAGAGGATGTTGCCACCTTAGCCGGTGTCTCTACAGCCTCGATCTCACGTTGCATCAACAATCCGCAGAAAGTTGCAGAACCCACCCGACTGCGCATTCAACAGTCGATCGAAGTCCTCGGTTATTTGCCCCATTTCGGTGGCCGTGCCTTAGCGCGCAACCGGACCAACACTATAGGTGCGATTATACCGACGATGGACAACGCAATGTTTGCCAGCGGCTTACAAGCGTTTCAAGAAACTTTAAGCCAAGCCGGTGTGACGCTGCTGGTCGGGAGCTCGAACTACGATCCTGCGCAAGAATTTGAACAGATCCGTTCATTACTGTCACAAGGTGCTGATGGCCTACTATTGATCGGCGGCGCTCGGCCAGAAAAAACCCGTAAATTTCTGACGCAACATTCTGTTCCACATATACTAGCATGGTGTTACTCAAAGACCGTGGGCGTACCTTCTGTTGGCTTCGATAATCAAAAATCAGGCCGTTCAATTGCAGAACATGTGATTGCTCATGGACATCGCAACTTGGCAGTCATTTCTGGTCTGCGTGCTGGCAATGATCGGGCACAAGATCGTATTCTCGGAATTCAAGCTGCAATAGATGCGCATCAAGAGGTCCACTTACTGGCCCTGGAAGAATGTAAATATAGCTTCGAGGAGGCCGGTGAGGCTTTGGATGTGATCCTATCTGGCCAGAAACGCCCGACCGCCATTATATGCGGCAGTGATGTTTTGGCCGTTGGCGCCATGCTGCGGGCCCAGGACCTAGGGCTTTGCATTCCAGACGATATATCCATCACGGGGTTTGATGACATCAATCTGGCGCGTGTCACAACTCCAGGCCTGACCACGGTACAGGTGCCTCAAAATGAAATGGGGCGCAAGGCGGCGGATGTGCTGCTGAGCTTACTGAATGGGAGTACGGAACAGGCTCAGTCTGTTGAGCTGATGACGACAATCATCGATCGTGGGACTTTGGCACACATTTAAGAGAACAGTACTTCCCGCATCCTTTGAGCGGCTTCTAACAAAATTTTCTTGCGAGAAATCGCATCATCGATGGTTAACCTTTGGGCTGGGCCATGAAAGGCAAGTGAAGCTGAATAGCGGCCACGCTCATCCAAAATTGGGACTGCGATGGCTACCATACCCTCGACAAATTCCTCACGATCAGTAGCATAACCCTGCTTTGCCACCTGCTTGAGTTCCACCATTAATGTCTCAGCCGTACTCAGAGTATTGGCGGTCAAGGATTGGAGGCGTAAGCTGCGTACCATGGCCAACCGCGCCTTGGGCGATAGGCTGGCTAGAAAGGTTTTACCGCTGGCTGTGCAATGAAAGGGCACGTGGGTACCCACCGGCAATTGTACCCGAAATGGCCAATCAGTTTCGATACGGTCAATATATATCATCCCACCGCTGTCAGGGACCACAAAGTTGACCGTCTCCCCCACATCCTCCGCAACTCGCTGCATTACCTGGTGACGGGCAATATGGTCACGCGATGAATGTAAAATGCCAGAGGCCATCAAGCGGGACCTCCGCGTTGGTCGCAGCTTTTTTCCATCAATCTCTCGGGCCAAAAAGCCCTCGTGTTCAAGCTTAGTGCAAAGACGGTGAATAGTTTGCTTGGGTAGGCCAATCTCATGATTAATTTCAGTAGGCGACATTGGGCGATCAGATTGCCCCAAGACCTCGAGTATCAACAACGTCCGCAAATTAGTCGGAATTCGCTCTTTCATGGGCTACCTCACCTCCGCATAATTTCAGCGCCAGCCGCTCGTTTCCAATACGAAACTGTATTGCCGAATCTTTTAATTACTGCATAGGTAACACAAATAATAAAAAACGAGAATAAAAGTCTCATTTTTTAATTCATGGGAGATAAATTGGTTTTTGACTTTGTAATTATTGGTGCAGGTTCGGCTGGATGCGCATTGGCAAATCGCTTATCGGCTGATCAGCGGTACACAGTTGCTTTGATTGAAGCCGGCGGCAAAGATACAAATCCGTGGATACATATACCAGTAGGTTATTTCAAAACCATGGGTAACCCAAACACAGATTGGTGCTACCATACCGAAAGTGATCCAGGCTTGAACGGCCGTAGCATTCCATGGCCCCGTGGCCGCGTTTTGGGAGGATCCAGCTCTATTAATGGCCTTTTGTATGTGCGCGGCCAATCTCATGATTTCAATCATTGGCGTCAGCTTGGAAATGTAGGCTGGGCTTGGGATGATGTCCTTCCCTACTTCAAACGTGCCGAAACCTGGAAAGGTGACGGTGATATTGGTCCGTCGCGTGGAACCAATGGCCCCCTATCCGTATCTCCAACCCGGCTCAAACGCGCCATCGTCGACAAATGGATCGAAGCAGCTTTAGAGGCTGGCTACAAACAAAATCCAGATTATAATGCTACAGATCAAGAAGGGGTTGGATATTTCCAACTAACCCTAGACAAAGGCCGCCGCTGTTCCAGTGCCGCAGCCTATCTGAAGCCAGCTCGAGAACGCAAAAACTTAACCATTATCACTCATGCGCAAGTGGAAAAGCTTTTGATCAAGGACAGCCAGGCTACTGGCGTGACCGTGAACATCAGAGGTGAAAGCCAAGACATCTTAGCCCGTCGCGAAGTTGTGCTGAGCGCAGGGACCATAGGTTCACCGCAAATTTTGATGTTGTCGGGTATTGGCGCCGCGGATGAGCTTAAGCAACAAGGCATAGTCTTAGTACACAACTTGCCTGGTGTAGGCAAAAATCTGCAAGATCACCTCCAAGCCCGGCCCGTGTTCAAAACTGATCTTTCGACCATAAATATTGAGACGAATAATCTTTTCAAACAAGGCCTGATCGCACTGCAATATGCACTCACTCAAACCGGTCCCATGACTATGGCTGCCAGCCTTGGTACTGGCTTTCTAAAAACTGATCCGTCGTTGGACAGCCCAGACATTCAATTTCATATCCAGCCTTTTAGCGCCTCGGCTCCGGCGGATGGTCCACATAAGTTCTCTGCCTTTACGGCTTCAGTTTTGCAGATGCGGCCAGAAAGTACTGGGCATATAGCCCTGAAATCCTCAGATTGGCGAGATTATCCCGCGATAAACCCAAATTACTTAGCAACAAAGTTAGACCAAGACACAATTGTAAAAGGCATTCAAATTGCCCGTAAAATTTCACAATTTGAGCCTTTAAAAACACATATAACCGAAGAATTTAGCCCGGGGCTTGGCATTGCAATAGATGATTACGATGCAACGCTCCAATGGGCACGTGAAACCAGCGTTACGATCTACCATCCAACCGGCACCTGTAAAATGGGCCAAGACGATATGGCTGTTGTTGACGCACGCCTGCGCGTGCGCGGCATTAATGGGCTGCGGGTGGCGGATTGCTCCATCATGCCCACAATAACCTCTGGGAACACCAACGCCCCTGCAATTATGATTGGCGAAAAGCTCTCCGACATGATTTTAGAGGATGCAAAATGAGAGTTTTGCTAAAGCACCTCAAGGAAATACTGAATGTTTGAAACAGTGATGGCTTACGGGCAAATTGTGATTGCCGATTTAATCCTTTCAGGTGATAATGCTTTAATTATCGGCATGGCAGCCGCAGGCTTGGCACCAGAATTGCGTAAAAAGGCAATTCTCTATGGTATGGTCATAGCCGCGGTTCTTCGCATTATCTTCGCCGTTGTAGCCACGACCCTTTTAGACATCCCAGGCATTCTGTTTATTGGCTCTTTACTACTCTTCTGGGTCTGCTGGCGTCTATTTCAAGAAATCCGAGAAGGCATGGACCACGGGGTGCACGCTACACTTGAAACAGAAGGTGACCCCAGCCAAGGCCACAAAGGGCCGCCACGCAAGACTATGGCGGCAGCACTTATTTCCATCACCATTGCTGACGTATCGATGTCTCTGGACAATGTGTTAGCGGTAGCCGCAATTGCTAATGGTGATAGACAAATTTTGATCTTTGGACTCGGCTTAGCTATCTTACTTATGGCCTTTGCCGCGACAGTAATCATGAAATTATTAACAAATTATCCATGGATATCATGGCTGGGCCTCATCGTTCTGGTCTACGTAGCCGCTGAAATGATGTATCGTGGTTTTTTTGATATCAACAGTGGAGTTGGGCCAATGCTTAACCTGATAGAAGGCTGGGAGATGAACAAGGGCCATTAACAAGAATTGGGATTTGGTATCACATCAGTAATACCAATACTCTAAGACCCGCTGGTGTGCCTTCGGCCCGGGTCTAAAATACTGCAAAGAAGGCACAAACTAAGGGAGGAAAACTTAAATGTTTAACCTAAAAACTCTGACCAAAGGCGCCGCAATTTCTGCTGTTGCTCTTTCGGTTGTGGCAACATCTGCGATGGCAGATAAAGTGTTGCGAATTCAATCAGTTTTGTCAGACAATGCCGACGAAGTTTTCATGTTGAAGGAATTTGGCAAAGACGTCGCAGCTCTAACAGGCGGATCTTTAACCATCGAAGTTCTTCCAGCTGGAGCCATTGTTGGCGCACGCGACGTGATGGATGCCGTTGACGCAGGTCTCGTCGAAGGCGGATTTGCTTGGACACACTACTGGGGTGGCAAACACGTAGCGGCTAACCTGTTCGGCGCACCAATCGCCGGGGCAGGTGTTGGTCTCGACAACATCGCATTCCTGTCATGGTTCCAGTACGGTGGCGGCAAAGAACTATATGACCGCCTTTGGGACGAGATGGGCGTCAATGTGAAAGGCTTCATGCTCCAGCCAGTTGGACCAGAAGCTTTAGGTTGGTTTAGTGAGCCTATCAACTCAATGGATGACTTCCGTAAGTACCGTTTCCGGGCCCCTCCAGGCATGGTAGGCCAAGCTTATAAAGACATTGGCGTTGCTTCTGTTGCAATGGGAGGCGGGGACATTTTGCCGGCTTTAGAAAAAGGCACAATCGATGCTGCTGAATGGTGCTGTCCGAAGCCTGATATGGTATTCGGCTTCCAGAAAGTTCTGAAGCATTACTATCTTCAAGGTCTGCACCAAGTTGTGGTTAACGCTGACATGTACGTCAACGGTGACTTCTACAACGGTTTGTCAGCCACCGAAAAGAAGGCATTGGAAGTTGCAGCTAACGCTTCCTTGTCTAAATCGATGTCCTACCGTATCTACGAAAACGGAAAGGCATTGCAGACTTTGGTTAAAGATCATGGTGTGATCTTGCATGACACCCCAGCTGATTACTTCTCAGCTTACATGTCAGCAGCAAAGTCACTTCTCGAGAAAAATGCGGCTGAAAACGAGTTTTTTGCTGAAGTATGGCAGTCACAAAAGGACTTCGCTGACATCGCGGTTCCATTTTGGGCAGGCTCTCAGGCATCGAATGCGGCTTTGGGTAAAGCACACGCTGATACTTTGAAATAAACACTACACAATCGGTACGGGGTTTTCAGAAATCCCGTACCCTTCTTCTTTTAATAAGCGCCACAATCCGTTTTTTTAAAAAAGAAAGACCCACAAAAAATTGTGGGCTAGAACAAGGGAGATCGAGATGGCTGCAGATGAAGTTGACCCAACAAAGCTCGAGATTACTGATGAGCTGATTGCAGAGCGGAATAATTTTACTCCGGGTGAAACCCCAGACGATATGACCGCATGGCAGCGCCCTATCACAGCGGTAATCGATGTTGTAAACAATTGGGTTGGACGTTTAATCTGCCTATTGATTATCCCATTAATCGCAGTTGTCGTGATTGAGGTTTTCTCACGGAATACTTTTTCCATTATGATCAATAATGGCTGGGGCGATTTAGCTCGCTCGTTGGGCCTGGGTCCAACAGTCTTCGCCTATGATATCAGCCGTATGATCGCGGGTGTCTTATTTATGGCCGCTGCCGGATATGGATTAATGCGCGGCGTTCATATCCGCGCAGATTTTCTATACAGAAACTGGTCGGATAAAACCCAAGCAACAGTTGATGCTACACTCTACTTGATATTTTTCTTGCCTTCGATGCTACTGTTTACTTGGATTTCTGCAAAGTTTTTCATGGTAGCCTATCTCACTGGTGAAACAGCTTTTGATAGTACATGGTCGCCAGTATTATGGCCTGCGCGCATTGCTATGCCCATCGGTGGTGCATTGTTATTCTTGCAAGGTTTTCCTGAATTATTCCGTGCTTTTCACAAAATGGGTAAGGAACGCGAACGCACGTTCCTTTGGCTTACCGCTGCCACACTTGCTGTAATCACCTTGGAAATGTGGGTTCCAGGAATTTTACCTATTTTTGAAGGTGTTTCAAGTTTATTTGAAAATGGCGGTGTATTAGATGTGCCAAAACCTATCATTGGTTTGATCATGTTAGGCACCATGATTTTTGTGATTTTCATTGGCTTTCCAATATCATTTACATTAATTTTCTTGGCATTTGGCTTTGGCATTTGGGGGCTTAACTTCAAACTCACTGGCCTTCTGATGACCTTGAATACCAACTCAACTATGTTGAACGACCAACTGATGGCTGTGCCTTTGTTTATCTTGATGGGTATCGTGATGGAAGCTGCAGGCTTGATGGAGCGTTTATTTTCCTCAATTCAAATGATCATGGCACGCGTACGTGGGTCACTCTACATCGCAGTTTTGATTGTCTCTACAATCTTTGCAGCCGCGACTGGTATTGTAGGTGCATCGGTTACCCTTCTGGGAATTATGGCAGGGGCTACCATGAGCCGTTCAGGCTATAATGTTAGGCTATCTGCAGGAGCAATTACCGCCGGTGGAACCCTAGGAATACTTATACCGCCGTCCATAATGTTAATTGTGATGGGTCCTGTGCTTGACGTATCCACCCTAGACCTATTCCGTGGCGCGTTTGTTCCAGGTGCACTACTCGCTTCATTGTACTTAATTTACACATTGGGCCGCTGTTGGCTAAATCCAGAACTGGGTCCTATCCTTTCGGAAGAAGATCAGCCAGAAACCTCAAATAACTACCGATTGGAAGTAATTCTAATCTGTATTGGTGTTCTGGCTATTTGTAGGCTGTTTGGGCTCGCACTTGGTGGTGCTTTTGGGTTTATCCCATTTGGCGGTCTTATTGCTTTGCTGGCAGCTCTACTTGTGAGTTATCGTGCCTACAAAAATCTAACCGTCCTACGCATCGTCACGCCCTTGGTCATTGGTGTCCAGATTGTGTACTCAGTATCAAAAATTATGGCATTGGATGGTGTGGAGTTTGGGCTTTTCTACCAAATTGCATGGCTAATTTTTCTTGGCTTCGGCGCCTATAAGGCTGTTGGCCTATATTCCACTACAACGGCAGAAAACTTTCACTTCTCAGAATTATGGAATGAGTTCTTTGCTGGTTTGATGCCTCCAACTATCCTAATCTCCTTCGCTTTAGGGTCCATTCTTATGGGATTTGCAACACCAGCTGAAGCTGCAGCTATGGGTGCATTTGGATCGATCCTATTATCTTTAGCTTATGGGAAGTTCAAGATTGCCGGCTTCTTTGATAGTTTGGTTAAAGGTCTAGAGATCACAGTTCTGATTATGTTTTTGGTCGCAGCTTCAAACTTCTTTGGAGCAGAATTCTCTATGCTTGGTACGCCAAAAATGATGACCGAAGTTCTGCTTGGGTTGGACATGTCACCATACATGATCTTGATTATAATCATGGCGTTGATCTTCGTACTTGGATGGCCACTGGAATGGGTGCCAATCGTTTTAATCGTCATACCAGTTTTGCTGCCAACTGTCATGGCGCTAGACCTTCCTGGCTTCGCAAACGATTATGACAAAATGGTTTGGTTTGGGATCCTAGTTGCAGTTAATTTGCAAACAGCATGGCTCAGCCCGCCAGTGGCCCTGTCTGCATACTTCCTCAAGGGGGTAGTCCCCAATTGGGATTTAAAGGACATTTACCTTGGAATGATGCAGTTTATGGTTATTCAATTGATAGGACTGATCCTCTTGTTCAGCTTCCCGCAGTTAGTGCTATGGTTGCCACGTGTAATGGGTGGTTAAGTATTAAAAGGGCGGCTAAATATGGTCGCCCTTTTAATCTCAATAGGTCGAAAGACTGGATGGTTAAACTTTATAAAGTCTCTGTTGCCCACTTGTAGATTTGTAATCATCATTGCAAGCTTTCTGCATCAAATCGAATAAAACTTAAATAAGGGTTGAGATTTTTTTGCGGAATTTCTAGCTTTGAGTTAAATCAATAACAGTATAATATGATGGGCCACATACAACAAAAGTTCGGTGGCTCCCTCGCAACTCGGGTTAACGCACCAAAGAGATCTTAAATTTTCAGGCTAGAAATCAGTTGGAGCGCCGCCTTCAGATATGCGCCGATCAACAAACGACCGTAACTCTTCATGTATCGCTTCATCCATTAGGGGCTTTTGGTAATCTGCCAAAATCTCTTTGTATTTTTTATGCGCCCGCTCCGCGGTCCAAACACCACCCGCCAATTCCCAGCCCTCATAATTGCGCCAATCACTAATAAAGGGCTGGTGAAAAGCGTGTTCATATCGGTCTTGCGTATGCTGAACACCAAAAAAGTGCCCAGACGAGCCCACTTCCCGGATAGCATCAAGGGCGATGTCTTCAGAATCTGTACGAGTAATAATAGGCTCGAAATACCGCTGGATTATTTGTAAAACTTCACAATCCATAATGAATTTTTCGGGAGATGCGATTAATCCACCCTCTAGCCAACCGGCAGCGTGATAAACAATATTTGTACCAGACTGTACAGCAGCCCAGAGCGAATTAGAGGTTTCCCACATTGCTTGACCATCCGGAACGTTAGCAGCACAAACCCCTGAGGAACGAATTGGCAGCTTATAAAAGCGCCCCATCTGCCCAGTCATTTGGGTGGCGCGCATATATTCTGGCGTACCAAAAGCAGGTGCCCCAGTTTTCATATCCACATTCGACGTGAAGGTCCCAATCACACAGGGTATCCCCGGACGGACATATTGAAACAATGCAATTGCACAAAGCGCTTCCGCAATCGATTGCGCCACAGCGCCCGCCATGGTCACCGGCGCCATAGCCCCCGCTAGCGTGAATGGAGTCACAAAAATCGCTTGCCCCCGGCGCGCAAGGCGAAGGCAACCATCAATCATTGGCCAGTCATGTTTGAGCGGACTGGTAGAGTTAATATTAGTGTACATGTGCGGCGTGGACTCAAACTCTTCGTGTGTCAGCCCACCTGCAATTCTTACCATTTCCATAGTATCCTCAACTCGTTCAGAGCCAAGGCAATATGTGTGCGCAGCCTTATCCGTTAGGGTTAGCTTGTCATAGGTAGCCTCAAGATGACGAATAGAGGCATGCAGGTCCACCGGCTCCACTGGATAGCCACCCACAAAATGGATACAGTTAAAATATTGACTAAGTTTAAAAAAATCTTGGCATTTTTCACGAGTTCCCGTGACCTTACGGCCAAGCTCTATATCCCAATAGTTCGGTGGCGACGATACATTGCCAAACAGCATTTTATTACCACCCACGATTAGCTCATGGGCCGGGTTGCGCGGTGTAATGGTAAACTCTGACGGAGCTTTACCCACCATCTCCATTACCCAATGGCGGTCCAGGTAGACTTTCTCATCGAGAACTTTGCAGCCAGCATCTTTGAATATCGCAAGTGCTTCCTTGTTGAGAAAGTCAATTCCAATATCTTCCAGAATTTCCATCGCACCTTCGTGGATGGCTAAAATACCTTCTTCAGTTAGCGGCTCAATGGGACGATCTGTGTTCTCAACAATACGCCAAGGCATTTGCTCAATGGCTCCTCGGTTTCCACGAGTATTGCCGGCACGTCCGCCACTGCGGCGTCTTGGTCCATTGCTCATTTAAACCTCCATCACATCACTGGCATTCAAAATGGCGTAAAAACCTGAATTTTGCGGTCTAATTGCGACATTTCCTATTAGGTTATCAGCCTAGAGGTTTTGCGCTGAAATCCAAGTGGGAAGGTGCGATACATCCGGCAGTACCGCATCAGCTAGAGTGCTTAGCTCTTCAATGTCAGATAATCCAGTCAGCACCGCAACCATGCGCATGCCCGCTGCATGGCCCGCGCGCAGGTCATGCATACTGTCACCCACCATTACACAAGCCCCCGCAGGCACGTTCATCTTTGCCGCCAGCGCCAAGAGTGGGGAGGGGTCTGGCTTCGCGCCATAGCCGCTGTCGCTTCCAATCACGTGATCAAACAAACCCAATGCATCCACAGCGGCTAAATGTGCCTGGGCGGGACGCTGTGCATCATTCGTCATAACGCAAAGCTTAAGCCCCTGCATGCGTAGATCTGCGGCAAGCACCTGCAGATCAGTTACCAAAACCTGAGGGGCAGTTTCGGCCTCTTCGTTAAGTTGACTTAAAATCTCAGAGACCGACAAATAAGGCATGCAATCATGAATAACTTCGGCAATTTCAAATGGTGTCCCAGCCACAATCACACTACCTGGCATGACTTTACGCGCCTCTGCATCATACATCAGTGCATACGACAGTCTTTCTAATAAGACAGTATCCCCTCCTGTAAGCCGCGCCAGCATCTGTCCAGCCCAAACACCCCAAGTACTTTGGAAATCAAATAGGGTACCATCTTTGTCGAAAATAACGGCGCGAATGTCCATTAGGTCCAATTAACCTGTTCACCACCAGGCAAAGCCTGCCGCGCCATCATTGGATCCATGTAATTTAAGATCCCATTTTCATCACAAAACCGCGTGACCCATGCATCGTCCATACAAATGAAGTCCAGCAATGATCCAAGAAATACTGGGTCCCTAACGCCATTACGTAGGTCCTGCTCTGAGGCTCCACTCGCACCCAAAAATACATCTCTCAAATCGTCTTCACCAATCAACCAAGCCAAGGCTTGTACGGCGAGGGTTTGGGCTATCTCTGGTGTCATTTTGGGACCACTAATTTAGTTTCTTTCACTCTTATTTAGAGTGTCCCGGAAGCCGGGTGCAAGGCCTGTTGGTACCTCCAGTTGTAGCCACTAGGTAGGACAAAAGAAAATTATCCCTGCTTTTCAGCGCTCACTGTAACCACTTTTCATCTAAAACCTCAGATAAGGCTGCAAAACGATACGAGATAGTTGTAGCGGCCAGTTTAGAAATTATGATCTTATTTATTATTTGTTTCCTCAAAAATTAGTTTGTTTCATATTTTCAGATCTTAATTTCTGCACTAGATAACTACCAAACGAACGGTTCCGAAGCAGAAAAATGAACAATATTGTGGCAGTATGCCC
>Ga0308015_10000290_pt1 | contig 24574 bp, 32 predicted proteins | sample Neamet231_FD_203128 | JGI IMG/M metagenome (GOLD analysis project Ga0308015, IMG submission 203128) | Marine microbial communities from water near the shore, Antarctic Ocean - #231 | ecosystem: Environmental > Aquatic > Marine > Unclassified | place: Southern Ocean | collected 2014-07-28
CAACCACTAGCAGGCCGTGTAAACAACGGATGAAGTTAGGTTAGCCCTAGCCTAAAAGGCATGATGTCCGCAATTTTGATGTTGGCCAAGCTACTAAAAATCGACACATCGGCTAAAGTAATGGGTAACTGATAAAGAATTTTGGATGGCCTAATAGCTGAAATGTGGCCACACGCGGGATTGCGGTCTAGGCTAATCCCATGCCCCCAAGGGGCCTACAAAAATATTGGCAAAAGCTAGCGCAGTACCCTAGATCCTTTAAAATCGCTTAATGGGCTTTTAAACACTGAAAATGCCCGAATTTGCTTGACCTTTTGCCTTCTCATCGGTTGAACCCCATGTAACCCGATAACCGGGAAAATGATGCATGGTGGGCTCGAATGGACGATCAAAATAAAAACCTTCTCTTAGCAACAGGCCTCAGCTTTGCTGTTATGCTCGCATGGTTTGCCATTGCTCCGCCCCAAACAGCGCCACCACCAGCCGAAGCGGTCACCACAGCCGAGCCAGTTACTGCCATTACCGGTAGCACAGATGTGAATACGAACATGGGCTCAGGCAATGCACTGGCCGTGGCCAATGCAGACCGTATCATAATCGACACCCCACGTTTGGAGGGATCTTTGTCGCTTCTTGCAGGTCGAATTGATGATTTACGCCTCAAAGATTACACCAATACCATCGATGAAGGCTCCCCGATTGTGACATTACTGTCACCTGAAGGATCCGACAACGCCTATTACGGCATCAATGGTTGGGCCGCGGCTTCCGGTGTGGATCCAAAAGAAGTTCCAGGTCCAACCACACTTTGGTCTTCACGGTCAACAACTCTTACCGCCTCATCACCCGTCACCCTGACTTGGGACAATGGCAAAGGTTTATCCTTCAAGCGCGTCATATCTATTGACGAAAACTTCATGTTCAATATTGAGCAATCTGTCAGTAACTCAAGCGCGACACCGGTAGCACTTGCGCCTTATGGTCGAATTGCACGCCATGGCGAGCCCCCCAACCTAAAGGGGTTCTTCATCTTGCATGAAGGTATGGTGCGCATGTCAGATGGAGAGCTTAATGAAATTAATTATGATAAGATGCCAGAATTCGATATCAATCCCAAGGAACGTGCCCCAGCTGAAGTTGTACAAGTGGCAGAGGGAGGCTGGATCGGATTCACCGATCACTATTGGATGACCACAATTGTACCACAAGGTGCTTTCAAATCAGTTGCAAAATATGACATCAACAATGACATCTATTTGACTGAAGCAGTTCAACCAACACAAACTATCGCTCCAGGTACGACAATCTCAGTGACGTCGCAGTTTTTTGCAGGACCCAAGGAATGGGAAGTGATCCGCGAATACCAAAACGAAAATGGCGTTGATCGCTTTGTGGATAGCATCGATTGGGGCTGGTTCTACTTCCTAACCAAACCTATTTTCTGGCTACTGCATACGCTTAACGGATATATTGGTAATATGGGTTGGTCGATCATCTGCTTGACGTTGATCATCAAAGCACTGCTGCTACCATTAGCCTACAAGTCGTATGTTTCCATGGCCCGAATGAAAGAGCTTCAGCCAGAAATGGAGAAACTCAAAGAAAGTGCTGGTGACGACAAGCAAAAAATGCAGAAAGGCATGATGGAGCTCTATAAGAAAAATAAAGTAAATCCAGCTGCAGGTTGTTTGCCAATATTACCGCAAATTCCAATCTTCTTCTCTCTGTACAAAGTTATTTTTGTTACTCTTGAACTGCGTCACGCCAATTGGTTTGGCCCATTCAATGACCTCTCTGCGCCAGATCCAACCTCAATCATGAATTTTTTCGGTCTATTGCCATGGGGCACCCCAGATGTGGGTTCAATTTTTGCGTTAGTCTTGATTGGTATATTGCCATTATTGCTAGGCATTTCCATGTTTATGCAGCAACAGCTGAACCCAGCGCCGACAGATGCCACACAAAAGATGATCTTTGCCTGGATGCCCTGGGTTTTCATGTTCATGCTGGGTAGCTTTGCCTCCGGCCTGGTAGTTTACTGGATCGCCAATAACACAATTACCTTTATTCAGCAGTATTCAATCATGCGCACCCAAGGTATAAAACCAGACGTGTTTGGTAATCTAACCAGCATCTTTAAGAAGTCTAAAAAGGGCGATTGATATGGCTCATGTAACTGGTATTTACCGGCATCCCTTAAAATCTCATGGCCGTGAGGCTTTACAACATGTCTCACTTTCAAAAGGTGAAACTATGCCCTGGGATAGATGCTGGGCAGTGGCGCATGAAGCCTCAACTGCAGATGGCAGCACCTGGGTATCCTGCATAAATTTTTCTCGGGGGTCCAAAGCCCCTAGCTTGATGGCCATAAACGCCAAGCTGGACGAAACTACCCAGACATTGACCCTTTCCCACCCAGAACGTAAAAATTTCATATTCCAACCGGACGACCGCCACCAACTCTCAGAGTTTTTGGCTTGGGTGAAACCACTTATGCCGAAAGATCGTGCCCAATCAGCACGCATTATCCGCATACCAAATCGCGGCTCCACGGATACGGAATACCCCTCGATCAGCATTAATAGCCATGCCTCCCTGCGCGCACTCTCAGACAGAATGGGCATGCCAGTATCGCCATTGCGTTGGCGGGGTAATATTTGGATAGATGATCTAGTGCCTTGGACTGAGCAGAGTTGGCTTGGTCAGAAGTTTAGCATCGGTAGCGTTGTATTAGAGGGGGTTGAGCCCATTGTACGCTGCTTGGCCACAACTGCGAACCCTAGAACAGGCAAACGTGATGCCGACACCCTTGGCGCTCTGAAAGATGGTTGGAATCATCAAAATTTTGGCCTCTATGCTCGTGTCATTGAGTCTGGCGAAATCTCAATTGAAGATACGCTGGAGCTCCTATGATCCTACCTTTCCCTATCGCCGAGCTTGAAAGCGAAATAGCTTCTGAAATTGGCCGTAAGCTATTTTCAGGCCCTGTAGATTTTCTAAAAGGCGTAGTGGCCATGGATGGCCTACCAAACGCCGACCGTGTTGAAGTCTGCTTTGCTGGACGCTCAAATGTTGGTAAATCAAGCCTTATCAATGCATTAACTAATAGAAAAGGTCTAGCACGCGCATCCAATACTCCCGGCCGAACCCAAGAAATTAACTTCTTTGAACTGGGTGAAGAACGCTATTTAGTCGACCTACCCGGCTATGGCTATGCGAACGCACCAGTAGCCGTAGTTGAAAAATGGCAACGCCTATTAAAAAACTACCTATCTGGACGGCCAAACCTGCGCCGTGCTTTTGTTTTGGTGGACAGCCGCCATGGCATGAAGCCTGTCGATGAAGAAATCATGCAGCTGATGAATAAATCCGCCCTGACTTTTCAAGTCGTTCTCACCAAGGCAGATAAGATCAAGGATCACGAACGTGATCAAGTTTTGGACCAAGTTCGCAATAAATTGGCCAAACATCCTGCAGCCTTCCCGGAGCTCATCCTCACAAGCTCTGAAAAAGGTGAGGGGCTAGCAACGCTGCGCGCCGTGATCTCTGGGTTAGAATAGCCACAGAACCCTTCGAATCGCTCTTGGCAGCGCGGCTTTGGAACACTAGCCTCGCAGTAACTCAAGCCAAAGAGAGATATCTAAATGAACAGCGATTGGTTAACGACCGCCAGCACATTGTCGAAAGCCTTACCTTACCTGCAACGGTACGAAGGCGCGACTGTGGTAATTAAATTTGGTGGCCATGCCATGGGCAGCGACGAGGCAATGGAAACCTTCGCCCGCGACATCGTTTTAATGCAACAGGTCGGTGTGAACCCGGTAATTGTGCATGGCGGGGGGCCAATGATTAACGACATGTTAGATCGGCTCAATATTAAATCTGAGTTTGTAGAAGGCAAACGGGTGACAGATGAAGCCACTATGGAAGTGGTGGAAATGGTACTATCTGGCCGAGTAAATAAGCGGATTGTGCAAGCAATTAATTCACAGGGTGGCCGCGCTGTTGGACTATCGGGCAAGGATGCTAATTTGATTACATGTGATCCCACAGATCCCAAGCTCGGCTTAGTGGGTACGCCTCGAGACATTGACCCAACCCTATTGAATAAGCTTTTTGAAGCTGACATGATCCCAGTCATCGCTCCCCTGGGGGCAGGCGATAATGGCGAAACATTCAATATCAATGGTGATACCGTAGCCGGCGCAATTGCAGCGGCCCTTAACGCTGATCGGCTGTTACTTTTGACCGATGTTTCTGGCGTTAAGAACGCTGAAGGCGTGGTATTGACCGAGCTGACACCAGAAAATATCCGTGAATTGACCATATCCGGTATAATTGCTGGGGGCATGATCCCAAAGACAGAGACGGCCCTGACTGCAATCCAAGGCGGGGTACGGGCCGTGGTTATTTTAGACGGACGCGCGCCCAATGCATGCTTGCTGGAATTATTCACAGATCACGGCGCTGGATCCCTAATTAGATCTCCACATGCCACAAAAAAGGCATAAAAAATGCAGAATGAAGCAACGCTTCGCTTAGTAATTTTTATTAGTCTCTTTGTCGTTCTCGCGGCAATCGAACAGCTCGCACCACGTCGGGTCCGCCCGCATCAAGCGCGGCGTTGGCTGACCAACTGGCTTTTTGTAATTATCGATACCATAACCCTACGGGCTTTGGCGCTACTTTTACCCTTTGTAGCTATTTTAGCTGCAGCGGATGCCTCAACGCGAGGTTGGGGGCTTTTAAACATAATCTCCCTACCAGGATGGTTGGAACTAATCATTGTGATTATGCTGCTAGATCTGGCCATATGGTTGCAACATGTTCTGAGCCATAAAATCCCAGTTCTTTGGCGCATCCACCAGGTGCATCATTCAGATATTGAATTTGATGTGACCACCGCCATTCGATTTCATCCAGCAGAAATAGCGCTTTCAATGGCTTTTAAGATTGGACTTGTCTATGTCTTAGGACCAGCCGCATGGACTGTGGTATTTTTCGAAATCTTACTTAATGCATCAGCCATGTTTAACCATGCCAATATTGCTTTACCGCAGTGGTTGGATCGCGTGGTAAGGTCGATATTGGTCACCCCAGACATGCATCGTATTCATCATTCGGTACATCGCCACGAACATGATACTAATTTTGGCTTTGCCCTTTCGTGGTGGGACCGCCTATTTGGTACCTACACTCAGTCCCCACAGGATGGGCATAAAGCTATGAAAGTTGGCCTGCATTGGCAAGATCTGCGCCCAACACGTTTGCTTTGGTCACTTGCTATGCCATTCTTTCGGAAATGATATATGGTAGTTTCCTGAAAAACATACATTCCGATTACCAGACGATATTTGACGCCTTAGCCGGGGGCAGTATGATCCTAATTGAGCCTAATGGGTCTGGCTATTTGCCTGCGCTCTGTGAACGTCCAGAATTACAGGGCGAAGTACCAGCCCATGAGGATTATTGGTCACGCTCGCTCATCGCAAAGCTCCAACGATCTCAGCTTAAAACCCTATTTTTAGTTTGGAGAGCAACCCACCCCCTTTTTACTTGGGCTTTGGAAAGTGAAGGCCCTACCACAGCCCAGTTAGTACGGCCGTACGAGCTAAAGTGGGGGGCCCTTATGTCACTGCCCCCCGTTCAGAGAGCCCCTGACTGGCCCATTCAAGGCCCTGTAAAAAGGGTTGCCCAGTAATGATGGCAATAAATAAGACATATTATGATGTAGGCGCCTGTTGGCGGAATATATGCAGAAATCCAGAGCAACGCTGCCTCATCAGTAGATATCCGATACCACACGCATGCCCCGCGGATGCAATATACCTCCACCAAGCGGATTATTTCGCCCACACCACGTACAGCAGTTTTTGAAATGAAGCTGATTTTGATGCGCCATGCTCAGGCAGAATGGGGCTTTGGGATTGAAGACCATGACCGGGCTCTCAGCGCCAAAGGTCAGGTTGAGGCGCACAGCCTAGGATTATGGTTGACCGCCAACGACCATCAGCCCAGCTTGGCTTTGATCTCCGACGCCAAGCGCACCCAACAAACATTTATGGCGCTCAATCAAACCTGCAAAACGGCAGTTCTGACAGAGCTGTATTTGGCTGAATCCAAAAGTTTGCTTTTGGCCATTCAAAATATTGAGACCAATTGCTTATTAGTCTTGGCACATAATCCTGGAATTGGAGAATTTGCTGTGGACGTGATCAACACCAAACCTACTCATCCACACTTTTTTGACTACCCACCAGGGGCCACACTGGTATTGGACTATAACGTTAAAAAAGGCTTGGTACGCGTCATTAATTTCATAACACCCGATGACTTAATGACATAAAAAAGGGCCTGAAGGCCCAATTTAAAATAAATATTAAATTAGTGACCCAAGATCTGGCTCAAGAATAATTTAGTCCGATCGGATTGTGGATTATTGAAGAACTCTTCTGGTTCGTTCTGTTCCACAATTTGGCCTTCATCCATGAAAATCACTCTGTTTGCAACTTGTCGCGCAAAACCCATCTCATGGGTCACAACCATCATTGTCATTCCATCTTCTGCAAGCTCAATCATTGTATCCAAAACCTCTTTGATCATCTCAGGGTCAAGCGCGGAAGTAGGCTCATCAAATAGCATGATCCGTGGCCGCATACACAACGAACGGGCAATAGCGACGCGTTGCTGCTGTCCACCAGATAGCTGCCCTGGATATTTATCTGCTTGCTCAGGGATCTTCACTTTTGTGAGAAAATGCATTGCGGTTTCTTCAGCCTGAGCCTGTGGGATTTTTCTTACCCATATCTGAGCCAGAGTACAGTTTTCTAAAATTGTTAAATGAGGGAAAAGATTGAAATGCTGAAAGAGCATCCCAACTTCTGATCTAATTTTGTCAATATTTTTAATATCAGACGTAAGTTCTGTTCCATCAACAATAATTTGGCCACTTTGATGTTCTTCCAGTGCATTCACGCACCGAATTAATGTAGACTTACCTGAGCCAGAAGGTCCACAAACTACGATTCTTTCGCCCCTATTGACCGTTAGATCAATATCACGCAAAACATGAAATGATCCAAACCACTTATTCATACCTTGGATTCCAATGGCCACTTCATCAGAAACTTCGAGTTTTGCCTGTCTGTTCATTGGATCAGCCTCTTCTTAACGATTACTAGTTTCAAGTTGGCGCTCCAACCACTGAGAATATTTAGATATACTGAAGCATATTACGAAAAAGATTGCCGCCGCGCAGCCAAACAATTCCCAATACACACCGTTCCATTCACTCGTCGCTAAGATTGGGCCTCGGATCATACCCACCAGATCAAACATAGAAATTATTGACACCAAAGTCGTATCCTTGAGCATACCAACCGACACATTAACAATGCCAGGTATAGAGATCTTTAATGCTTGCGGAAGTATAATCAAACGCATTGATTGAGCATAATCCAGACCTAAACTATTGGCCGCTTCGTATTGGCCTGTCGGCAATGCAGCAAGACCCCCACGCACAACCTCAGCAATATAGGCAGAGTTAAAAAACGTCATCATTATGATCACACGAAGGATCAGGTCGATACTTGTATCCGGCGGAAAGAAAAAGGCTAGTATGACGTTGGCAACAAATAATAAAGTAATCAAGGGCACACCACGAATGAATTCGATAAAGATAACGCAGATCCATTTAATGATTGGCATATTAGACTGACGCCCCAAAGCGAGAACTATGCCAAGAGGTATGGAAATGGAGCAAGCGATAGTACCCAGTAAAAGATTTAGCATGAGGCCGCCCATGTCACGAGATGGGACCGCCTCCAGCGCCAGAAAGGTTTCATTTGCCTCAGACAAATATCCACCCAATACCCAGAAAAAACTAGCTGCAATTACAGCAATAATTACTCCAAATGCAAACGATCTTGCCGAAAAACGACGGAAACAATAGATACCAAATGCTAACCCTAAAAACGCTATTACCGCCACAAGTGGAGTGCCACCCCAAATTAACCAATACGCCAGAAACGGGTAAATCGCACTAAAGCCTAAAAGCTGTTGGGGAAGCTTGCGGAACAAAACTGGAGCCAGGGCGGCTAACAGCAAGACAACTGCAATATTTGGCCGCCAATACTCAGTTGAAGGGTACTTAAACCCATAAATAAGTTGGGGAAACCGTTCCTTAAGCACAGCAAAGCATGCACCACTTACACCGTCTAAAATATCGTAACATTCACGAACTGACTTAGCGTCCCATATGCCATTTATAAACCAAGGCGCGGAATTTACTATAATTGAATAGATTATCCAAAGTGAAAGCAGTGTCATAATTACATTAAATGGTGATGAGATCAGATTTTCACTTACCCATTTCACTACACCCCTTTGAGATACCGGTGGCACCTGCTCTTTAATCAATTCATGGCGAACAAACGAAGCATTATTTTCAGCCATCTTTAACGCTCCTTCAACATTATGCTACGGTTGTACACATTCATTACAGCCGAGATAGAAAGACTAATGGCCAGGTAGAAGAGCATGAGCAGTAATACCGCCTCAATCGCACGTCCCGTTTGGTTTAAAGTAATGCCGCCCAATGTTGAAGTTATATCCATGTAACCCACAGCAAGCGCCAGAGAACTATTTTTAGTAATATTAAGATAAAATGATATCATTGGAGGAATAATAACGCGCAAAGCCTGAGGAAGGATTACTAAATTCATTATAAAATTGCTTCGTAGCCCCAACGCAGCGGCTGCCTCCGTTTGACCTTTATCTACAGACTGGATACCAGCCCTTACAACCTCAGCTATAAATGCACCGGTGTAAATTGACAGCGCAAACCAAAGTGAAATTAAAGACCCTCGGGCGTAAATGCCGCCTTTAAAATTGAACCCCTTCAATTCAGGATATTCAAGCCCAATTGGGCTACCTAAAGCATAAAACATCATAATAGTTGGGATAAAAAATAATAAAAGACTTATCCACGATGTCTTAATTACCTTTCCCTCTGAATAAAGCTTACGTCGCGCATAGCGCCGAAAAGCAAATATAGAGACTATCGACAATAAGAAAGTCCCAATAACAACCAAGGAACCCTCAAAGAAAATTGGCCCAGGCGTGTAGATCCCTCGGCCTGTAAAGGCAAACATGTCCCACAGCATAGTAGCCTCCGGATTTTCTCCCCGAAAAGCCCTTGGCTGTGGTAGCACCCCCATAAAAATGGAACTTATAATCAAAATCCATATTAGTATGGGTACATTACGAAAAATTTCAACATAGATTGTCATCAATTTTGCAACAATCCAGTTGTTTGACAACCTCAAAATACCCGCTGTCACGCCTAAAACTGTTGCCATTACGCAGCCTAGGAATGCAACCAACAAAGTGTTTAGTACTCCGACAAAGGCTGCACGGAGGTGGCTTGACTGGCTATTATATTCAATAAGTCGTTGGTTTATATCGTAGCCCGCAGGGTCCTCTAAAAAACCATATGAAATATTTAATCCAGCTTTAGCTAAATTTTCAACTAAATTTTTTCCTAGATAAGCGATAATACAAATCAACACCAACAACGCAAAAAATTGAAATGTGTAGGATCTATACCTTTTGTCATTCAGCAGCATCGACAGCCGAAATGTTTCTCGCTCTGTTGAGATAGGTGTAGACATAAAATAAAGAAACCTGTTGCTGCCAAAACTAGTATTGGCTTTATTAAAAACTGTTTTAGTAAAACTATAACCAGAGGGCGCTAAATATGCGCCCCCTGGTATTAGATATGAATATTAACGGAAAGGTGGAGAGTAGATCAGACCACCGTCTGTCCACATGGCGTTAACACCACGAGGCAAGCCAATAATAGTACCCGCACCAATATTAGCTTCAAAGATCTCGCCATAGTTTCCTTCTGACATGATAGCTCTTTTAGCCCAATCAGCATCCAAACCTAGCATTTCACCCATAGTACCTTCTGAACCCAAAAGGCGGTTTATCTCTGCATTGTTAGTTCCCGCGGACAACTCTTCTGCATTTGCAGCTGTCACACCAAACTCTTCCGCAGTGATCAAAGCGTTCAAAGTCCAACGCACGACGTCACCCCATTCGTTGTCACCATGACGGACTAACGGGCCCAATGGTTCTTTTGAAATGATCTCTGGAAGCACAACGTGATCTGTTGGAACTTCCTGTGTCGCACGACGCGCTGCAAGTGCAGAGCGGTCAGTAGTGAACATGTCACATGAACCTGCCATATAATTAGCTACAGCCTCGGAACCAGATTCCACCGGCAATGGTTCATAGCTCATACCAATGCTCCGGAAGTGATCCGAAAGATTAAGCTCACTTGTTGTTCCAGTTTGAATACATACTGTAACACCATCAATTTCTGGACTACTTGCTGAAGTTATCCCAGTCGATGCTTTTACCATAAAACCCTGGCCATCGTAGTAGTTTACACCAACAAAATCAAACTTTAGGTCAACGTCACGGCTAAGTGTCCATGTTGTGTTGCGCGCCAACATATCAATTTCGCCAGATGCCAAAGAAGTAAAACGTGTTTTACCAGTGGTTGGAACAAATTGTATTGCATTATTATCGCCAAGAACTGCTGCGGCAACTGCGCGACATACAGCGATATCAAAGCCCTGCCATCTGCCATTTGCATCTGGCTCTGCGAAGCCTGGAACACCGGTGCTCACACCACAATTTAGCGTGCCACGCGCTTTAACATCATCAAGGGTGCCAGCAGATACCAAACCAGCCGCAAGGCCAGCAACAGTTAACGCACCAAGAAATACGGTTTTTTTCATTTTTTACCTCATCCTATTGTCCATCCCAATTGAGACGGTCTGATCCAATCAAATTGATTGGTGTGAATACAAGGGTTTCCCCCAGCACTGCTATAGACCATGCTCAGTTTCGTAGCTTCAGGTCAATAGATGTATAAATAAATCGTTTAAAATATGGGAATTGTTGCAATTATTAGGCAAATTATATGAGGTGGAACTGGCATAAGCTACGTTTTTTGGCAGAGTTTATAGAATCGGTTTGCGTGTAAGAAAGCACCTCGCTTGATAGAGGCCGTGGTGTCAGCGTCAGCATCCTGGCCCCAGTGCTCGATTTGCCAGAGCTCATCCAGGCGAGACCAGGTCCACAGTTCATCAATCTCAAAGGCACTAGCTTGGGCCGCCAAGCCGATCACAAGCGAGCCAGACATGCTTACAAGGTCATGTAGGGCCGCAAGCTGAAATGGTGTTTGTACCTCCACCTGCGCAGTAAGATTTCTAATCGAGTTTGCAGGCTGCTCAATATGAGTCACACCCTTAACTGTGCGCAGCGGCGCATACAGCGCATCAGCAGCCCAAGCCAAAATCGGATCCCAAGCCTGTTTTTGTTGTTCAATCAGCTCCTGTGGCGCCGGTGCGCGATAGCATAAAAGATCATCTTCTCCATAGGCCGCAATAAGCGCCACAACTTCAGCCTGCTGCGGGGTTACTTTATCAATGGCAGCATTGGCAGATCGGGTCGTTGGCATGGTTCTTGGGTCAATCTTATCGCTCTGAGCATCCCACTCAGCAGCAATAGTCTCCGCCATGGCTTGGGTTGGCAGGGCCAACGTTGCTTTTGCTGGCGTTTTTACCAAGCGATCATCTAGTAATATGACATGCTGCGTATCGCGGCACTCAGTGGCAACATTGCTCCAAAATCGTTTGGCGGCCCAATCACTCATGCATCACTCCATAGGTTTTGAATTTCTGGCAATAAGTCGTCAAAATGATCAATCACCATATCAGCATTTTCACCAATAACGCTGGCGCTATGATAACCCCAGCTTACGCCTATCGTTTTCAATCCCGCGGCGCGACCCATTTTCATATCAAAAGACGTATCACCGATCATTACACCACGAAATGCCCCAGTCTCAATCATGGCTTGAAATACCATCGCAGGATCCGGTTTTGAAGGGTGGTCATCTGCCACTTGTTTAGTCGAAAACCGCCCCGCTAGATCCGGATTGGACAGCACATAGTCCAATCCACGCCGAGATTTTCCTGTCGCTATACCAAGCACAAAATGTTCGACACCCTTTAATAGATCCAAACAGGCCAACGCTCCAGGATACAGTGGTGAAGATCCCATAGTATGGCGCAGAATCGAAAAACTTTTTTTATAGGCTGCCACCAAAGCCGCACGCTGTGCATTATCTGCACCTGGGCAAAGCTGCTCAAAGGCCTCAAATAGCGACAACCCGATAATCGATAGCATCTCTTCACGACTAGGTAGTGACAAACCCTGCGCCGAAAAGGCAACTTCCATGGCCTCCAATATATGGACTTGGCTGTCGATCAGAGTCCCGTCCATATCAAACAGTACCAGCGTGCGAGGTGCGATCATTCATCCCCCTCAAAAGGGTCAAGCTCCACATCTCTTGGATCCCACTGCATTTGATCCCATGTACGCTGCATATGTTCAGGTAATGGTGCTGTAAACGACAGCATTGCCTTGGTCAGAGGATGTTCCAAACGCAAGTGCCGCGCATGCAAGTGCATTTTTTTACTGACATCGCCACCCAGTTGCGCGCCCCAACCATGCCCAAGATTTTCTTGCCCAGAGCCGCCATATTTGCCATCCCCAACAATCGGATGACCCATTTCAGCCATATGCGCACGCAGTTGATGGGTGCGTCCAGTCACGGGGGCCAAAGCAATCCACGCAGCACGACTGCCCAAGGGTGATAAAACCGCATAATCTGTCGTTGCACGCTTTGCGCCTGGTGTTTTGGCAACTTCGTTGGGATGCAAGCACTGCATCTTTTCGCCTTCACCAGACGGACCATGTCCGCCAGCCTTGACCAACCCATATTTTATGGTACCCATTTTTGGATGAGGGACACCAGCAACGACAGCCCAATAAATCTTGCGCGTCTCACGATGGCGAAAAGCTTCAGTCAAAGCAGCGGTCATCTGGCGCGTACGGCCCAGGATAAGGACGCCTGAAGTGTCCTTATCAAGACGGTGCACCAGGCGTGGGTTTTCATCATAACCAAAACGCAAAGCCGGGGTCAAACCATCCACATGACGATGTTGCTTGCTGCCACCCTGCACTGGCAAGCCTGGCGGCTTGTTCAACACGATAATTTGATCGTCACGGTAAAGAACACAAGCTTGAATCATCTTAGCGTCCGCATCAGTAATTTTCTTATCGACGATCGGTGGCGCTGGAGTGTTCGGCAGTGGTGGTACGCGTACGATTTGGCCTACTTCAACACGTGAATTTGCCTTCACTCGGCCACCATCCACACGGATATCACCCTTGCGGCACATTTTTTCAATCTGGCCCTGTTGGACCTGTGGGAAATTACGACGAAACCAACGATCAAGGCGCTGATCTCCGTCCCCCTCGTTTACTTCCAAAAGCTGTACTTGGCTCATGCCCATATCCCTCGTGCAATCATCAGACCCAATATTAGGCCCCCTATCGACAAGACAACTGAAATCACCACATAGGCCAAGGCTTGCCCCATCGCCCCGCGTTCAAATAATTGGACAGCTTCCAGTGAGAAGGCTGAAAAGGTCGTAAACCCTCCCAACAAGCCAGTCAGCACAAAGGGGTTCAACTGTGTCACACCACGTTGTGTGGCAAATACTACAAACAGCCCCATAAAAAAGGAGCCCAAAACATTCACACCCAACACCGTAAGTGGAAACCCTGGGCCAACCAGACGCAGAATACCAATTCCAGTCAAAAACCGAAGTGTAGCACCAATTGCCCCGCCAAGGGCCACTTGTAGAGTTGTCATAAGCATGTTGGTGCAATGTGCTGGAGCAGCCTGTTTGTCAACCACCGCGACGGGTACGCAGTTTTTCAAAATAGGCGAGCCTTTTAATCAACTCTCGCTCAAAACCACGCTCAACCGGCACATAATAACTCGGACGATCCATTCCATCAGGAAAATAATTTTGTCCCGAGAACCCATCCTCAGCATCATGATCATAGTTATAGCCACCACCATAGCCTTGATCCTTCATCAAATCAGTTGGTGCGTTCAATATGTGCTTAGGAGGCGGATGTGATCCAGTGCGCTTTGCGTCCTGAACCGCTGCCTTATAGGCCATGTAGGCCGCGTTAGATTTTGGTGCCAACGCAAGATAAGTCACAGCCTGCGCAAGAGCCAGTTCCCCCTCAGGACTGCCCAGCCGCTCATAGGTCTGCCAGGACTGTAGACACACATCCTGCGCCTGTGGGTCTGCGAGACCAATATCTTCCACAGCCATTCTAGTAATCCTACGCGCTAAGTACCGGGGGTCTTCTCCCCCAGCAAGCATCCGCGCGAACCAATAAAGGGCCGCATCAGGATCAGAGCCCCGAACAGATTTGTGCAGCGCAGAAATTAAATTATAGTGGCTATCCCCGGATTTGTCATAAATGGCTGCACGTTTCATTAACCGTTTAGACAATGAGGCTTGATCCATTGGGCTATCCAGTTTCCACGCAATAACCTGCTGGATCAAATTTAGTAAGGTACGGCCATCACCATCCGCCATCTCCAATAGGCTTGTGCGGGCATCCATCTCCAGTGGCAGTTGCACCTCCGCCTCAGCCTCAGCGCGTTGCACTAGCAACTCCAACTCTTCTGGGTTTAAACGTTCTAGCACCATAACTTGCGCTCGCGACAACACCGCCGCATTCAATTCAAACGAGGGGTTCTCGGTAGTAGCGCCCACCAAAGTGATTGTACCGTTCTCCATCAGGGGCAAAAAACTGTCCTGCTGAGCTTTATTGAACCGGTGTATCTCATCCACAAAAAGCAAGGTTCCCTGCCCGTTATCCCATCGGTTTTTGGCGGCTTCAAATACTTTACGGAGCTCCGGCACACCACTAAAAATAGCACTAATTTGAATGAAATGCAGATCCGTCTCCTGCGCCAAAAGCCGCGCAATGGTTGTTTTACCAACACCTGGTGGGCCCCAAAAAATAATCGAACCCAGAGTCTTAGCTGCCAACATCACCGAAAGCGGCCCCTCTGGGCCCAAAATTTTTTTTTGACCAATTACTTCAGCTAAAACCTGCGGCCGCAGGCGATCAGCCAAGGGCCTCAAACCGTGTGTTTTTGTGGGAGCCTCGCCCACGGTGTCAAATAAATCAGTCATCAGCCATAACCCTAAGCATAAGAACCAAAAAGGGAAACAGTCATACACTTAGAACACTAGAAAATACCTGAAGTAGTCAGTGATCTCTGGTGACTTGAATTGCTTAAGAGGTGGGCAGAATATCAATTTCTTTTACGCTTAGGTAAGCTACAATTTGCAGCGAGCTGGAACTCTCGCCGCGATATCAAAAGACCTGCAACAGCCAGTAACCTTTAAATTCAAGTTATGATCTCATTTAAACTTTGTAGTTCCACAACCAAATAATTTAAATATTATAAATTTCTTAAGTTACTATTTTAATTTAACTTGGGTGGTGGTCACGCCAATCACACAGTAAAATGTCCTACTCAAACTCCAAGCTACCAGAATAAAGCTACCAAACATAAAAAAGGCTCCAAACAAACGCTGGAGCCTTTTAAAATTAAAAATTATGTTGGCGTTATACTGCGGCTGTTTCCAAGCGAACCTTATCAGGCAAGCCTTTAGCATCAACATCGCGGTCAACAAATTCGATTATCGCCATCGGCGCCATGTCACCGTAACGAAACCCAGCCTTCAACACGCGCACATATCCGCCTTGGCGTTCTGCATAGCGAGGACCAAGCACGTCAAACAATTTCGTAACAAACATATGCTGCTTCAAACGGCTCATGGCCTGGCGACGTGCGTGCTCGTCTCCGCGCTTACCCAAAGTGATTAGCTTCTCGATAATGGATTTCAATTCCTTTGCCTTAGGCAAGGTTGTTTTTATCTGTTCATGTTCAATCAAAGAACCAGCCATATTCGCAAACATAGCTTTTCGATGTTCATGAGTTCGATTCAGTCGGCGGTAACCACGGGCGTGACGCATATTATTTCTCCGTTTACATTTTACTTTGTCTGGGGGTCCATGCGAGTGAACCCCTCCCTATTGGGGCGGGATTGCCCAGTCGTGTGGAAGGCGGATTTTACCCCGCCAACCGCTTAGAAGTTATCTTCAAGCTTTTTGGCCAAGTCTTCTATATTGTCAGGTGGCCAATCATCGACGTCCATCCCCAAATGCAAACCCATGCTGGACAGAACTTCTTTAATCTCATTTAGCGACTTTCGGCCAAAGTTTGGCGTCCGTAACATTTCAGCTTCAGTTTTTTGGATTAAATCACCAATATAAACGATATTATCATTCTTCAGGCAATTTGCAGATCGTACAGAAAGTTCTAGCTCATCTACTTTCTTAAGCAGTAGCGGATTAAAGTCCAAACCATCGTCTTCAGATGCTGCATTGGCACTCTCGGGCTCTTCAAAGTTCACAAAGATCGATAATTGATCTTGTAAAATCCGAGCAGCGTAGGCCAAAGCGTCGTCTGGTGACAGAGAGCCATCAGTTTCAATCTTTAGAGTCAGCTTATCATAATCCAAAACTTGACCTTCGCGAGTAGGCTGGACATCATAACTAACTTTTTTCACTGGCGAATAGATCGCGTCTATTGGGATTAGACCAATAGGTGCATCTTCAGGCCTATTTTTATCAGCTGCAACATAGCCCTTACCGGTGTTAACGGTCAGTTCCATGAACAGATCAGCACCTTCATCCAAGTGGCATAAAATATGCTCCTTGTTTAGGATTTCAATTCCAGCGGATTCTACAATGTTACCAGCTGTAACAACCCCCGGGCCTTTGGCCTGAACGGATAAACGCTTGGTGCCTTCGACTTCCATACGGACCGCAACACCTTTGAGGTTCAACACTATATCGGTCACGTCTTCGCGAACGCCAGCAACACTGGAAAATTCATGTAACACGTTATCAATTTGGACGCTGGCAATTGCAGCACCTTGCAGAGATGACATCAGAACGCGGCGTAATGCGTTACCCAATGTGAGGCCAAAGCCCCGCTCTAATGGTTCGGCTATCAATGTAGCTTGGCGGCTAGGATCATTTCCCGGCTTAATCTCAAGCTGCATAGGTTTAATCAGCTCAGCCCAGTTCTTATGGATCATGCGGTCCTCCATTCTTGTCTTTGCTCCATGTCCCTATAAACAAAGACGCTCGAGGGAAAAAACGTCCAAAGGGCACACAGAGTAATCAGTGCGCCCAGAGGTAATAAAATTTATACGCGGCGGCGCTTTGGTGGGCGGCAACCGTTGTGTGCCATTGGTGTAACGTCACGAATAGATGTAATGTTCAAACCCAAGGCAGCCAAAGCGCGCAGGGCGCTCTCACGACCAGAACCTGGTCCCTGAACTTCTACTTCTAGAGTTTTTACGCCATGATCTTGCGCTTTTTTGCCAGCGTCTTCAGCAGCCATTTGCGCTGCATAAGGCGTCGATTTCCGGGATCCTTTAAAACCACAAGTTCCAGAAGACGACCAAGCAATAGCGTTACCCTGTACATCGGAGATCAATATTTTTGTGTTGTTGAACGAACTGTTCACATGCGCCACACCGGCTGCAATGTTTTTCCGCTCTTTGCGCTTAGGCGCTCTTTTATCACGTGCCATTTATCTGCCCTTACTTCTTCTTGCCAGCGATTGCTTTCGCTGGGCCTTTGCGCGTACGCGCATTGGTGTGTGTCCGCTGACCGCGTACAGGAAGATTACGGCGATGACGCAAGCCACGGTAGCAGCCTTGATCCATCAAACGTTTAATGTTCATTTGAACTTCACGACGCAAGTCACCTTCAACCTTGTAGGTCGCGTCAATGTGCTCACGGATAGAAATGACTTCTGCATCACTCAGTTCATTCATTCGACGAGTCTCGTCAATTTTTGTACTGACACAGATTTCTTTGGCTGAAGTAAGGCCAATACCAGTAATATAGGTTAGGGCAATCGGGACCCTCTTATGGGTCGGGATGTTTACGCCGGCAATACGGGCCAAGGCATATTCCTTTTCAACTGCGGTTCCGTAATACCGGAACCTTTTTTCACAGATACAGGCCCGAGGCTAAATGCCGACGAGCCTGCGATGAGGTACTCTAAGCCATACGAAGGCTCTTATGATTCTAATAGTGTAGATATCGTGGATTATGAGGGTTTCAACAAAACGTCAAGAGCTTAACCCAAGACTTCAGAGATAGACGATTGCACCTGCGTAATTTCATCTAAACCGTTCACAGAACTGAGTATTCCCTTGGCGTGATAATAGCCAATCAAAGGGGATGTTTCCTTGTAATAAGCCATTAATCTGGTCCTTAGGCTGTCTTCGTTGTCATCAGAACGGCGAATAAAGTTAGAACTACCACATTGTAAACAATTTCCATTTGATGGAACCGGCTTGGAGATATCGTTGTATCCCTCACCACAAGACCCACACGCAGATCGCGCGGTGACCCTGCGGACCAAAGCTTCGTCATCAACTTGCATTTGGACCACATGGTCCAGAGAAGTCCCCTTTGAGGCCAGCAAGAAACCCAAGGCGTCAGCCTGCGCCAAAGTACGTGGAAAACCATCGAATATAAAACCAGCGGCCGTATCGCCGTCAAGCTTTTCAGCAATCAGCGCTATTACAATCTCATCGGTTACAAGTTTGCCAGCGTCCATTACCGCAGCAACCCTGTCTCCAATCTCAGTTCCTGATGTTTTGGCACTGCGCAACATATCGCCTGTAGATAATTGGACCATACCACGAGCTTCAACAAGTATTTTGGCCTGTGTTCCCTTGCCAGCACCCGGTGGTCCAAGCAGAATAATGTTCATCGACGCGTTACCCCACCTTTTTTGCCGCGGCGTTTACCACGAAGCTGTGACTTTTCGAGCAAACCATCATACTGATGCGCCAACAAATGCGATTGAACTTGTTGGATAGTATCCATGCCCACAGACACAATGATCAAGATCGATGTACCGCCAAAATAAGCCGTGATGGCGAACTGACTACGCAGAATTTCTGGAATCAAACACACAAGTGCAAGATATCCAGAGCCTAAAACTAAAAGCCGGGTAACCACATAGTCCAAATACTCAGCCGTCTTGGCACCCGGACGGATACCAGGCACAAAACCATTCTGACTTTTTAGGTTATCCGCAACTTCATCCGTCTTGAAGGAAACTTCACGAGTGTAGAAATATGTGAAGAAGATAATCATCGCAGTGAAGAAAGCCAGATAAGCAGGCTGACCAGGGCCAAAATATGCCAGAACTGTCGACATAACTGGGCCAGATTGGCCACCAGAGAATGTAGCAAGCGTTGTTGGCAATAGGAGTAGTGCAGAAGCAAAGATCGCTGGAATAACACCTGCCGGGTTTACCTTGATCGGCAAGTTACTAGAACCACCATCATAAGTCTTCATACCAACCTGACGACGTGGGTATTGAATATGAACTTTACGCAGGCTGCGCTCCATAAATACAACAAAAGTCAGAGTCATCACCAGCATAGCAATTACGCCAAGCATTGTACCTGTACCAATTGCACCCGACCGACCCTGTGTAAAAAACTGGCCGAAAGCCGCTGGAAGCTCAGAAATTATTCCAATGAAGATAATCAAGGAGATACCATTGCCAATACCACGAGCCGTGATTTGCTCACCCAGCCACATCAGCAACATTGTTCCACCGACCAACGTGATCACACAAGCCGCCATAAAGAAGAAACCTGGCTCAGAAGCCAGGTCACCGGCTTGCAAGCTGGCCGCCAGACCATAAGCTTGGAAGCTTGCCAACAGCACAGTACCATAACGGGTGTATTGATTAATTTTCTTTTGGCCTTGCTGGCCCTCTTTTTTGAGTTGCTTGAGTGGCTCCCACATGGCACCCAAGAGCTGCACAATGATTGACGCAGAGATATATGGCATAATACCGAGTGCAAAAATGCCCATGCGCGCTAAGGCGCCACCGGTAAACATCGACAATACGCCACCAATACCTGATGAAGCTTGATCCATGAATGCCTTCAAAGCAATAGCATCGATCCCAGGCACAGGGATATAGGTCCCAATACGATACACGATCAACAGACCTACTGTAAAAAAGATACGCTGACGCAATTCCGTGGCTTTACCAAAGGTACCCCAGCTTAAATTTGCAGCCATTTGTTCAGCGGCAGATGCCATTTAAAAACTCCCTAAAACAAGACCGCCGCCAATACGGGTTCCCCGATGGCGGCGTTTGGAAACTAAAAGTTATGTAAGCAGCTTATAGACTACTCGCAACCACCTATTCTGCAGAAGACACAGTTGGTAGCAAAGTAAGAGAACCACCAGCCGCTTCAACAGCAGCTTTTGCTGTCCCCGATGCGCCTGTAACAGCAATCTTAATTTTAGCTGTAAACGCGCCCTTCGCCAAAATCCGTACGCCGTCAAGCTTACGACGTACCAAACCTGAGGCTATCAAACTATCTTCAGTGATTTCACCGTTCAACTTGCCTTCATCAATGAATTTTTGAATGAGGCCCAAATTAACAACAGAAAATGCTTTGCGGTTCGGCTTACTAAAGCCACGCTTTGGCAAGCGTTGGTACAATGGCATTTGACCACCTTCGTAACCTTTAATTGCTACGCCAGAACGGGATTTCTGGCCCTTCATGCCACGGCCAGCCGTTTTGCCTTTTCCCGAACCAGGACCACGCGCAATGCGTTTTTTTGTTTTTATTGCACCAGGGTTGTCGTGCAGTTCATTAAGTCTCATGTCGCTTCTCCTTTGCCGGATGTGGCCCCTGAAGCGTAAGCGGGCCAACCACGGCTTAATTGATTCTCGGCACAGAAAACTGGCCATTAATGGGGTATAGTGGGACCCTTGATTAGGATCAAGGGTAAAGGTTGTTTCTTAAGCTCTCAGTCGCACATCTCAGAGGTCGTATCGAAACACAAAACCCATCTGTTTCCAGATGGGTTTTGCGCGGTTAGCGCAGCAGGCAATGCCCTTAGGGCAATTAACCCTTTTCTTCGATAATCTGAACCATGTGCGAGATCTTATTGACCATGCCACGGACGGAAGGAGTATCTTCCAATTCCCGTGTGCGATGCATTTTATTCAGGCCGAGGCCAATCAGCGTCTGACGCTGTTTGGCTGGACGGCGGATCGGTGAACCGATTTGTTTTACAACGATGGTTTTAGCCATGAGTCCGCTCCTTAAGCTTCTGCAGGTTCAGCAACGGCCGCCGGTGCATCACCCCTATTCAGGATGTCTGCGACCTTCTTGCCACGGCGTTGAGCAACCATGCGTGGGCTACTTTCTTTTTGTAGGCCATTTAATGTAGCGCGGATCATATTATATGGGTTTTGAGACCCAATTGATTTCGCAACAACGTCTTGCAGACCCAACATTTCAAAAACGGCACGCATTGGACCACCCGCGATAATACCGGTACCTTGTGGCGCAGAACGCATCACAACTTTACCGGCACCGTGACGGCCTTCCATATCATGGTGCAGTGTCCTACCTTCACGCAACGGTACGCGGATCATTTGGCGCTTAGCTTGTTCTGTGGCTTTGCGGATAGCCTCAGGCACCTCTTTCGCTTTACCTTTGCCAAAACCGACACGACCTTTTTGGTCACCAACCACAACCAGAGCAGCAAAACCAAAGCGCTTACCACCTTTTACGGTTTTTGATACGCGATTAATCGCAACTAAGCGATCAGCAAATTCTGGAGTTTCTTCGCGTTCGCGACGATTGCCCCGTTGATTATTTCTTTCAGCCATTTTGGCCCCCTGAACTGTGGACGCCAAGCGTCCTATGTCTGCGATGTCCGTCAGCCTGAAGCCGCTGCATCATCGAGGCGAGCAGTAAGGCTCGCCTACACTAATTTTAGAATTTCAACCCGCCTTCACGAGCAGCTTCGGCCAAAGCCTTAACTTTCCCGTGAAAGAGACGGCCGCCACGGTCAAAGAGTACTTCTTCAACACCTGCTTTTTTCGCACGCTCTGCAATAACAGAGCCAACTTTTGCAGAGGCGTCCACATTGTTTTTACCGAAAAAACCAAGGCCCTTTTCAAGAGTAGACGCCGATGCCAAGGTTACACCTTGGATATCGTCGATCACCTGAACCGAGATATTTTTCGAGGAGCGGTGAACCGACAACCGGGGCTTTCCAGTGTTGATTTTCCGCAATTTGTTCCGAACGCGCAGGCGGCGCTTCAGAAACAGAGTTCTTTTGCTATTAGCCATTTCCTGGGTCCCTACTTCTTCTTACCTTCTTTACGGAAGATATACTCATCTTTGTATTTGATACCTTTGCCTTTATAAGGCTCTGGTTTCCGCCATTCGCGAATATTTGCCGCGACTTGGCCAACGAGTTGTTCATCCGTTCCTTCAACTGTGATTTCAGTTGGCTTGGCGGCCGTAACTGTCACACCTGTCGGAATATCGAAATTTACGTCATGGCTATAACCCAGAGACAATTTCAGGACATTGCCCTGAACCTGCGCCCGGTAACCAACGCCGTTAATCTCAAGCTCTTTTTTGAAACCGGCAGAAACGCCAGTCACCAAATTAGCGATCATGCTACGGGACATACCCCACTGCTGACGCGCACGCTTGGATTTGCCGCGAGGCTCAACCGATACGTTATTTTCTTGTACTGTGATGGTCACATCATCAGTGGCGGTGAAGCTACGGGTCGCTTTTGGCCCCTTAACTTCAATGGTCTGGCCGGACACAGATGCAGAAACACCTGAGGGCAGCTCGACCGGTTTTTTACCAATACGAGACATACCTTACTCCTAGAAGACCGTGCAGAGCACTTCGCCACCAACATTGTTGGCTCGTGCGCTAGAATCCGACATCACACCCCGAGAGGTGGAGACAATCGACACACCCAAGCCCTGACGGACAACCGGGATGTCTTTTACACCCAAATAAACACGACGGCCAGGCTTGGAAACGCGCTTAACTTCGCGAATTACAGGCGTGCCATCATAATATTTGAGGCTGATTTCGATAGCTGGGTGGCCATCTTTACCAGTGGTTTTTTCATATCCACGGATGTAGCCTTCGTCAGCTAGGACATCCAATACCCATGCACGCCCCTTAGAAGCAGGCGTTTCCACTGTAGATTTGCCGCGCAACGAAGCGTTACGAATACGTGTCAGCATATCACCGATAGGATCGTTCATTTTTTAAACTCCTTACCAGCTTGACTTAACCATACCGGGGATCTGGCCAGATGAGCCAAGTTCCCGCAGCGCGATCCGACTAACCTTTAACTTACGGTAGTAAGCGTGAGGGCGTCCGGTGAGCTGACAACGGTTATGAAGTCGTGTTGCAGATGAATTACGTGGCAATTTGGCCAGCTTAAGCTGTGCCTTGAAACGCTCTTCCATGGGGCGGGATTCGTCGCGCGCGATACCTTTAAGTTCAGCACGTTTAGTGGCATACTTGTCCACCAACTTCTGGCGCTTCACTTCGCGGGCGATCATTGATTTTTTAGCCATATCGCAGATCCTTAGCTGTTGAAGGGCATGTTGAAATGCTTCAACAGCGCTTTGGCTTCTGCATCTGACTTAGCGTCAGTACAGATAATTATGTCCATGCCCAGCATGTCGATGACAGTATCGAAATCGATTTCTGGAAACACGATGTGCTCTTTAAGGCCCATGGCATAGTTGCCACGACCATCGAACGAAGAACTTTTCACGCCGCGGAAGTCACGTACACGTGGCAATGCGATTGTGATCAGACGGTCCATGAATTCATACATGCGATCGCCACGTAAAGTAACCTTGGTACCCAAAGGCATGTCTTCACGCACTCGGAAACCCGCAATAGAATTCTTGGCTTTAGTAACCACGGCTTTTTGACCTGCAATCAATGTCAGGGCTTCTTGGGCGTGCTTTACTTTTTTGGTATCCTTAACGGCATCACCGACACCCATATTTAGAACAACTTTATCTAAACGCGGTATCATCATGTCGCTTTTGTAACCAAACTCTTCCTTCATTGCGGCCTTAATTTCAGTCGCGTAAAGTGTTTTTAGACGCGGAGTGTAGTTTGCTGTGTCCAACATCACACAGTCTCCCCAGTTGATTTTGCAAAACGCACTTTTTTGCCGTCTTCTTCACGGAAACCAATGCGGGTTGCCTTACCCTTGCTGTCAATCAGAGCCAAGTTTGACAACTGGATCGGCATCGCTAATGGAATGCGGCCGCCCTGATCGGACTGTGATTGCTTAGTATGTCGAATGGCCATGTTCAGGCCGTCTACTATAGCTTTACCAGCAGATGGATTTACAGAGGAAATTTCGCCCTGCTTACCCTTATCTTTACCGGTCAAGACGACGACCTTGTCGCCCTTTTTTAATTTAGCGGCCATATCAAAGCACCTCAGGTGCAAGAGATATAATTTTCATGAAATTCTTGGCGCGTAACTCCCGAACTACTGGGCCGAAGATACGTGTACCTACGGGCTCATTAGCATTGTTGAGAATAACTGCTGCATTACGATCAAAACGGATCGCTGTACCGTCTTCACGGCGAACTTCTTTAGCTGTGCGAACGACAACGGCC
>Ga0308015_10000292_pt1 | contig 24403 bp, 26 predicted proteins | sample Neamet231_FD_203128 | JGI IMG/M metagenome (GOLD analysis project Ga0308015, IMG submission 203128) | Marine microbial communities from water near the shore, Antarctic Ocean - #231 | ecosystem: Environmental > Aquatic > Marine > Unclassified | place: Southern Ocean | collected 2014-07-28
AACAAGGGGAATCCCTTTGATCAGACAAACAAGATGGTTATGATTGGGGTATTGCAGGATGATGAGTTAACGATTCTTACTGAGGACTTTGACGATTTAGCGGTGAGAGGGAAGCTACTGGTAGGACATAACATTAAGTTTGATCTACATTGGATTAGAAGATGTGGAGTGTCTATAAAAGACATTAAGGTATGGGACACACAACTAGCAGAGTTTATACTTACTGGTCAAGAGATGAGATTCCCTTCCTTAGATGGGTGTCTAGAGAAGTATGGTTTCCCTGCTAAACTGGATGTAGTCAAAACTGAGTACTGGAACAAGGGAATTGATACTGATGCTATTCCAACAGACATTCTAACTGAGTACTTAGAGCGTGACTTGAAAGGTACTGAGGAAGTATACTTGGCTCAAAAGAAATTGTTTGAGACTACTCATAAACATCTGCTACCACTGTTCAAGTTACATTGTAAAGATTTATTAGTACTAGAGGAGATGGAGTTTAATGGTATAAGGTTTAATGAAGAGAAGGCAAGGGCTAGGGCAGCGGAGATATTAGAGCAGCAGCAGATCATTAAAGCAGAGTTGGATTTTGGTGTAGGTTCAATACCTTATAGTTTGTCTAGTGATACAGACATATCAGCTATTATATATGGGGGTACTATACTTAAAGAATCACGCATACCCATAGGGGAGTATAAGACAGGCAGTAAGATCGGTCAGACAAGGTACAAAGTAATCTATAACTCATACGATTGTGTTGGCATGGTTAAACCATTGAAGAACACTGAATCACATGAGAAGGTTAGCCAAAAGGAGATGGTGTTTGTGGAGAAGGGTATACTAACGAAGCCGAGGAAGTACTGGAAGGTTGATGAGAAGACCCTCAAGAAAGTTAAAGCAAAGAAGAGGGCAAGACAGTTCATCACATTGTTTCAAGAGTATAATAAGTTGGAGAAATTACGCGGTACATATTTACTTGGGTGGAGTGACTTTATTCATAAACTGAATCTAAAAAAAGATACACTACATCCCCAGTTAAATCAATGTGTGGCGGTTACAGGTAGACTTAGTTCTAGTCAACCAAACGGGCAGAATGCAGATTCATCCACTAAACGATATTGCGAGAGTAGATACTTATGATAATACAATTAGATGCGAAGGGATTAGAGATTGTATGTGGAGCGTACCTCTCGCAAGATAAGGTTCTGATGAAGGAACTTATTGATGGGGTTGACATACACAGTCGTAATCAGAAGATGCTAGGGTTGCCCGAAGGTAAGGATGGTAGACTTGTTGCTAAGATATTTGTATTCAGATTAATGTATGGTGGTGGTGCTTGGGGTTATGCTAATGATCCTGCCTTTTCTTGGATTAGTTCTAAGAAAGATTTTTGGCAGGACAAGATTGATGAGTATTATTTCAAGTATAAGGATTTTGCTAGATGGCATAACACCATAGTTGTCCAAGCATCAAAGGACGGTCAACTAATAATGCCGACAGGTAGGGTGTACCGCTTCCCTTTAATTAGAAATAAGAATACTAATGAGTTAGAAGTGCCAGAACGTGCCATAAAGAATTATCCCGTACAGGGGTTAGGTGCAGATGTAATGGCAGTAGCAAGAGTATCATTTTTTAAAAGGTGGAAAGATATTGGAGATATTAAAGGCGTTCTTTGCAATACTGTGCATGATTCAATTGTTTGTGATATACAATCATCTGAATTGGCAAGGGTTCGTAACTTATGTCATTCAGTGTTCTCTGACCTCCCTGATAATTTTGGGAGGGTATTTGGCAAGCGTTTCAACCTTCCACTTTGTTGTGAGGTTCTTGGAGGAGATAACATGACAGATATGAAGGAAATATTATAAATAAAGGTGGACATAAAGTAGTAGGTATGATATAATAATGTTTAACATTTAAAAAGGAGCAACAAATGCCACAAAGTGTAAGCACGGGGATAGTAGTAGAGATAAAAAAAGATATGGAATTTACCAACGCAGCAGGTAAAACATATAAGGGAGTAAGATTCACTTATAGTGATGATAAAACAGGGGACATTAAAGCCCAGAAGTTCCATGAAAATGTTATGAAATACTCACCCGATGTAGCTAAAGGAATTAATAATTTGGTTAAGGATGATGAGTTTACAATGGTCAAGGAAAAGAAAGATGGTAGTGACTTTTGGAATGCAATCAGCATTAGCAAAGGGAGAGATACAGGAGTGGTAAATAATGCAGCCCCACAAGCAGCAGGTAAGGTAGCAGCTAAACCCTATGTATCTACATACGAAACTAAAGAAGAACGGGCAATACGACAACGGCTTATAGTTGCTCAATCATCTCTGTCAACAGCCATAGGTTGTCTAAGTGACAAAGAGAAACTTAATGAGAAGAAAGTATTTGCAACAGCAGAGAACATCTTTCAATGGGTAATGAACCATAAGGAAGAAGATGCTACCGCAGCAAACGAAGTTGAAATGGGTGAAATGACCTAATGACTACTGCCCTAATAGACGGAGATTTGATATGTTATATCTCAGCAGTCTCAGCTAACGGGGCAGAGGAGTGGGTAGCTAAGTCTCGTGCAGAGAAGATGTTAGATAGGATTTTAAGTGAGGTAGAGTGTGATAAGTATAGGGTATTTATTTCAGGAGGGTCTAACTTCCGAAAGAAAATCAACTCGGATTACAAGTCACACCGCCCACCACCTCCAGAGCATCTAAAAGCTACTCAACAACTTCTGATTGATCGTTACAATGCGGAAGTAACGGATGGTTATGAAGCTGATGATGCTCTAGGAATTGCACAGACTGATGACACAATAATATGTTCCATAGATAAAGATTTATTAATGATTGCAGGTAAGCATTATAGTTGGGAGATTGTTCGTAGTGGTAAGGTAGTTCGCCCTGCTATATTTAGAGACGTTAGTTACCATGATGGCATTATACATTTCTATAAACAAATGCTCATAGGTGACGTAGCTGATAATCTATTTGGTATTAGGGGTATTGGGGAAGCCAAGGCAAGTAAGTTGTTACAGGATGTTCCCGATGAAGACCTACTTAAAACCATTGTTCTTAATATGTACATTGATGACAAGTTAGAGGGTGTACAAGACAGACCTGATCTAGAAAGAGAACAGATTGAGAGATTTTATATGAATGCTAATTGTTTTTGGATATGGAGGGATTTGGGTGTGACATATTCGGTTAGAGAAGATATTGAGGGTTAAGGGTTGGACGGAGGGCAGGTTCAGGGCTTTTATATTTAGTGTAATTAGAGGAGGCATGAGGAGGTATCCACCTAAGTTTATGTGCTTAAACGCTGCCAAGGTAGGGAAGCAGATAAACAAGAGTAGTGGGAGAATGGCAGAGCATTACAAATGTAATAAATGTAAAGAAGCTTTCCCACAGAAGGAAGTACAGGTAGATCATAAGAAGCCCGTGGTTGATCCCAAAGCAGGGTTTGTCGATTGGAATACCTATATAGATAGGATGTTTTGTGAGGATAAGAACTTTCAAGTGTTATGTAAATCTTGTCATAAGATTAAGACTCAGAAAGAAAAACTTAGGAGGAAGAAAAAATGATTTCAAAGGTAGTTAATATAACATTCTCAGATCGCCCTTGTATATATAGATTGGGTATCGGGTATGGAGATTCAGGGGAAGCCCTATGGTCTACGAGATCGTGCAGGTTACTTCCTCCTGAGATAGAGTTCATTGAGAAGGCAGAGCGAGACTATGATAGAGCGCAAGAGATACTATCTAAAAATTATGTTGAATGGGAGAAAAACTTATCAAAATCCTTATTTTAGATATAGAAACTGCACCCAATTTAGTACACACATGGGGATTATGGGATCAGAGCGTATCCTTAAATCAGATAGTAAAACCTACTTACACGTTATGTTGGGCAGCCAAGTGGTTAGGTAAGAAACAAGTGTTCTTTAGAGATCATAAAGAAAAAGCATTCGTAACAGATATATACGAATTGCTAACTGAAGCAGATGCAGTTATCCATTATAACGGTTCTAAATTCGATATTCCTATTTTGAATAAGGACTTTATTAATCAAGGATTGCCACCACCTGCACCTTTTAAGGAGATTGATTTACTAAGAACAGTCAGACGTAGATTTAAAATGCCTAGTAATAAGTTAGAGTATGTATGTAATTTTTTAGAAATTGGAAACAAACTCAAACATCAAGGGCATGATTTATGGACGGCTTATATGGCAGGGGACAAGAAAGCCATGCAGAAGATGAAGAAGTACAACATACACGATGTGACTCTGACGGAGCAATTGTATATGAGACTTCTTCCGTGGATTCCTAATCACCCCACAGATAGCCCAACAAATGCTTGTCCTGTATGTGGTGGTCATCACTTACAACGGAGGGGTACTATTAGAAGGTTGGCAGGACTGTACGCAAGGTATCAATGTCAAGATTGTGGAAAATGGAGTCAGGGTACTGAGAAGCTTGAGAAAATTGTTGTAACACATAAAGGGATATAAAATGGATGAAAGACTTGGACAAATGGTGGAAAGACTTATGGTTTCCTGCCATCAATTTATGGAACGCACCACATAGGGTAGAAACTATTATGCCACTCACACACGAAGAAATTAAAGAAAGACTAAAGATGTTAGATGAGATCTCACTCTTAGAGATATTAGAAATATCTTCAGAGGATATAGTAGACAAGTTCTCTGAAAAAATTGAGGGGAGGGGAGATTATTTCATTAAAGACTTGGAAGATGAGGAGTGGGATGATGAGTAAGCAAACGGCGGAGGATAGATGGTTGGGCGTTAATGAACAGCAGATAGGGGGAGAGCATTACTTAACTGAGATACAGCCTTGGGACTTTATACTGGCAAACAACTTATCATTCCTAGAGGGAAATATAATTAAGTACATTTGTCGTTATCGGAACAAGGGAGGAGTACAGGATCTCTATAAAGCAGATCATTACCTAAAGAAACTAATTGAAACTGAGGAGAAATAATAGTGACAAGTATAGGAGATTTATTGATAACCACACAAGTTCTAGCAGTTAGTATTGTGGTAGTGATACTAGCGATAGGTGGATTACTAGCTATATTGGAATGGGTAGCAACGGACGATAACGTATAAATTTAAGGATAACATGAAAAAAGATAATAAAATGGGAACGTATGAGCAGATTATCCACGTAACTAAATATGCTAGGTATTTAGAGGACAAAAAACGCAGAGAGACATGGGAAGAGACTATTACTAGGTTTATGGACTATATGTCCTCTAAAGTAGACCTTAAAGGGACATATAAGGAGCTACACGGGGCGTTACTACGTCAGGAGATAGTTCCATCCATGAGACTTCTTATGACGGCAGGAGAGGCTTGTGAGAGGGATAATATTGCAGCATTTAACTGTGCATACACCTCTATATCAAGTAAACGGGTGTTTAGCGAAATCTTGTACATATTGATGAACGGAACGGGGATTGGGTTCTCTAATGAGCGCAAGAAGATAGATCTACTACCTCCTGTACCCAGAGAATTGTCATGGTCTGATGATGTAATTGTAGTAGCAGATTCTAAGAAGGGTTGGGCGGTAGCATTTAGGAAGTTGATGAGTAGTCTGTGGGAAGGTGATATTCCTAATGTGGATTACAGTAAGATTAGACCTGCGGGAGCTAGACTTAAAACATTTGGTGGTCGTGCTTCTGGGCCTCTACCATTGCAGAATTTATTTACATTTGTAACAGAAACATTTAAGGGGGCTAAAGGACGTAAGCTGAATAGTTTAGAAGTACACGATATTATATGTATGATAGGTGACATTGTTGTTGTTGGCGGAGTTAGGCGAAGTGCCTTGATTGGTTTATCTAATCTAACTGACCATAGAATGCGTGATGCTAAGACAGGACAATGGTATCTACCAGTACAAGACGGCGGAAATCCACATAGGATGTTAGCTAATAATTCAGTATGTTATACGGAGCAGCCCGATGCTAAAACTTTTTTGGAAGAATGGCTCAGTCTCGTTAAGTCGGGGTCTGGTGAGAGGGGAATCTTTAACCGCATTGCTGCACAGAATCAAGCCTCTCGTTGGGGAAGACGTAGTGCTGATCTTGATTACGGATGTAATCCTTGCTCAGAAATTATACTTAGAGATAAACAATTCTGTAACCTTACAGAAGTTGTTGTTAGACAATCAGATACATATAATGAACTCAAGAAGAAGATTGAATTGGCAACAATACTTGGAACATATCAATCAACCCTTACGGATTTCAAGTTCTTATCCGAAGAATGGAAGAAGAACACTGATGAAGAAAGGTTACTAGGAGTTAGCCTTACTGGTATTATGGATAGCCCATTACTTAATGGAGCTAAAGATGCAATGCTTCAGCATCGTGAATTGGTACGTGGATTACCTACAATTTTACAGGAGTTAAGGGATCATGCTAGGAAGGTTAATGTTAAATGGGCTGAGAGATTTAATGTACCTGTTTCTACTGCTATTACTTGCGTTAAGCCTTCTGGTACTGTTTCTCAGTTGTGTAACTCTGCTAGTGGGATTCACGCTCGTTTCGCTCCATACTATATTCGGCGTATTCAGTTAGATAAGAAAGATCCAGTATGTCAATTCTTATTAGACAATGGGTTTCCTCTAGTTGATTATGAAGCTAAGAAGGATACGACAATGGTAGCAAGCTTCCCTATGAAAGCACCTGATGGTGCAATATGTAGAGGTAGTCAAACAGCAATAGAGCAGATGGAACTATGGTTGATGTATCAAGATGATTGGTGCGAACATAAGCCTAGTTGTACTGTGTACGTGAAGGAAGATGAATGGGTCGGGGTAGGCGCATGGGTCTGGGAGAGATTTGATCGCATCTCAGGCATTAGCTTTTTACCCCATTCTGACCACGTATACCAACAAGCACCTTATGAGGATCTAACCAAGGAGCAGTATGAAGCAATGCTTGCCACTATGCCTAAAGGAATTGATTGGACTGCTATGATTGAGGATAAAGATAATACAGAAGCATCACAAACCCTCGCTTGTGTGGCAGGGGCTTGTGAGATCTAGGGCTGTAATTGATTCTGCCTTGGCTATGGCTACGGCAGATACAGGTTGTATCCTTGAGTGCCTTCTGAATGAGGAAGGGAATGCGTGTATTAGTTGTGGGCGAACTCTACAGGAGATAAAAGATGATGGAATTAGAGCAAGAAGGAAACTTCAATCTAGATCTGAAGAAGTACTTGATGGAACTGGTAGTCCAATTGAGAGACTTAGAAGAAGCAAATCTAGAGGAGGGAGTAGTACTAAAGATTGAATATCCTGATGTGCCTAACGTATACTTTCAAATAGTAGTACATGAGTTGGATGAAGATTCAGTTTTAGAAACAATAATAGATAAGAGGATACATTGATATGAAACTAGCAATAATAGGTAGTCGGTCATTAAAAGAAGAACAAATAGTGTGGGAAGCAATACATACTTTTGTTACGGGACACTCAGTTGAGGGTGTTCCGATCACGATTATTTCTGGTGGAGCAGAGGGTATAGATGGGTTTGCTAAGTCTTATGCTACAAAGTGGAGTATGGATCATGTAGAGTTTATTCCCTATTTTAAACTAGACAGGGCTTCCACTTATTCAGCCAGACATTTCTTTATCCGTAATAAACAAATCATTGACAATGCGGATAGGGTGTTAGCAATATGGGACGGGGTTTCCAAAGGGACTGAGCATGGTATTAAATATTCTCAGAAGACAGGGAAACAAGTTATGGTTATAAAAAGGAATATAACTTAATCCCCACCCCTACGTTTCATCATATAGCTTTCTAGTTTAGCGAAGCGATCTTGTATTTCTTTATGATGTTGGAGTGCTTCACTTTTAAAGGAGTTAATAGCTTCTTTAAAGGTGAGTGCGCTAACATATTCTTCTGCAATTTTCAACTCTAATATAGCAAGTTTATCACAAGTAATTCTACCTTGCGCCCTACACTCTGTAATCTTTACTAATAAGAATCTACCAAACCATAGCCCTACTGCTACTAATAGTCCTGCTGCTGCTACTAATAATTCAAAAAGCCACTCGGCATGATTTGCGTGTTCCATTATTATTTTCCTGTATCAATGATAATATTTATTTACATATAAGATGTGTTTCTGAGCATTTGCCTTTACCGCCGTTGACACACCTTTTTTATCTGTATGATGTAATTTTATATACATATCATACTGAGCTTTTCTATACTTCTCTCCCGTACCATCCTGACTCTTTGGATCAAGCATTATTTTCCAAAGTTCATCCCCACCTTTTTTCTCTAATAAATCACCTAAGAGTAACAAAGTTTGTTGATCTCTAGTCAACTCTCCTACTTTACCATCTTTATATAGCTTATCTAACCAAGCAGGTGGATTGTTGAGTTTACTTTTCACTCTAGTAATAGCAGACTGAAGAGAGGTATTTTTCTTTGCATCCCTTTCGGCTTGTGTGCCTACTAGAAATTGATATAAACCCGTAGCAGTACTACCCTCAGAATTTTTAATAGATTGTCGATTTCTACTTTCTGTCCAAGCAAATTTATTTGCTAAGTCAGCCAATATCTTCTTTGGTATTTCCCAATTGTTTCTTGTATGTTTTTCACTACCCTTTATATTAAGACCTTTTCCTTCCTTGTTTTTTCTAGTGAAATGCCTTTCAACTAACTCATTTAATTCAGGTGATTCAACTGTATCAAAACTAAACCTATTCTCTTTTTTGTCCATTCCATTGGGGTTATCGGGACTAGTAGGAGGCAGTGGGTTCATAGTAGGAAGGACATAATCTGCTACCTTCCCCGCTTTTACTACGAGATCTTTAGCCCTTTCCAAGCCTTCCTCCCATAGAGATTCTCCCCTATCTACTTCAGGGGAATCTTTTTTTTTTATTACCCCTTTTGAGGGTTCTGGAATCCCTTGTAATAGTTGTTCCCTAAAGGCTTCAGATCCAAATTCACTCGGCGGTAGTTTCTCTTCCTGTGTTTGCTCTTTAGGAGCAGAGGGCGTGCTAGGCATTTCTTTTACTAGACTAGCTAAACTACTGAGATTAGGAAATGATTCCATAGTATTTTGAATTAATTGATTTCTGTCATCTTCAGTATCAAAATTTTTATTTTCTAATTTAGCAGTAAGTTTAATAAATTTCTGAAATCTTTCTGAATACATTGCATTCATACTGTCGGCTGCTACTCCACTGCCGTCTCTAGACTTATCTATAGACAAACTACGGAAACTAAGCCTACCATTATCAATGGTAGTTTTAATTTTTATACCTCTTTCACTAAGGTTGTCTAATTCCTTTACAATATCATCATCTACTTGTTTTATCCAATCTTTAGAACTAGTATCTATAACATCTCTAGCTTCATCAGTTAAATTAGTTAAAAAAGTGGGATTATTTCCCGATATATACTCATCAAATAGTTTTTCTTTATTCAGAAAAGTAACTCCAACTGGATTTTTCATTCCACTTATATTTGAACTTGTACTATTTATACCATCTATAACTGTCTGACTTGTCATATCCCGTTCCCAATTAGGATTTCCGAGATTCATTTCTTCACCCTTGCCAGATCCAATAATTTCTTTTAATACTTTTGTTCCTTCAACAGCAGCTTCTATATCAAGGTCTGTATCATTTAGATTCTTATTTTTTTTATCTATACCTTCTACTTTATCATTTACCAATTGTATCGAATTAGACATAAATAACATTATTTTATGTGCTAATGCCCTAGTCTCTGGGGTGGCGAATTCTCCTCCTAACATTGCAGGTAGCCCTCCTACATCACGAAATAATTCTAAAATATGTTCGGAAGTTTTTTTAGTTATACCTGTTTTCTGAAGAAAGTTTATAGCAGCCTGATCTTCAAGTATTTTGACAGAGTTCTCGTAAGTTTTTTTCTTATCTGTACCATTAATTTTTGATATTGTGGCATTCTTCATTGCTTCTAGTTGATTTATAAATAATCCTACATTTTTATCAATATTTGCGTCACCTGCCCCCTCACTTAATGTATAGTTGGCTCTCATAACTGCTTGGTCATGGAGTTCATTTACTTCAGCTATTGCTTTTGCTTGATCTTCTGGAGGTATATTATCAGGATACCTATTAAATAATTTAGCAGTCTTGAAAAGTTCAACGTATGTGGCATCATCTAACAGAGAACGACCCGTTTTTGGATCTTTCTTAGTAAGTTCATGTATATTCTGTGCCTTTTCCGCAGCGTTATATTTATTAATTGATGCTATTTGTTCTGTGACTCTATTAGCATTGCCTACAGTCTTATCCCATTCTGCATTATCGGAATTAACTACGTCCCAATCCGTTTGTCCTGCTAGTGGCCCACTTGTATACACGGGCGGTGTAGAGTATCTTTCCAGATATTTGTCTAATGATTGTTTTTTACTATATTCTATATTTGCCTGAATAGCATCTCTTTGGCTTTTTAATTCACTTCTATAGTCACTAACTCCCGCGAGTTTAGACATATAATTCATTTCTGCAATAATTTCATCTTTTTGTGAGGGATGCAGTGCAAGAAACTTTTTAGCAGTATTATTCATTGCATTTTGATATTGTTCTTCACTGGATCGCCCCTGCACAAAGGCTAGACCCGCAGTTTTCATTTTTGCTTTTGTATTATCTAGAGCTAGATTAATTGCTCCTATTGAATCATCTCCACTAATCTTTATTCCATCAGAGGTACTTGAGCCAAGAGTTCGATACGCTTCTTCTTCATAATAATCTCCGACACTTTGTTCGGCAGCTATATTCTTTTCCACTTCGGCATTTATTTCTGAATCTAAGAGTGAATTAGGATTTCCTTGCATAAAACTAGCAATGTTAGCTTTTGTTTCTTCTTGAACATTTGCTAGGTTTTGTCCCTTTTGAAAGGATTTTAGATTGGTAATGCCCCCTGAAATCCCTTCCATGCCAGTTTGTATAGCACCTTGTGCTAGATTACCATATCTTTTTCGTATCCCTTCTTTGGAGAACTTTGATCCCTGTGCATTAACCGCTAAAGTATCCTGTCCAATACCAAATTCAGTACCACCAGTTTGTTTTCTTTTGTTATAGTCTTGTTTACTTCCTGAGTCTTGTTTAATATTAGCCATAATTTATTTGCCTTCGTGTATATATAGAGGTTCTGTTTCTGGATTTCTTAATAGCTCTAATATTTTCTTGATTTCAGGTAGCGCATGGTGGTCTGCATCTTCCAAATTTCTTAGTGCTTTATGTAAAAGCTCATCATTTGACCTTCGTTTATTTTTCATTATAGAAGTTATTATTGATTGACCTACACTTTTTTGAGATTGTTTATCCATCTGTAATACAAGATCCATTATATTTTCCCTACTTTGCCGATCATGTGTAGGATCTAACATAGTTAAAAAAGATGATAGTTTTTCTATCTTAGTAGCCGTATCGGGGCTTAATTCACCATTTGGTAGTTTTGTATAGACATTCTGTAGTAATGTAAACATTTTTTTAGCTAAGTCTTTTTCATTTTTATCAAATTCCATTAGATAACTACTTGCTTCAAACATTTTATATTGTTTTTGATTTTCTCCGCCAAACATTCCTTTATAAATAATGTCAGGATAACTTGGTGGTAGACCCAGAGGCTTGCCTCTTGATGAAAGATATTGTTTTGCATTCCACATTACCAGTGCTTTTTCCATATTGCCAAATATTGTAGCAGTTTCAAGAGCCTCTCTTAAAATCATTTCAAACTGTTCGGCAGTACTTATTTCTTTTATATTTGTCCAACTTTTAATTTCATGGTAAGTTTTAAATAAAGATGCTCCTATATGGAGAACAGGAAACCTTGGATTATCCGAAGGATTTCCATTTGTAAGTTTAAGGATTTCTGCCATTCCTGCAATATGAGGAAACCCATACTCAGAAATAGGAGACATACTTTTACCAATCATCATTGTTGATTTAGCATTATCTTTTTCTAAACCCATTCTAGATCTATATATATCAGTTGCTAGATCAAAGGACTTAGCAAATATTGGATCTAATATTCCAGTTTCAAGTGCCATTCTCCACTTAGGATCGGAAATGAAAGGCGCACCCTCATCATCATTTAAAAGATCATAAATATAAGCTGCCAATGATCCCCCTACAATAGCTGCATCGCCAAAGAGTATAAGTCTGGCTAAAGCTTGTCTTGCTCTATCATCATCACTCATTATAGTTGCAGTATCTTGAAGCATATTCATTGTTTGTTTTTGTATAATAGCTTGGAACTGTAAAAAAGGTTTTAACCAGTTATGTTGATAGTCATAAGAAGCCCCTTTATTCATTGACCCCGAAAGTCTTAAACCTTCTGCTGCAATGATTGCTTTATTTTCTACAGTTCTCCAATCTAATGTTGGATTATCTCTTTGCCATATATGCTTTGCCATTAATAACATACCTATTCTTTGTGCTAATTCAGCAGGATCATAACCTATTTTTCTTAAAGAACGAGGAGCAAATAATCCCGTTTTATTCATAAATTTGAATCCAAGATCTGTATAATCTTCTTTAAGCATATTTTTAGCATCATTACTCATATCACTAACATAAGCATGAGAGTCAAATCCTGATAGCAAACCAGATTCTTCAAACCACGCCATTGTTTCATCAAATTCTTGATCCGACAACCCAGAGTTTCTCCTAGCATGGTACATTATTAATCGAGATATTGGCCCTAAATCATGTGAATTAGCCGTAAGAGCTAGTCTAAAGGATAGCATAGTGCTAAAAGATTCTAAAAACTGATTAGGGTACATCATATACATCGTCATCATATCGGCAGGTTGAATTACCCATTGACGCATAAAATTCATTGAAATCATATTCATTGTAACAAACTGCGTTGCCCATTTATAAGGAATATTTCCTTGTCTAGATAACAGATATAGTTTATCTACAGCATTTTTTGATTCTTTATGAAACATTTTACTTATCTCTTTAGGGACAATTAATGCTTCTCCTGCTTCTGCTATATTATGCCACCATCTATTCCATCTAAAATCTCCTGCCGATTGAATCATATTAAATCTCTGGAGGTATTTAAAATAAGCCTGTGCTTCTTGAAATCTAATCTGATTTTCTTTAGTTGTTTGTTTTGGAGGAATAAGTTCCTCTATAAAATTCGGCATTTCATTCACATAATGAGGTGGAATCATATCTCCAAAATTCTGAATAAACGATTCTTTTATTGCACGACCATGATCAATGTGTCTATTTTGTTTAGCTAAAGTCCGATAACTACCCGTAATAGAAATCCACGGATCTTCTATAGGGACATTCCCGTCTTCAGAAATTAGACGTTCTTTCTTTCTTTGTGCAAAGGCAACTTCTGATTTTTTAAGTCTATAGAGATCTGATGTATTCCTTTGAGATACACTCCCCGTGTCTTCTCTTGCTGCTAATATCATATTAGGATGGTCTTGTTGGTATAGACGTATAAATTCTTCTGCATCTGCGCGGGTCTTAAATCCTGCTAATGTTTCCTTAATGTTATATAAAGCTTTATGGCTAGTAACTACTTTTCCATTCATAATTGCTTTTTCAGGGAAAGAATCTACAAAGTAATTTGCTACATTTGCTCTAGGAAAGTAACCTTCTATTTTAGGAAGAATAAATTCAGGTATATAATTAAATTTAAGATCTCCATTTTGTTTTACTACACCATATTTATAGGTACGAGTTAATGATTTGCCATCAGTTTTACCTATTTTAATATCTTCATTTAATTTAACTATAATTTTATTTTCTGCATCAAAAGCTTGTTTATTATATTCAACAGCTAAGTTCCTATCATAATCCCATAACATAAAATTGCCCTTACCCTCAAGGGCTATCATTGATGATATTTCATTAGGTTGTAACTTTTTAGTTACAAGTCCCAATAGCTCTGTTACTTCCCCCTCTTTCTCACCTGTTCTCCACAAAGCTTCCATATTTTGAGAGAGAAGCTCCTCTCTATATGTTCTATTATCGAAAATATATGAAATATCTATTGCTCTACGCAGTACTTGATGAGTTAGATGAAGTCGCTGTAATGAGTCTACCCCAAGATGAGGAAACATTACAGACAAACTTTTCATATCATAAAAATCTTTATCAGCCCTTAAATGAGCATTTTCTGCTGCGTGTTCTATTAATTCGTATAACTCTCTATTTTGTTTTTTATTTTTAATAAGGGCTTGATTCCAATCCTTTGATAAGTTTTTAAAATCAGCCCTTTCTAGTTCCTGATTGACTATTCCTGCATTTTCCATTGCTCTATTTAGTCTTCCCATTTTTGAAATATGGTCAAACCATGTACTTCTAGCCAAAGATGTAACATCTTTTTTCATTGGCCCAATACCCATGCTTATTTTTTGTACAGATGTATCAGTTAAACTTAACGGTTCGTATAGTTTTTTCCAATGCCACGCAACAACATACCCCCCTTCCTTTGGTAAAACTTCAAGAGTAGATTCTATAGGAACTTGTCCTCTTTCAATTCTTTTTTCTAATGTTGTTAAGAATCTTTTTGCACCAATTTCAGTAGGAAATGGCAATTGTTTAGTTGTGCCTGATACATCTGTTCCTTCCGAGACACTAGGACTAATATTTAATCCACCAAGGTAACTATTAGCGGGCATTAAATTACCCTTAATCATAAGTTCTTTTTTTATGGCGAATATCTCAGCTACATCAGCCATACGTTGTGTTACATTTGTAAAAAAAGTATCACGCCAACCAGACGTAAAAGACCACTCGGCTGATTCAAGCATATTATCACCAACTTCCTGCATTTCATTTATAATTTCAGGTTTAAGTTGATTGTTAGTTGGGTGTAGTCTAATTATCTCTTGAACTGCAAAAGATTTCCAGACACCATGTATATCTTTCCCACCAGACATTTCTTTAGTTAGCTTGCCTGTACTATCATTTTTTATATTTTCAGCTATTATCTTCCTTGCTTCTATAGGATTAGCTACATTCATAGTTTCGTATACACTATTATGAGGCACATCCACATCAGGCATACTTTTATCAAAGCTATGTGTATTTCGACCAAAAATGGCAGCAATAAGCATCCCTGATAGAGCATTAATTGACATATTCGTTGCATCAAACTGAGGCTGTCTAAGCTCTGGAAAAGCTTCTAATATATAATTCTGCATAGTCGTATTCATTTCACCAAGGGCTACATTCATCCCACCATTCCACATCATACGAGAAATTATAGTAGAAGCCCTAATAATAGGTATTGTAAAGTCCACACCCGTGGTAATTGCTTGCGCTAATGAAGCTTTTAATGCTGTATCATAATCTACACCCTCATAATCTAATTCAGAAAATCTAGATGTACCATCTATTACTGCTGCTATAAAAGCAGCCGTAGCTATAGGAACAATGAATCCGCCCGTAAATAATGCAAGACTAGCGGGAGCTATTATACCCGTCATCTGACCCAAGGATGAAGCCACTCTGTACTCTTGCTGTATTCTACGGAACTCAGGCATGGCTGCATCATATTCTGCTTGAGAAATACCCAATGGAAGCACTCCAAGTTTACCTAGTTGAAGTTCCGCACCTTCCCATTGATGATCTATACTTGCAAAGAAAGCAGCTATATGACCTCGTACACCTCTTTTATTTACATCTTCATCACGTATTTTAGAATAATGTGTAAGGACTCTTTCAGGCATTTGTGCCTGTACTACATTTTGAGATTCCCTTAAACTAGTGGGTAAATTAGGATCAGGTTTAGATAGTTTATTTATATAGTTTTCTTTTAAACTTGGTGGTAAATATCCACTACGATTATTTCTTAATAATATCTCTTTCTTAGTATTAGCATTGACAACAGGGTCAGCCATAATAGACTCTATAGATTCTATTCTTTCTTCCTCATCTAGCACTGCTGCTTGTGTTTCTGCTTCTACTACTAGATCACTTTTTCCATCATTAATTAATTGGGTAATTGATTTATTTTTGTCATTTTCAATATTATCGGTAATTCCTAATTGACTAAGGGCGAAAAAAGTTTCTTGGTCAGCTTGTTCTTTTGTCTTAGCTTGAAGGGCTTTGGCGGGAGGGGGAGGTATCCTATTATTTTTTGCTTCTAATATAGTTTCCTGCTTTTCATTAGGAGCAGGAAGTCTAAAGGGAGTAACATTACTTTTTTTGTCAATAGTAGGCAGAGCATCTTCTTGGACAGGAGATTGCTCTACTTTACCTTCCTGATTCGTAAGGCTAGTTTCAGCCTCTCCTTCTGGCTCTATATATTCTACTACTATTTCTCTTGTCATTAGCCGTTCCACCAACCCTGAACATTTTTACCTAACTGTTCATATCCCCCACCATAGGCTACCATACTACTTCCTATTGAGGATGCTCCTTGGAATATGCTTTGAAGATTTTTTGTATCTCTTCCAATTTTATCAAATTTATTTGCATACCGAGCTTGTTCACCAGATAAGAAACTAAGTTGACTACTGAAATCAGTTTGTAAATTAGTATAACCCTGCTCTCGTCCCATTGTTGTTGACACATTAGATAGCCCTCCCATAAGCCCAGATGAAGCACCACCTACATTCGCATTTTCAGCCATATTTATCATCCTTGCTCTGTCTTGTCTGCCTTTGCGTAATTGAGCCATTCTTGATCTAGCAGTATCTAAGTCTGCTCTTTTTTGTTTAACCCTCTGCTCCTCTTTAGCAGCAGCAATTCTGTTCTTTTCTGCTTTTTTTTGATCGCCCGCTCCCTTCATGCTTGTATACATGGTAAGGCCAGTTCCTACAGCCGATACCGCTGCGCCTACCGCAAGTGCTACTGGTAAAGTTATTGGCATTACAAATTCTCCTTACTAAGTGAATACATTACTTGATCTTCCATATTTCCATCATATAAAAAACTATTTGTTAAGTTACCTTCTTTTTTAAATCCACATTTTTGTGCTATTTTTATTATTAATCTATTGTGTACAGGAATTAAAGCAAACACTTTTTCTATCTTAGGTATAGAAGTAAATCCTACCCTTAATGCTTCTCTTGCAAAAGCTAATGTATGCCCTCTTTCTTTCTTTATAACTTCTGATATATGTATTTGATAACATTGTTCAGATAAAGGTACTAAAAGTATTTTTCCTATAACTAAATCATCTTTTCTCATTGCTATTATAATAGTAGGAATTGAACCACCATCATGGAAATCTACATAGAATGTCAAGGTCTTGCGGGTGCTTCCATTAATACCGCCCATCCTAAGAGCTTACAATCTTTTCCTGCCTCAGATTCTATTCTTAATGAAAGTGCTTTACCATTTCCTCTTAATTTACTTTTCGTTACAATTATATTCTTACCATAATCAAATGTATCTGATGCACCTGTAGGAATGTAGTTTCTCTTATACCTATATGTTTGGAAAGCTGTACCCCACTTACCACTATTAATACTATCTGCCCAATCCCATTGTGCTTGTACCATGCAACCTGATGGATTGTCAGGCATTAAAGCCCCATCTACGTCAGTAAAACCATCCTCTGTGCGATCAAAGTACATGAATAAATAAGGAACATATTTCTTCCTCATTAAGTCACCGAATATATCATAACCTGTTATAAGATAACTAGAATAATTTACTCCCGCAGTATTTTCTGTGTACCAATCTTTAAAGGAAGTATTACTATATCTTCCTATTGTAATATTTGTACCTGCTGATACTAAGAAAGAATAAGTAGTTCTTCTATTAGATCTAAGAGATGTTGTTACAGTAACTCCTACAGTGCCAGCTAGTACTACATCTGTACCTACAATAACATCTTCAGTACTATCTGTAGACGTAAATCTAGGCAGGACAATATAATCTGATATATAAGGACTGCCACTTGCCAGTGGACTAATTGTATTAGGATAAAAAGATTTTAATGTTAAGTCTAGTACAAGTTCTTTATTATATTTATTTATATAATTATTAGTATTATAGTCATCGTCATCATTATATAACCATCTAATTCTGTTTTCTTGTTCTTCATACATTCCTACTGAGTTTTGTATTGCTATATTAGATATATTATTATAAAGACCCTGAATAGTTGTTAAAGTTATTGATTCTGATTGGTATCTACCAGTGGTATTATCTTGAGATAATAAAAAGATACCTGACCTTGACCAGTAAGCTACTGCTCCATTTACTTCTATAATACTTCTAGGACTTTCTGTGCCTATAGAAGTTACTTTAGATGCTTGGAATGAAGTAGCCTTAAATCCACCTAAATCACCAAAGACTTCCCACACACCATTCTCTGCAAATACTAGTAAGGAAGACTTAGTAGAAACAAGTTTAACTATCTTAGTAATATCTGGCAGTTGAATAGTTCCCCCATCTGTATCTATAATATCACTAATTTCCTGTGAAGTAGGATCTGCTGACATATAGCATTTATCTAAAACATCAGTAGCAGTTGCTACTTGTGTAAAAAATATAAAGCCAGAATAAAAAGGAGATTTAGAATCACCGCTTTCTACAGATGAAGAAACTCCTGAATAAAATACTCGACCCGCATAAGTAGCTACAGTAGTTAAATTACCTTCTTCTTTATCTGTAGGTAGGGAAGCGATACCACTTTCAGTTGTTCTAGAAGCTCCTCTATGAAGGGCATCAATAACATGGTGTCCTTTACCCGCAGGAGCATTATCTTGAAAAGCCCTATCCATAATAGTAGGATTATACTTTTCAAAAGTAGCTGAATCTGTAGTATCTGCCTCTTTGCCAAAAGTCCATACATCAGAATTACTAGGGTATTCACCGAGAGTTGTAAATGTGCAATTGATTCCATCTGAACCACAAGTAGATACAATTTTAGGAGACCATCCTTGATTTCTTAAATTATAAAAATGTTCATCAGAAAGAGTTGTTGGTCTGAAATCATCAGCTAAACCATCATCTATTCCCCACACATCTCTTATTTTTAAAGTAAGAGTTTCTTGAGAAACTGCTTTAGTTACTCTATTATAAGTTAATAATACAGGATCATCTATATCAGCAGAAACCATTACAACATTATTATTAATAATTGTAACCTGTATATCTGAATTAGCAAGTCCCGATATTGTTATAGGATTACCACTATTAAGATATTCAGTAGTGGGAGATACATTTAATAGATTAATAAACCAAAGTTTATTAAAGGATCGTATAATACCTATCATTTTAGATGTATCACCGTCAGGACTATTCCAACGATGTAGGCTTTGTCTTGATCCCGCCAATACAGTTTCAGAAAGTCCTGTAGCTTTCTTTACATAGTTAGTTTCATAATCTACTCCTAATCTACGCAAACGCCTACCTGTCCGTTCTAGAACAAAGTTGTCTTCATCTACAGAGGCACTTTCTGGAAAGGTTAAAGCGGTTGCTTCAGTAACTAACCCTCTGACAAAGTTATTATGTTGTTTCTCTGAACTAGCCTTTGCCATAACTACTTATCTATTTCCATTCCTTTTACACTTTCTTTTTTAGCTCTCCACATATTAAATGCTTTCTTAGCCATATCTTCTGCTGTAAATAATCCCTGTAATTCTTGAGGAATCTCTCCACCACTATCCCATTTAAAAGCTAGTAAAGGTGATTTAGGATCTACGCCCAAGTGAAGTTCTTTTCCTGCTGCTGATGTGTACATTAACATTAGTATTTTTTCCCTTTTCTTCCAAAACCTGCGAAGTCAATTCCATTACTTACTCTGAATGCCTCTTGAGACATTCTTCTTCTTTGAATCTGAGATTGTTGTGCTGCAATTGGATTCTCACTTTGTTTCAATATTACAAAACTTGCAGTCTTTGCATCAGCTAAAAGATAGCTAAATGCTTGTGATGGTAAATCAGGAACAAAAGTATTAGTAACAGACCATGTAGGCTGTACTTTACCAAAGCATTGTGACTTACTCTGTTGCATATTACTAGTATCTATAGCCGAATCATAAGAATCAAAGATTAAATATTCATCATCAAATGATGTATAAAAAGTAGCAGGAGCATCATTATTAATATTTAAAGAAACTCCTGTTGCATCTGTAACAACCTTTACTCCTGACTCATCGCTTTTTCTTACTGCTATTAAATCTACAAATTCTTTAGGAGTTTTATATTTTATATCTATATATTTATCAAATGAATCTGCTGTTGTTTTAACATTATATTTAACCCATTCAATGTCAATAGCACTATCTGGTATTTTCATGTGAGTAGGTCTAGCAGAAGTAGCAGCCTCTAGTCGAATAAACTTTTTTAACTGAGGCCAATCCTTTCCATCAATTAGATTATAATATGATGTTTTTATTATTTGAGCTACTTGCGTACTTTCTACAGTATCAGAAATATCTGATACATTATCTGAATCTAAATCAGATAATATATCCTGTGTTAGTTCTAGTAACGTCATTGAAGGCATTAGGCTGTCCTACGAATAATAACTGTTATAGTACATCGAGTAGTGGTTGCATTACTTGTGGCTATAACAAAATTTACTGCTTGACCTGCTGTTAAAGTATTATTGCCACTTGGGGTCGCTGTATCGACATCGCCCGCTGCACTACCTGATTGGGTAATAGTAAGTACGCCATTTGTTACTGCGGTACTACCTATCTTAGCTGTTATTACACAATTAGCAGTAGTAAAGGCATTGTCAATTACGCTTGTAATACTAGTAATTGTTCCTGCATAAGGAGTAGCTAAATAGTAAGTAGTATCAGTAACTAAATTTGCTATGTGTAGATTAAGAGCAAACTCTTGGAACTTCCATACTCCTGCTCCTGAAGTAGCATGAAGGGTCTTATTTGTAGTAGCAGTAGATACACCTTTAACTTCATGTAGTTCTGCATTACTTATATTTTTGTGTTCTATTGTCATAAGAAAAAACCTAGAAAAGGGGAGATAAACTCCCCCGTTAGATTAAGATTCCACCATTAAACCATGAGCTTCTAGTAAATCTAGAATTTCGATTTGCTTTGCCCGTAAAACAGCGATATCTGCTCTAGCAGCATTAATAGATGTTATTGCTAGATTACGATTTCCTGCTGTATCATAAGCACCTGCCGTAGCTCCTGTACCACCTACGGGAGCAGCTACTTGTGTTATTGAAGCAGGATCAGCTATGTTAGTCTGTCTTTCTGTTATAAGAGGTCTACTAAGACTATCAGCCAGTAGACAGTTCTCTTTAATTGGATTTGCCATTACATTCTCCTAAGAAAAAAAGGGGAGCGCAAAAGACTCCCCTTTAGTTTGTTACATTATATACAAAAACATTCCCAATTAAGCAGCAGGAACAGTTAAGTACTCTATGATGATTCTTGCTCTACCTGCGGTAAACGTACCCGTAGCTACAACTTGAAGTTGACCTACAGCATCAGTTTTTGCCATGATAGCATTTCCTGAGTTACTACCCGAAGCACAAGTTGAAGATTTAAGTTCTAGAAGAACTTCAGAAGCATCAATAGAAGCTGTAGCTAACGCATCCCATAGTTTATCTTCACCTGAACCAATAGCCGAAGCATCAGTTTCCACAAGATCAATATCATAGCTAGTTCCACCTGCGAAGGCAGTGATTACTTGGAAGTAAGCTTCAACAATATAAGTATTCGCAGGTATGCGAAGAATCATTTTGTTATCACCACTTACAGGTAGATCATTAAAATCAAACGTCCATTCAGCCGTTTTAACTGGCCCATTATTCTGAGTTACACCACCAAATTTCTTGTTGGTAACTCTTGACCCATAATGATTTTCTACACCCCTAATTAAATTAGTTTCAAATCCCATAATAATCTCCTTTTAGTAGTTAGTTGGGTGAGTAGCAATTGCGATCAGAGTATCTGTTCGCTGAATACCTAGCCCAAAACGTGAAGTTACTTGGAAATTATCACCGCGATTATTTGGATCGCGCCAACCTTCTGTGCGTGGCTGTCTGCGCCATGCGTGCATAACTGGCTTACAGTTATCATCTGCAACACACATTGCAACATTCACAACATCCCCAATTTCAGCAGTATCATTTGCTAGATTGTAACTAGAAGCATTTAGTGCTTCAGTAGCAGTTTTTACTGGTAGGAAGTTACTTGTCCAAATATCAAACCCGAATATATTCTTAACAAACTTATGTTCTTTAGCAAAACCTTCAGTAATAATACCTTCAAAATGAGGGTTATTACTTACGTTTACTAAGTTAGTAAGGCTGTTAAAAGTTGCTTCTACAACTGGATCAACAATCATAATACGACCATTAGCAGGTGTTCCTGCTTTATCCATTGATAGTTTAGCAGCAATAATGTCACTAAGAGTCATAACACGGGTAGCTGAACCTGCGCCACCTGCGACCCAACGATGAGGCTGTCCGTTAACCAAGTTAACATTAGCATTCGTTTGTCCAGTTCCACTTTCGCTACCTGCAACTTGCAAGAAACGAGTTTCGTGATTTACCGCTAATGCCCTAGTAGATTCTACTGCCCGCATACTCATAAGAGCTTCTACCTGCGCCCCATCTTCCCTTAGTTCATCAGACACTCGCCAAGCATCAGCTTTGTAATCTGTAATACCAAGAGTAAGGGTGTTGTTGTCGATTGCATTGAAATCAAGTGGTGTGTCTTCCGCACCATCTTGGATCGTTACAGTACCGATTGTTTTAATGTTTAAAGTCGTTCCACTCCCAAAATCTGTCACATCACGCCACAATCCGTCAGGAAGGGCAAATGTTTGTAGATTGTCAAGAATAAACTGACTATACTGTTCTGCTTCAATAAAAGCAGTTGAGTTACTTGTCAATTGAGACATAAAATATTTCCTTTAAGTTAATTATAAACCAAGATTCTTTCTAGCTTTTTCTCCTGCAATTGCCCAAGCTGTTTTAACGTCTTTAGTATCAAAGCTTTTTACTTTAGCATTAAGATCTCCTGTAGGCTCTGCTTGATACGCTTGTGTATTAACAGATCCTATAGTAGGAGAAACATCAGTTTGTTTTTGTTCAAATCCTGCCATTTTAAAAACAGCAGTAGGTGAATTTGCAGCAATTATATTCAAATCAGCTACAGTAAGACCAGAATCAGTGGCAAGTTTGTTATAAACATCCTCGCCTTTATTACCGTATTGCTTCATAAAGCGTTGCGCCACGGTTTTATTATTCTGAGCCTTTACTTTACTTTGCTCTATTTTGGTTAACTCTTGGTTAACCATTGTAGAAATGTGTTCTTGATTTACTTCTGCTCTAGGAGTTGTCTCCCCCGTTGCTTGGGTAGATCTTAATTCATCGACAAGTTCTCTGGTTGTTCTCTGTCCTTCCAATGTTTGCTTCAAGGAAGCGTTCTCAGCTTCGATTGTTGCAATATGAGATTGGGCAGGGGCAATAGAAGCATAAGCTGATTCTAAAGTTGAGTACTTCTTTCCCTCTCCTACGATCCCTTGTAATTCTGTCGGAATTACTGGTGCGGTTTGGGTATCTGCTACGGGTGCTGCTGTCTCTTCAGGTTTGTCACCTTCAAATATTGTTTCTTCAGTCAATTTTAATTCCCTTTGTCAGGTAAAAATTTAAGTATCCTTTCAATGCGTTTTAAATCGCCTAATAGAAAGGATTGTTGCTCCGCCCATGATGGGCTTAAAAAACTTTCTTCAGAGATCATTTTACGATAGGAGGTAGCTTTTTCTTCTTCTAGATATTTTCTTAGAATATCCACCACATCCTGCTTCGACATTAATCCCCAATCTTCTTTATCTACACGTAAAAATTTATTCATAAATTATATTTAAAGTAATAGTTATATGAAGCTACATTTTTATGTACTCCACTATTATACCACGAAATAGCTAAAAAGTCAAGACATTTCTTATTTATTTAATCAATTATCTCTTCTTCTAAAGGAATTGATTGTTCATTTTGCAATTGAATTTCTGCTTGTTGTGCTGCCCCTTGTGTTTCTTTTTGCTCTTGTACAGCTATATTAGGGCTAATTAACTGGAATTTCTGAAGACCCATTGCTTCTTCTAACATCTTAGCCAAGGCTATTGAAGACACATGAGGAGCTATTACTCCTGCTATTGGCCCATTAAAAATTCCCATAACATTCTGAATCAATTGATTTCTTGATGCAAAATGCCTCGCGCCCATAGGAATTAACTTACCCTTTGCGGTTATATCTGTCTTCTCAATATTCATAAACTCAACTACACCAATATCCTCATCCATAACTCTAATAAGATCTGATGTATCTAAATTTCTCCTAGAAACTTCAAGCATCTTATTTAATGCTTTTTCCAAAAATCTACGTTCAAATTTATTTGTTTTATTAAGGAAGATTCGTTGTGCTGCATTATCTAGCT
>Ga0308015_10000297_pt1 | contig 24131 bp, 34 predicted proteins | sample Neamet231_FD_203128 | JGI IMG/M metagenome (GOLD analysis project Ga0308015, IMG submission 203128) | Marine microbial communities from water near the shore, Antarctic Ocean - #231 | ecosystem: Environmental > Aquatic > Marine > Unclassified | place: Southern Ocean | collected 2014-07-28
TGAAACACCGCTACTACTTTTAACTAATAGTCTTCCAGTAATTTCTAGTTTAACACTATTAGTAGTAACAGTATTTCCCATACCAATATTACCGGCTCCATTTATGAAAAAACTAGTATTACTTCCGACAGCTCCATATCCTATTTGGAATGAAGCGCTGTTACCACCAGCATTTCTTATATAAAATTGATTGTTATTGTTTTGATTTTGAAATATTATTGAGCCATTACTTGGTAAAAGAGTACGGCCATAAACAGTAAGACCAGTTGTTTCTACTCCTAGAACATTATATGACGCGTCGTCAGGACAGTTGTATTTTATGTATCTTATACCACAATCACCTACACCTTCACCAAAAAGTTCAATATTACCACGAACAGATAGTTTTTCACCTGGGGTGGATATATTAATACCAACGTTGCCGTTGTTTTTCATGGTCATTACATTTAATCCATGTCTACCTACATAAAAGTCTCCTGCGATATTTGTTAATCCCCATTGTCTATTTGTATGAGTGGTATCCGCGGTATCAAACTGAACAGTAGTTCTATTTGAACCTGCTAAACCTATAAGCACTGAATTAACACCATCAGATACAGTGCTGGTTACTGTTGTGCCTCTTACTTCTAAATTAGCGTCAGGAAAAGTTGTTCCGATTCCTACTTTTCCTCTGTCTAATACTAAAACATCATCAAAGCCAACACCATTGTTGACCATATTAAAAGAATATTGAACAATTCCTCCAGTTACTCTTTGTTTTAAATCTAATCTGTAATTTGTGTTACTTTCATTATAACGCCAACTTTGCCATGTATAACCAGTTTGTCCAGCTGAGTCATTAGAAAGTATAAGTGCAGGTACGCCTGAAGATCCTGTACTATTAGGTTGCACAATTTCAAGGCTTGCATCAGGACTAGTAGTTCCAATACCAACTCTGCCGTTAGTATCAACACGCATTCTTTCATTCCAAACGATTCCACTATCGACAGCGCCAGTAGCAGCATTGCTAAATGACCATATTCCGTCATTTGTACCCATTCTCATGTACCCAGCAGATTGACTATTTATACGCTTCCAACCACTATTATTATACGCGTTAGCGCCCCAATAAACCGAGTTAACATCTTCACTCATGGTTAAATTTGCCCCTAGTTGTAAAGCATCAGTTGACCAAGTTTTGGGCTCTATTTTAATACCAACGACACCATTAGCAAGTATTTTTACTAAATCTCCAGTACCATTTGAAAATTGGAAAGTTGCTGCACTTGAACTGTGGACAAATTGGGTATTATTATAATAACTAATTATGCTTGATTGAAGATTTCCTCCTATTTGATAAAAAGCAATAAGAGGGTAATTTCCTTCTATATTTAAAGATCTTACTCCTGTGCCAGAATATTGAGAGGTTCCACCAATTGAAAGATTGCCGCCACTAAAATAAGTAAGACCATTTGCTTGAATATCAACTTTTACAGTATCAACTGATCTCATTAAAAGACGAGCATCATCTACCGCAGCACCTGTTGTAAACTGAAAAGTATTTTTACCATCTGTATTAGCAGAAAAAGTAACCACTCCATTTACATCTAATTTAGCATTTGGCGAAGTTGTTCCAATACCAACATTTCCTGTATTATCGTTATGTATATTATCACCTGTAGCAGACCAAAAAGCATCTGTTCCAGCAGCTCCTCCTGTTATTTCATTTAACGTAGGTTCTGTTCCGTCTACTACATACCATCCTGGTCTTGTGAAATCTAATTGAGCACTAGGACTTGTTGAATAGTAATGGTAAACTCTTTGTGCTTGTGTAGAATTGCCTGGTTTTTGTCTGAACCCAGGATGAGAATGTATTTTTGCACCAGTATCTAATCTATAACTACCACCTAAAGAAGAACTTGTAGTACTAGCATCGCCAGATGCATATATAATTCCTATAGAAACACACCATACATCAGCAGGTAAAACACTTATTCCAAATGCACAAAAATAAGGATTAGTATTAGCTGTTCCATCTAAGTTATTTGTTGCGCTACCTGAACACCCGTGATAAAAATTACCAGCTGGAGTACCTGAATCTCTTCTCATGTATATAACAGACATAAATCCGTTGTTTGCAGTATTAGCAAATCCATCTAAAGCTTTATTCCAACCACCGTCGTCATTGTTACCAGTCTCGGGTACTGTCATCCAAACAAGTTCTTCTGCACCAAATGGTCCAAAAGCATACTCTATTTTGTTTTCTGAACCACCATTACCGATAGCTCCAAAATTACCACCAAAATAACCAACCTGACTAGAAAAAGCACCAGCTCCTGCTGCAACCCATCCTTCTGATGTAGCATAGTTTGTAGCTATTCCTCTAGTCTTACCACGTGTAATTGAGTTACCAATAATTTCTAGTTTTTCTGCAGCATTAGCCGTCAGGCCAATACCTAAATTACCATTAGGTATATTTACATTTCCACCAGTCTTAGCTATTAGAACATCTGCTCCATTGCCTTTAAGATTAACACTAGATGTAAGACCTGCGTTTAAATTTAAAGGAAGAGAATTTGAAATACTATAAAATTCGTTTGCAAAAAACTGGTGTGAAGCAGAGCTAAGTCCAATAGCACTAGAGTTTATTTTATAAAGTATACTATTTATAAGAACTCCTCCAACGTTAGCTACAGGGAAAAATGTATCTGTAAGATTTGAAAAGGCGCCACTAGCTGCACTAAAACCACCAGCGCAACTCAAAGTTCCACCTATTTGTGTATTACCAGTACCAAGAGTGTGATTAAACTTTATATAAGCAGTTCTTGCTGAACCAGCATTATTGTAAAGTGTTTTTGTACCAAGAGAACCTGCTGCCGCACCTGCTGTAAATTGTATTTCATTAGCATTGTTTTCAGTACTTATACCCCATTCAACGTGAGGTTCATAATCTGCAAATATAATAGTATCTCCTTCTGCAGTTTTTTGTTGAATTGCAATAGATGCTTGCTCGTTACCTGTTCCTGAAGCAACAACTTCTAAAGCGGGAGGATTAGCAGAAGAACTACCTGCAGTTGGTCCAACTATCGTACCAGTCATTGTTCCACCAGCTAGCGGTAAAAATGGACCTACCTGGCCTGCGCCTGCGGCTGTAATATTACCTGAAGCATCTGACTTAAGGTAACCTGCGCCGTAAGCGTTTAATCTAAGTGCTCCAGCTGTAGAAAGAGTCATTTTAGCAGCGTAAGCAGATCCTGTCCAGTTTTTCCATTGTATATTATCTCCATTAAATAAAACTTGGTAGTATTGAGGAGTGCTACTAGCATCTTCTGATTTCATTCTATAACCAGCGGAACGTGCTAAATCTGCTGATTCAAGTCCTAATAAAACACCTGAATTCAAACCTGAAGGATCACTGTTTCTTGAAAGTGTTAAACCAAAAGTTGGATTAGTTGTTCCAATACCAACGTTACCGGCAGTATCTATTGTTACTTGTGGCGCGGAATTATTTGTAAATAAATTAAAAGCATAATTATTTACTGTACCAATACCATTGTCTCCTGTACTATTATAAATACCTACTTTACCACCTGTTGCATGTCTACCAACTATTGAATAACCTGGAGAAGTTCTTTTAACATCTAAATTATAACCTACCGTAGGTGTTGTGCCAATACCAACGTCACCTGCAGAGCTAATACGCATTTTTTCTTCAAGACCTAAAGCATCTGATGTTCTAGTAAGAAATGTTAAATTTCCATAATTACCTTGACCCGATTGCTCAAAAGAACCTTTTATTCCCGCGAGTTCTTCTGAATTCATTTGTCTAAACCTTAGCATAGAGCCTGCGTTAGCAACATAACCGTTAGAAGAAATTGTTATACCTGTATTATTACCACCATAAACGTGTAGCACATCTATAGGTGTAGCACCTCCAATACCTAATCTATCATTTGTATTGTCCCAATATAAATCAACGTTTGAAGTTAATGAAGTTGTAGTATTCCAAAAAGCAACTCTGTTAACTACACCAGTTCCTGTAACTGTACCTCCACCGCCTGGTATATCACCACCTAATACTTTTACTACATTACCTGTAGCATCTGTTCCTAATATATATGTTGGAGTACCTGTGTTATTAGCAGCGTTGTAAGTGTTAAACTTAACACTGCCTCCAGGTGAAATACGCATTTTTTCAGCATTTTGAGTTGCAAAAGTCAAAGGTCTTGAATCAACGGAAGCTATTCTAAACTGTGGATCTGCTGCATAATCCCATAACTCAACACTTGCTTTAGTTGTGCCTGCAATCATATATCTCTGACCAGTAAAACTTAAAGCAGGTACATTAAAAGTTAAATATGCTTCAGTATTTGCGTTTATTAGTAATTTTGTTCTTGAATCAATACCTGAACCTCCTGTACCTCCTCCATCTCCATCTTGTACAACTAATTTATATTGTGGAAGAGTATTTCCAATACCAACGTTGCCAGAACCTGAAGCAAAATAAATATTTTGGCCATTTCTTTGCCAGTTATTAACCTGAGTATTAGCAATTGTTTTTGTAATACTTTCAAAAGCACTCGCTTCAAATGCTATAGCCCATCCATTGTCCCAAGTAGTTCCAGCAAGATTAGAATATCCACCTTGCCAATCAGTTACAAAAATCTGTGGGTATGACCATGTATCAGCTAATTCTCCTATGTATATACAAGCTATATTAGATGAGTTCTTACCAAATCTAACAGTATAATTTGTATCAATATCACTTTGGCATTCTGTATATGCAAATGTATTAATCCATGATCCAGTTTGGTAATTATAACCTCCACAATTTACTGTAAATGATTTAGAAGTTCCATACTCATATACTTTGATGGTCATTCTTTGCATGGTATTAGTAAAACCAACCGGTAAAGTAATTTTTATAGCACCAGTGTAACTAGGTGTTTGATTTGTAAAAATTGCACCACCTGGATTTAATAATCTAATACCACCCGTGTCACTATATATTCCTCCCACGATTTTAGTAGATCCATTAACGTCTAGCGTAACAGCAGGAACAGTAGTTCCAATACCAACGTTGCCGCCTAGTAAATAAGACGTACTTGTTGAGTGTATTCTTGAAGTGCCTATATTTACAGAGTAGCCACTTGGCACAGTAATTTGTCCACCTGTTGTTATATTACCTGCAAAAGTTGCATTACCAGAAGTTTCAATTCTTAATTTATTTACTCCTGCTTGCTGTAAGTTAATTCCATCACCATTCAAGTCATCAATATCTAAACCAACTGATGATCCACTGTAATCAAATCTTGCATAAGTAGCGTTGTCGCTTCTATATAATCTTAATTGTTTACCTGAATTAATATGCAAATCACCTGTCAAAGGAAAACCTGAACCAGCTGAAAGTGGTAAGAAAGGACCAAGTCCACCACCATGAGCATCTACATAAGCTTTATTAGCCGCGTCAGTAGAAGCGGAAACAGTGTCAACACCTTGTATTCTACCTGTACCATTTAATATTAATTGACCGTAATTAAACTTAACATCTCCATTGGCTGCAAATTCAACATCATCTGTTGCTCTACCATTAGCTCTAATAAACACACCTCTAGTTGTTGCAGAAGCTAAAAATAAACCATCAGCAGTACCTACATTTGCAAAGATTCTGTTGGAGCCATTACTTGTTCCACCAAAACCTACAACGCCATAGCCGTTATATGTTCCGTCGTTTCCTACGTAAACTTGAGTTGTATTTAAAACAATCCCTTGAGTTGTAGTTGTTAATCTTGCAGCGTTATTGTGTCTTAATTCTACTAAACCATTTTCAATAGTTCTTACCGCCCATTGTCCTGCTCCTGTTAATAAACCAAATTCTGAAGTTGCTCCACCATTTGAATATAAATAACCTTGCCTAAGCCCACCGCCATCAAATATTTCCAATCCTCCAGCTCCAGCACTATCATACGTAAGACGCATATAGTTATTATTATTCGCATCACTTAATTTTGTTCCTGAGCTAAATTTTAATTCATCTATTCCAATAACATCATTATCACCCATGTTGATATTACCTGTCATTGTACCGCCAACTAATGGTAAGTAAGCTCCAACACCTGTGGCCACAGCGGTTGTAACAAAAGCAGTTGACGCAGCTCTTGTGGTATTGTCACCAGCTGATCTTGTCCCTACAACCGGAACAGCTGAAAAAGTTCCAACTCCAGCTGATGATATGACTAGATTACCTCCTGTTGTAGCTAATTTTGCAAATCCATTCCCAATAACTTCAACAGTCATTCCGCTATCGGTTCGAGAATAAATATTAGTAAAATCAGTACCATAAAACTCTATTTCATTGTCGGCGTTAGTATTTTGAATAGATAATTTTCTACTTCCTTGTGGAGCTATTCCAATGCCAACATTTCCTGTAAAAGAACCTGTCCCGCCCACGGTTAAAGTAGTAGCTACGGTTACTGCCGCGGAAAAAGAAGTATTATTTAAAAATGGTATCGCCATCTAAGATTTTATTAAATTAATATTATACTATTGAAATAATAGCAGTATAAGTACTGTCTGATACTGTAGGTATAAATTTAAAGTCTAAACTACCTGTACCGTTACCGGTTACTATAGGATACACTATTAATGAACTTGTTGTTTCTTTAACTGTAGCGATTGCGTCAGCAGCAACTGGCGTAGGAGTTGCTCCAAAAAGAGTTGCTAAGTTAACAGTAAAAGTTGTTTGACCTCCTGAATCAGTACCGCCTGTTAATGCGATTTTTCTCATTCTACCAGATATCACTTCTTCTTTTAATTGTACCCAACCGTTTGCTGTTACTGTAAAGTTTGCACTATCAAAACCAGACACACCTTTGTTTGCTAAAGCATCAGTAGCTCCTGCGCTAGCTATATTCGCGTCTGCTATAATAACAGTATATTTAGCAGATGTTGGAACTGATCCAGCAGCTATAGCTGTATCAACAAATATAAAATCACCTGGCTCAAGCTGTATATTAAAGAAAGCATTACCAGCAACTGATACCACAAAGTAATCACCTACGTCATAAGCTAACTGACTAAATCCTCCGCCCGCAACACCTGTTAGTACAGGTCTATCGGTAGCCGCGTTGTAAGGTCCTTGATAAACACCTATACCAGCAACTCTTTCATCCACGTATGCTTTAGAAGCTGCACTTGCAGGATCTGTTGGAACAGTAGGTATAGTTACTTGACCTCCAAATGATCCAGCTTTTGCAACAGTTAAATTACCTTTAGCAGCATCACCTGCGTCAGCTACAACGAAATTACCCGAAGTTAATGTAAGATCGTTTGCTATAACAACACTAGGCGTTAAAGCAACTCTAAGTTCTGATGGGCCTATTCTAGTTGAAGTGGTTTGTCCACTGAAACCTGATAAAGTAATAGGATCGTTTGTTATAACGCCTGTGCTATCTGATCCTTGTAAGTTTACATTAGTAGTACCTATAGGAACGTCTATAGTATATGTAGTTTCAAAGCCGCCAACTAAATTACCTACTGTTACTTTTTTGTTTTTAGTAACATCTAAATCATATATAAGCAATTGGTCACCAGTAGCAGGTGCTCCTCCAAGAGAATCTCTACCAACAATATCTAAACCAACTGTAGGATTAGGTCCTAATGGAGTTGTGATATTTATACCTAATAAGTTTGCAGCAGTAGCAGCATTAACAGATTCTATATCACCTGTAGTTACATCGATCCAAGCACCAGTACCATCTAAGTATTTATTAGCCGCACCACCAGTTGGAACCATACCAACATTTGCAGCACCACCGTATATAGCTGGTGTAAGCACTATCTCGCCAGTTCCTGATACAGGAGTTCTAACTAAACCAGTATTAACACCACCGGAGTTTACGTTTGCATTACCTATAGTTATTTTCTCAACACCACTTGTTGCGCCTACTTCTGTCCACACAGCATTGGATACTCCAACAACCTGTGCAGTTGTACATATTTTAAGTGCGCTTACTGATGTGTCGTAATATATTTGACCCAATACTCCAGCTACAGGATCTGCACCTAAGTTTTGTATTGCCGCTTTGTTTAGTTGATTAAAGTTTAAATCAACCGTGTTTAAAAAATTTATTGCCATGTTAGTTTAGTTTAAATATGCTTTGCCAGAAAAGGCTGCTGAAAAAGTTAGTATTACTCTATTATTGTTTACGTAATTATACTCACCAGTTACTACGGTGTTGCCAGTATCTATTACTGTTATTGAAGGAAATTTTCCTAAGTTATGTGTTATGTCCCAAGTTGTAGAAGCTGCTCCTTGGTCAAATTCAAATGTAGGTGCACCTTGTGATGATAAGGTAAACACTGCAAAATCGTAAAATTTGTTTATTTCAAAATTGCCATTACCTGTTAAAGGCGTTAATGTTAAAGTATAACCACCTCCTGCTTTTATCACATAAGATACTATAGTATAGTGACCAAAGTTATTAATGTTATTTTGCTCGCTTATAAGTATATTGTTACCTATTAAATAAGTTATAAAAGCTACAGTATTAGCATCACTAACATCAACAGGCGAAACAACTAATGTAGTTACAGTACTCATGGCTGTACCTGTAATTGGACCTGAAAATTGGCCATTACCCGGGACAACAGCTGTTGTTAACTTAAATATCATTTGAGCAGATACAGATATCTTACCGTTTATATTTAAATAATCTGCTATTTGCTGAGCGGTAAAATTTCTAGTAGAACCATTGGTGCTATTAGTTCCTATCCAACGATCACCGTCATTAACGGGAGCATACGATGGATACGACTGTATTAATGCCATATCTTATTTTTTGCTTATTGATTTAAATTTTTCAGCTCCTCGAGAACCAAAGTACGCTACATATACTGTTATTAAAAGAGATTTTAAAAGATCAACCCAACCTGTATCTATAGAGAATATTAATTCTGAGCTATCTAATAAAATAAAAATAACTAAAGAGATGGTTAAAAATATTAGCGTCATAGGACGAGTATTCTTAGAAAGGTATGAATCGGATTTCATATCGCTTTCCCAACGTTTAGTTACTTCTTGCAACTCTGTCATATCTTGTTCTAATAACATAAGTGCTTGTTCTTTATCCTCTGCAGGTAATGCAGGGTCCTTTTTTATTAAACTTCTAATTAAACCAAATAGTCCAGCGTCAGGTAATACGTCACCAGCTAGGTCTAATATGCCGGGAGCAGCTTTACTTAAAAACTGCCCGACTTTAGTTTCTTTGAACTTTTTCTTGCTCATTCTTAGCAGTTACATGGTGGACATTTACCACGAGATACATTTTTATTTTGCTTGTTTATTTTTCTTTCGCTTCGTCTCTCTTCTCTTATTTTCTTTCTATCTTTTTTAGGTTTTGTTACAACTTCTCCACCTGTTAAATTACGAGTGCTAGTAGCATCTGGCGTAAGTTTACCTGTTGTACTTGAGCTAATTACATTTGGAGATACTTTTTCTAAGCTAACAGTAGAGCTAGTTGAAGTTCCACCGAAACTAACAGCCGGTTTGTAAGCGTCTTTGTTTACTTGTGGTGCCGCTTTCCAAGCTGCAATTTCTTCAGGAGTGGTTGCTTTTTTTTCAACAATTTTGCCTGGTGTTGAACTACTAGCGCTTGTGTTACTTGTTATTACTCCTGGTTGAGTAGTGGCAGTTGTTGAAGAAAATCTAGATTCTGCATCGCCAGGTTTATTAAATGGAGTAGATCTCATAAAGAAACCAGTTTTAGATTTATTTGTTAAACCTTGATTACCTCGTTCTCTTACATCGCTAATACCTTGATTAGCATTTTTAATTGTTCCAGCTAAAGTACTAGAACCAAAACTATAAGCACCACCTAATTTGTTTTGCTTACCTCGTACTTCTACACTACCAGCGCTTTCTCTTTTACCTTGCTCTAGTTTTGTGGTTGTTTCTCTAGTATCAGAACCAGGAGTAGTTCTTGTAACGCTTCCTCTAGCTCTATCAGTTCCTCTAGTTTCTATTCTAGTATCGTCAGATAATTTTACGTTTCGTTTTGCGTTCTTTTTAGCTGTAATTTTAGTAGTTTCGCCAGAAGGTGATCCTGATGTTATTCTTGCTGCTTCTTCTTTTGCTAATTTTCTTCTACCTCTTCCAGATAGTTTAACTTTGTCACCTCCGCCACCGGTTACAACACCGTCGCTAGATACACTTACTGATTCGTTTTTTCTTAAACCTTTTCTTATATCTTGTTTAAGTTGTCTTTCTTTGCTTTTTTTAAAAAGTCCCATAATTATGCGTTCTTAGTTTTGTTAAATTCTTTATTTGCTTTCCATGCTCTTTTTTCCCATGGTAATTCTTTATCACCTTCTAGCATATTTTCTCTTGAAAACTGTTTAAACGGTTGATTTGTATTAGGTCTAAAATAAACGTTGTCATCGTCATAACTTAACAAACCGTTTTTTATATCATCCACATGAACACCTTCATGGGCTATTACTTCTTCTTGTTTTTCAGGTGTTAATCCTTTTTGCATTAAAATACTACCATTCAAATTAGCTTTACCTACAACACCATCTTCTAAGTCTGTCTCATATATAGGAGTATTACTCATATCATAAGGTGATCCTTTCATTAAAAAAGCCATATTATTTATTTTTATAAGGGAACAATCTATTAAGCTTGTCTTGCCTTTTGTTACAACCGCAATCTCCTGGGATCTTGTCTACTAAAGCTCTAATACCTGTAGCCTTTGTTATTTTAGCTATAGTATCTCCAAATCCTTTAGATCTCATTACTTAATACTCTCTTGGATCCATATACAAAGCGTCGTCCATTTTTAATGGCTTATTATCATCATGATGTTTAGGATGCGTACTAGCCTCAGTAGGTTTAACACCTTCAGGAGTTTTTTGAAAATCATTTAATGGTGACTTCATCATCATAGCACTAGTATCTCCTTGGTGTCTTAATAAAGGCATATCACTTTCTTCTCTTCTTGCTTCTCCATAAACATCTTTAAGTGAGTCTAAATGACCAGCACTCATATGTTTTCCTATTTGAGAACTAGACATGTGCATATTTACTCCACCTGCATAGCTACTATTACCCATGTGTTTGTCTCTTTGTTGTAATGGCTTCATTCCTTGTCCGTCGTCTGTTGTTGGCATAATTTTATATTTTAAGTTAAAGCAACAAATCTTGCTGTTGCTGTTGTTAGTGTATTTACATTTCCGTTTCCTACAGCTGGTGCAGCGCCTACATTGACTCTACATACTGCTATTGGTAATATTTGTCCTGGTTGTACATCTTCAAAGAAAACAAAGTCTCCATCTACTGTTGTTACATATACATCGCTAGCTAGTGCTGGTGCATCAGTTGTACCTCCGCAATATACTTGAAAAGCTTTAGCATTACCTACATTAGAGTTTTCTGCTATAAAAGTTATATCTGATGCTCCTATAGTTAATGTTACGCTACCAGTTCCATCACCTGCTCCAAAAGCAGCGTTTAATTCTGCTGGTGCAAATATTATAGTTCTACCAACTAAATCAATTTCAGAAAATCCAGTATCAGTAACGTTTACAGCTACAGTTGCTACAGTTCCACCTGCTATTGTTATATTAAAAGTAGCGTCACCAAAATAAGTTCCTAAAGAAGGAACAACAGCTGTTGGGCCACCATTATTATAACCTAAAGTATCATTATCACCTGCGTTAGATTGTAGATCAGCTCCTGCTAATAATTTCCAACCCCATGCAGTAGTTAAGTTTACACCTTCTCCTCTGTATATTCTATAAGCATTAAAAACAACTGGATCTGTTACCGGAAATATATCCGTAGATAAACTTAAAGTTGTTGCTGAATCAACCGCTGTTACGTAAGCTATTCTTAGGTTTGCTGTAGTTGTATTGTAAACAACATCACCTACTTGTACACCTTGATTTGTTACTACTCCTGTTGAAGCATTTCTTTCTGGTAAAAAACCACCTTGTAAACCTATGTTTGCATCTGTTAGTTTACTAGCAGTTAATGCTGTATTTACTCCGTCATACTTAGATTGTGGTCCTGGTATGTTTATAGTGTCACTAGGTATCACTTGTATACCTGATGTGAAATCACTTGCTGTTATCATCATGTTATTAGGCTTTTTGAGTTATTGGTCCTGGACTGTAAGGCACAGGCGCTAATTTTAGTTTCATACCTTTAAGACCGCTACTAGATCCTTGACCGTGTAATCTACCGTGTTGGTCTAATGGTCCGTCCCAAACATGAGACTCACCAACTATACCTACAGAATTGTTTTTAGAAGCGGTTGTGTGTGCTTTATCTTCAATCATAATTGTTTTTTTTTATTTTGTTTAACTGGACAATGGTCCATTATATAATGAGCTTAATCCAGTAGAAGCTAATTCGTTTGGTGCTATGGAAGCATCCATTGATTCTGGTGATCCATATGTATTCATAGCCATGCTTTGCGCTGGTCCTGAAAAGTTTTGTGATGATGCTATAGAACCTGATTGGTTTAATGAGTTAGCAGTATTAGTTGCTCTAAAGCTTTGTTCTTGCATAACTTGTCCTCTACTTTTCATAGCTGAATTAAACCCTGTAACACTTGGGCCATCGTTCATACCATTGTCATGTAAGACTCTAGTTATGTTGTCATTGTTATTAGTATATCTAGAATTTGGTCCCATTGCTCCATCTCCGTATATTGCAGCTGGATCTGAGTTTGTAGAATAGTTTGCGCCTGATCCTCCTTCAGTTGTTCTATTTATATCTGGATTTGCAGCCATATATGATGGATCTTGTTGAAACATGCTATTTGCTACACCTGCTACTCCATTGCTAAAGTTTGTGGTTCCGCTTAAGCTTTGCGCTAGAGCGTTTTGAGCTTGAGAACTATTCGCGCTAGGACCACTCATTGACATGCTTGTTCCAGCACCAACTGCTGCTGCTATTCCTCCGAAGTTTAATGGTGATTTTTTCATAGTTTATTTATTTGCGTGATAACCAGCTAATTGATCATTACAATTTTGTTCACTAGTGCAACGTCTCCATATTCCACCTTTTTTGTTATTCATAACAACCCATTGCCCACTTACTTGTTTTACACAGCCAGAGCCTCCGTCAGATTTACTGCATCCTTTACCTGCCATTGCAAAAGGCGATCCAAATTGATTATAGCTCATAGTTTATTTTTTATTCACAATTACCTGTTACTGGGTTTAATACTCTTCCACCAGTACATTTTTTTCCTTGACTGCCAGCGGCTATTACACTGCTTGACTGAGTTGATGGTAACGTGCCAACTACAGGTCTTCCACCTGCCCCCGCCACCGGTGGTACAACAGGATTTAATCTAGCGTTCATGAAATTATTAGCTGTTTCATTTACTTTTTCTTTTCTAGACATTTTTGTTTTGCCATCTTCTCCAACATATTTGTTTTTATTCTTTTTATCAAATATATTTATATCTCGCAGGAATCTTCCAACACCTGTTGTAGATTCACCTTTTTTATTTTTTTGATTCTTTATATTATCAGCTCTTCTTTCAGATCCAACTGCAAAACTAGCAGCACGTCTATTTAATCTAGCAACTTTAGCAGAATCAACACCATGTGTTTTTGTAGCTTGATCAATTCTAGCCTCAAAGCTTTCTTTGTTTCTACTTGAAAATATTTTTTGATCTGTAGGTTTTCCGCTAGGAGGAGTTTTTGTAACATAATCCGCAGGATCTATATCTGGACTAGACACAGGTCCACTGTTACTGCCTGTTACAGAAGAAACAACTGGAGGAGTTACCCCTTTGACGTTTGCACTAAAAGTAGACACACCAAAGTTTAAGTTGTTTAAGTAATTTGGTGGTGGTGTAGTTGTATTTGCCATTTATCTTTCTTTATCTCTATTTACGTTATAGATAGCTTGTGTCAGTACTTTGTCTGTATAACTACTACCTTTAATTAATTTGTTCCTTCGTTCACTAGAAGGTATATCTTCTTCACCTAACATGATTCGATACATTCTACTTATAAGTTGCTTGCACTTAAATGAAACTTTATAGATATTGTACTTTTGAGTGGTTCTATTTCTATTTCGCCACACGACTATCCAGTCGTTTTTAAGTAATCTGTTCCAGCGCCTATTATCCCAACTATAAGAATATGTACCTATTTCAAAATCATGTTTAGTAAAAAGATCCATGCTATCAAAGTAAATTAATAATTCAAGGTCCGCGTCATTAAGATCGTTGTTTTTACAAGCCCATTTGCGTATTATACGATAATGTTTAAGCAAGCCGATTTCTTTAAGATCTCTTGCACTTAGCTTTTTCATAAAACAACGACAACGTTTTCCGTTTTTATTATTTGATATATTTTTTGATCTATTTCTATTTTAAAACCTTGAGTAACATCGTAGTAAATTATATCATCTTTGTTTATTCCTATAACTTCGGAACCAATTGATATAACCTTAGCTTCTATGTACCTTATGTCTTCTCTTTGATTTTCTGCAAGCATAAGACCACCTTTCGTAGTGGTCGTGCCTGCTTTTGTTTTTTCTATAATTAAATTCCTACCTACTGCCCTCATTTGCTCTTAAATTGTTGATTACACAATCAGTCGATAATATCGTTGTTGCTACCGATGCTGCATTTATTAATGCACTCTTGGTAACTAGCAAAGGATCAATAATTCCAGATTCAACCATATTTACCATATTTCCTGTAACTACATCTAATCCCTCTCCTAACTGCTCTGGAGATTTGTACTTTTCTATACCTGCATTAGATAATATAGTCTTAAACGGCGCCTTAATTGCTTCTAATAGCGCTTGTTCGCTAGAATCAGCAGGTTTAATATGTGTCGCAGCGTTTAATAGCGCGATACCGCCACCTGGTACTATACCTTCTTTTATTGCTGCTTTAGTAGCGCAAATAGCATCTTCAACTCGGTCTTTCTTTTCTTGTAATTCTACTTCAGAATTAGCACCTACCTTAACAATGGCCATTTTAGCCGAAAGTCTTGCTAAACGCTTTTCGTAAGCAACCTTAAATCCAGGTAACTTAGCGTTTTTTAGCTTTTCTTCTAAACTAACTATAAGTTCTTGTGCTTCCTTAGGTATATCTCCAATTTGTATTATAGTTTCTTCGTTAGTACTAGTAGCTTTAACACATTCACCTAAATGTTCAGGCTTTATAAGATCCATATCGTCTCCTAAATCCTCATTTATTACGGTAGCACCAGTTAACAGCGCTAAATCGTGTAAAACTTCTTTTCTTGTTACTCCAAAGACAGGACTATCAATTATATTTACTTTAATATTGCCTTTTAACTTATTCATGGCTAAAGCTGAGTAGACCTGTTGGTCACAATTAGCAATTATTAGCAAAGGTTTGTTCTTTTTAATTACATATTCCAAAATAGTTGTCATTTTGCGAATATTTGGTATTTCTGACTCTACAATAAGAACTAAAGGGTTGTTTAATTCTGCTTTAGTTTTATCTGAGTCTGTAGCAAAGTGGATTTGTCTTAATCCTTGGGAATAATGTATTCCATCTACTACTTCTACCGTTGTTTCAGGTTCTGTCGACTCTTCCATCGATACAATACCTGTATTTCCTACTGCTTTAAACGCATCACCTATTAGTTTACCTAGGTTCTTGTCATTATTAGAAGATATAGTTGCTACATTGTTAATCATGTCTCCTTCTACAGGAGTACTATGCTTTTCTAAGAACTTTACAACCTTAGTCACAGCGGAATCTATACCACTTTTAACTATACGTTGGTTTACGTCTTGCAGATTATTTGATGCTTCATGTAATATTGCATGAGCTAGTACTGTAGCGGTCGTTGTTCCGTCTCCTGCTTCTCGTACTGTTTTTCTGGCTGCTTCTTTTAAAAGAGTTGCACCCATGTTTTCTACTGAATCTAGTAGAATGATCGTATTAGCTACTGTAACACCATCTTTTGTGATAATTGGCTTACCGCCACCATCTTCAAGGATAACACATTTGCCGCTAGCTCCTAATGTAGAGCTAACAGCTTTTGTGAGTTTATCTATCCCTTTAAATATCTTTGCTTTGGCATCGCTACCGAAGTTCAGATGTTTGACTATTGAGTCTGACATAATTAGATTAGATTAAATTTGATTTATTTAAAGGTTTTAACGACTTTAGGTCCTTTTAAGAATTCTATTTTCTTAGCATAGTGATCTACTGACGAATCAATAGCTTCTTCTGCTTGTTTAATATTTTCTCTTCGGGTTACGTCGATCCAAGTATCTTCCTTTTCAGGTTGTTGGTACTCGGTTTGAAAGAATCCATTTGGTAACTGTACTATTCTCCAGTGTTTTTTCTCTGAGAGATGTTTCCAGAAACTAATAGTTTCTTTATTGGGTTGTGGTTGACTATTCCACGAACTAGTCTGGTAAAAAAAGGTCATTGGTTTAAAATTTATTGGTTAATAAAATAAGGTATTAAGTAATTGAAGCAAATACTATAGCTCCTGATACAGCTCCTACACCACCGGCGTTTACAGCGTTGAAACCTACGATTTCTTGAGAAGATTTAGCATTTAAAGAACTTACAGGTCCTACAGATGCGTTAGTTGGAGGAGTTAAAGCTCCACCAGTTGGTCCAACGTTTCCTGCTGGAATAGGTGAATTTGGTTGTGATGCTGGTAAGAATGTTTGATTCCACGCTGTTCCTTGTGAAGGATATACTGGTAAATTCCAAGGCATTTTTCCTGCTGCGATAATTGCATCCCATAATCCTTTTTGAAGATTATTTCTTTGCGCTAAAGTTTGAGGTACAAAACTACCTGCTGTTGTTGCGAATACTGACGCTGTTGTAACTAAATTTGCTATAGCTCCACCATCGTAAGTTATTGCTGCCGTACACGTTGGATTAGCGCCTGCTGCTGTTGTTACTGCGATTTTTACTACTCCGTCAACTTTTAAAGGAGTTACTGTAGCTGCTGCTCCAGTTCCTAATGTTACGTTTAAATATTTGTCTGCCATTTTATGTTTTTTAAATGGGTTAAAGGTTCACTTTTTTTTTACGTATATATCTAAGGCGAACCAAAAAAATAGATACACACGTTATATTTTTAGAATGAAGTACCTGTGTTTAATACTTCATATTTAATACTAAATCCTAAAGAACCAGTACCGTTTGCTGCTGTTGGTGCCGCTGCTGAGGTTAACTCAACTACACTGTTAGGTTGTAATAAACCCTCGACTACAGCTACTTTTTCTACTTTACTAGTACCAGCCGCTGTATTGATTGTAGCTTGAGAAAGAGCTCCTATGGTAACTCCATTGATTTTTACTAATAAATTGTTTGTGAACGAGAAAGCTTGACCACCGGCCGGGTTATTCACGTAAGCTACTATAGATAGTATGTTAACTATATTATTAGTACCCTGGGCAGCTATTAGTGGAATTGCCGTAGCATTTATAGCGTTTACCAATGCTGGTGTTATAACAGGTGACGATGTGATAAGTCCAGCTGAACCAATACTCTGTACGTCTGCTACACTAAAGTTATATGTATATATCTCTCCAGTTATACTGTTAGTTCTTGATCCTAATAAGTGATCAGACGTTAATGGTGAAGCTACGGGATAGCTATATATTTGAGCCATAGTGATTTTACTTGTTTGTTATAGGTATATATTCACAGGTTATACCAAGGATTTACATTTATAGTGACAGAAGCCCTTTACTATTCTAGAGATAAGTACCTACTGTCAGTGTGAAAATAAAAAGTGTCATAAATATAGGGGTATAGCGTTGCCCCCCCTCTCTACTTTTTTTTTTACTTTTCCGAAACGCTTTCAAATTGGCCAGCCTCCCCTTTCGTTCTAGAATTTGATCGATATATTATTGCTTTTTACATGACATGTCTACGATATTATCAGTATTCGCAGGAACTATTCACGTATTCGTTAGATCTACACAGCTACTCGTCTCACTCGCCACATTAGACTGTCATCACTACTAAGTTCTGTCTACACACTACACATTTCAATACCGTGTGACATCTTGTCATGACATATGTGACTGATTGTCATGACACTAAGTAAAACCTAAACTAGTTTAGTTGTATGACACAATGACATATTGTGGTATGACAGTATGACATCATCATTACTATAATAATACTACACTCACATACATACTTAATACGATGATCAACGGATAATATAAACGTAACCAATAAAGCTATATAATATCAAACTAACTACAAACAAATATCAAATCAAAAAAACAATTAATATTCTAACTAATAATCATTACAATATTAAATCACTCAATAATAAAATAATTATATTATCACAATATAAATCAAACAATATAATTAAACTATTAAATTCTAATAACATACTATACAAAATAACTAACTAAATACTTACTTAATACGATGTTATACAGATAATATAAATGTAAGTAACAAACAATAAATAATAACAATTAAATAATAACTATGTCACAATTAATTTCAAAAAGATTTGTAATCAGAAAATCTTTAATCGGTAAAAACCAAATCATTTCATTCACAAACAAAAAAGGTATTCAAATCATTTACAATCACGATATTGCTTACAATATAATGAAATCAAAACTAGAAACTATGAACTGTTTCAATAAATACAAATCGTATACTGCAAGTGGAAATATTCCATTAGTATTAAGAAATGTACAATTAGTATAATAACTAATTAATTCGGTGAGTCACTCCACGATATATGGACTGAGTGAAAATGAAGTAATGGTTTACGTAAGTTCGATTCTTACACTTCAACTAACAATATAAATTAATACAATGAAAAGAAAATTTCAACATTACACAATTCAAACTATATTAATTGGTTTAAGTACGTTAACAGTAATAGGTTTACTAAACATAATCTATCACATATCTTTTAACAATCCAACTATCACTTTCGGTGGTTGGTAATTACAAAGTAAATACGATACTAAACAGATAATATAAATAACTAATAACAATACTATGAACAGATACTATCAAGAATTACAACTCATCGACGAGTTCCACTCTGTCTTCATTCCAACTAAGGAATCAGAAGCAAGAAAATTAGAATTACTAACAATTATTAATAACAATAAAATACTAGACAATGCAACTATTTAAAATTACAAAGCAAGGATCATTACATTTCAAATTAACTGATGGAAGAATCGGTGTGTGTTACGAAAGTGGTATGGTAAGAGTGAGTGTTAAAAACTCTACTAAAAGATTCTATCAAATCAACAAACAACTTAAAGTAATAACTAAGTCATCATACTTCTACAAAAGAGAGTTAATATCTACTTGTGTAGACAGAGTACAACACTTAATGAACTTTGACAACAGTAACTGTCAACCAGAACCTTCTGAATATAATACTATATTATGGAAAGCAAGAAACAGAATCAGTGAATTAATAACAATAAATAACAATAAATAAAATGAGTAAAACTAAATTTAACGGATTTGAAAAGTATTTCATCCAAACAGCGCTTAAACAAGCTATTGAACAAGCAGAAGAAGATGTATTAGCAATTGAAGCTGACGGTAAAAGATCAATCTATGCACCTGGTTACTTCACTTTAGTAGGTAACGAGATGATCAATAAGATAAACGACATGACACTAAAAAAGCATCAAGATTAATTATGAAAAGAACAAAAAACAGTAAAGTTATACTTAAACTAACTAAACAACAACTAGAAATGGCTGAAGTAGAATATTGGAGAAGATATAACTCTTACAAACTAAATACGATGTTATCTAGATAATATAATAAACGACTATGCAATTTACAAAACAAGAACAAAAGTTTATTTATCATGGCTTAAATGCTTTGAGAAATGATTATCAAGAAAAATACGAAGACAGTGAACACGAAGTAAAATACTTCAAAGATAAATACTACGCTGTGTGGAGTTTAATGGAAAAAATACAAGAATATGAGAATAATTAAATCAAAAGACGGAAATACATTTATGTGTCACATGAACGGTCAAAGCTTTCAATCAGGTAATGTAGAATACGTAGAAGAATGGCGTGACGTACAAATGCAAGACAAAGCAGAGTATGATATGTTGTATAACACAGCAGTTCAAGCTTACTATGATGACACGTCATTTAACTATAAAGGAGATTAATATGAATAAAGAATTAAAAACAATATCAAAAACTGTAATAATAGTATGCTTGTGTGTATTAAGTTATAAAATGGGCAAAGGTGATCCACTTATAGTAGATAAACCAGTTTACAGTACCATATACGACAAGTGTATATGTGTTTATTGCGCTAAAATTATAGAATACGACAAAGTATTATACTCTATCGACACTTTAATTACAGACTAAATACGACGATAATCAGATAATATAAACGTAACAAATAATAATAAATATGAAATGTAAATGTACAAATGTAATACCTGAAGGCAGATTAGTCTTAGGTTACCGTAACTGTGTCGAGTGTAGTACAACAGAGCTTTATAGCTATATACCTATAATCGAACACAAAACCGGTAATACTATTCAAATTGTATCTCAGTCACTATCCGCTGCTGTACACAAAGCATGGCGTAGAAAATAAATAATTATGCAAAGATTAAAATTCACATCAAAAACTACCGTTAAAACTAGCGAAGGACTAAAGTATAAAGGTTATGCAGTCGGCGAATTACCACCATCATTCGCTTTTATCTACAATGATAATAAAGAATCTCACGGAATCACTGAATGGTTTAACTATAAAGGATTAACATGGATAGCGGAATAGATAAAGATATAGTAGCAAGAGAAGCATGTCAATTAATAGATGACATAGAGAGATCATTAGAACGTATAACAAACTATAATGATCTTACAGCACAAGAATTTAAGTCCATCAAAGATATGGCAATTATAATGCTCCAAGAATGGAGTTAGCTAGGTAAGTAGGTTAATTAGGAATAAGCGGTACAATTTAAAATACCAATGCTTAATCACATAACTGAATAAGTCAGTCTGAGCACTGCTCTTAAGTGAGAAAGAGGAAGACAACTTTACTAGCACATGTCAGGCGAGTACTTCACAGAAAAACTAACGATGACTAATAACTAGGTATGGATATAATATTCTGAACAAAAGGTGTAATGACACAAAATTTCAGATTCTATTATTACTACTGACGAGTATGAGGTTCGATTCCTCACTAGTTACAAACTAAATACGAATGTATTCAGATAATATATTAAATAACAATAAACAATTACAATATGAGCGATTCAATTAAAAAACACGCAGAAATGCAAGAACAACCTAAGTACATCACTGATGAGCTTATCGAAGAAAGATTAATAATGAAAGGTTTTAGCGAACAAGATTCTCACGATCCTGAACATGTTATGGAAGCAGTGTGCAAGCACTTTGATCTAACATTAACAGACTCATGGGATTCAAACTTAGATTATTATATATCAGAAGAAAGTACAGCTGATGGTTATACTGTCTATGTAGCTACTCATGATTATAATAAAATATCTGTAAGCGAAGATGTATATCAAGAAGATTATGAGTTAAAAAGTTTATTAGTACAAGCTATTGTAGACGCAGATCACAGTGACGCTAAGATATTTGTAAGTGATCTTGACGATAATTATGGTTATGTATCAGACGCTATAAACGAACTATATATAGAATTAGTAGAACTTTACACAGAAACTATAACTGATGAGCTAATTGACGAAGGTTATATACAAGTGCCTGATACTAGCGCTGTAGATCTATTAAACTTATTAGCAAACAACGACTAATAAGTAATATAGGGGGTGATTTGGTTAGGTCGAAAGACTACACGGCGGTTCGATTCCGCCCACCTCCACTAACATTAAATTAATAATATGAGTACAAGAAGTAACACGTTTGTGATAAACAGACAACACGCAGAGCACTATGTGGCTGGATTTGCAGTGAATCCAAACATGGTAAGTGACAAAAGCGCTGTAAATATGTATCTCCATCACGATGGTTATATAGATTTTTTAGGCGTAGAATTAGCTCAATGGGTAAAACATATGCAAGATGATAAAGGTTTCACAAACTTTGCTGATCCTTCAAGAATTTCAGCGCATTTAGTACATGATTTTCATTACAGTAGCCAATATTTATACACTAACGATCAAGAATTAGACACTGCTTACACATATATCATATGGTGTGGCAAAGAAGACGTATGGATTAGTCAATATGACAATCATCAAAACAGATGTCATTTTGTAGGCACTGTTGATAAGCTAATTGAAAAGTTTAAAACTGAAGATTTAGATTATACTGATTGGGCATCTAAATTTAAATATATATGATTTACAAACTTAATACGAAAAATAACAGATAATATAACTGTATGACAAACCAACAAATAGAATATCTATCACAAAAAGTAGCAGAGCTTGTAATATCAGCTCTTGAGGAAAAACAAAAGCAATGGGATACAGATCTTATAAAAGATCTTAAAGAAGTTACTGATAACCCTGAAGAAAAGCTATTATCAGACCTAGCGCAAGCTATGACTGCTCTAGACTATAATCTTAAACTAGAAAACTATCCAAGATGTGCAGAATTACAAGCTACAATTCTTGACTTAGAAACACAATTAAAAAACCTTAAATAACAAATATGATAAAACCAATGCTAGCATATAAAGTTGACGCAAAGCCGATCGACTGGACTAACAAAGTCTATATGCAACCAAAACTAGACGGCGTACGTTGTCTAATTCAACTAAATGACAAAGGCGAAGTACACGCATACTCTCGTACAGGTAAACCGTGGCTTAACATAGCTCACATACTACAAGATCTAGAATATTTCTTCGAAATACATCCTGATGTTGTGCTTGACGGCGAGCTGTACAATCATGATCTAAGAGACGATTTCGAAAAGATCATATCATTAGTCAGAAAACAAAAACCAACTGATCAGCAGCGCTTAGAAGCTCAAGAATTAGTACAGTTTCATTGCTATGACTACGTAGAAACAGTACTTAACGAATCATACAGCTACAGAATGGATCAGCTATGTACAAGCGATATGTATACAGACTCTGTACGCTATGTGCCTACAAAACAAGTTCTATGTGACAAAGGAGCTAAAGTTATTCACGGCGCTAATCTACATAAAGGCTACGAAGGCTCTATATTACGTCTAGACACTCCGTATCAATGCAAACGCTCTTACAGTTTACAAAAGTTCAAAGACTTTCACGATACAGAAGCTACAATTGTAGGCTATGAAGCAGGCAAAGGCAAGCGTGAAGGTACTCTCGGTAAGTTCTTAATGCAAGATGATGAAGGTATTAAGTTCGGTTGTCCCCCAGGTAAGGGTTACAATTACACAGACTTAGCAAATATGATAAACAATATTCATGACTACATGGGCAAACGTGCTACGTTCACATACTTCGAACGCACTAAAGCCGGTAGTTACAGACATCCACTCTTCAAAACACTACGTAACTATGAGTAGACTAATATGGAAGCTGTACAACAGCAATATGATAAGTATAGAAATAGCTAATGAACTACTAGATGAACACTACAAATGAATATATTTTATTTAAATAGAGATCCTGTAAAAGCTGCACAGATACAATACAACAAGCATGTGGTCAAAATGATCTTAGAATCAGCCCAGATGCTTTGTACCGCGCATCATCATTACACAGAACTACTAGCTCAAGACAATAGTTATATACCTTACAAGAAAGCTCATTACAATCACCCATCAACTATATGGTGTAGACAAAATATGAAGCAATATTTATGGTTGTATGATCATATGATAGCGCTAGGCGAAGAATATACAAAACGATATAATAAAACACATTTAACAATTACAAAATGCGCAGAAATACTAGAACATCCACCAGCAGGTATACCTATGGCTACTTTCGAAGAACCACCACAGTGTATGCCAGACCAATACAAAGTGGAAGGCTGTAGCGTCACAGCTTATTGGAATTACTACGAACAAGAAAAGCACACAGTTGCATCAAAAACCGAACATCTAATACTAAGACCATGACAAGAAGAAGAATATATAAACACCTAATTGAAACCGATTTCCGCGGCACCAGAACTAAAATTAA
>Ga0308015_10000299_pt1 | contig 24067 bp, 25 predicted proteins | sample Neamet231_FD_203128 | JGI IMG/M metagenome (GOLD analysis project Ga0308015, IMG submission 203128) | Marine microbial communities from water near the shore, Antarctic Ocean - #231 | ecosystem: Environmental > Aquatic > Marine > Unclassified | place: Southern Ocean | collected 2014-07-28
GTGCTAAGTGGTAAAATAAATGGATAAACGGTAGTTATACCCGCTCTTAAATAAACGCGTTTATGGATATGACTCAGGGATATCTTAATCGGTCCAGTTTGTAAAATTGATGGATATTCGTTTAGGCACTTCGAAAATGACGTTTACAATTTGTTCATGAGCTAACGACATAGATTACTGAATGAATAAAAACCACACAAATTTTGAAATTTATCCCGTTAATTTATTAGAAGGTGCTTTACAATAAACAAGCTAAAAAATTCAAAAGTGATACTGGAAGGTTCACAATTAAGCTAGCGAGGCTTCAATAAATATAATTAAGTTTATCCGTAATAATATTTGAAGGTTTACGCGCCCCATTAATCTACTTAAACAGGACTTCTCATGATACAAAAAAATAGTGCAATGCCAGTAGGCGAATTACAAGAATTAAAAAATGGCGAAATGATTACACACAATACAGCTGAATTTTTTGCGAATAAAAAAGTTGTAATGTTTGCAGTGCCTGGTGCTTTTACACCTACGTGTTCAGAGGCACATTTACCCGGCTATGTGGTATTGGCTGATGAGTTTAAAGCTAAAGGCGTAGATGCAATCATTTGCTTATCAGTAAACGATGCTTTTGTTATGAGCGCATGGGGAAAATCACAAAACGCTGAAAACATTATGATGTTGGCAGATGGAGACGGTAGTTACACTAAAGCTTTAGGTTTAAGTATGGACACGGCTGCGTTTGGCGGTGTGCGATCACAACGTTATGCTATGATTATTGATAATGGCGTAGTAACAAACTTGAATGTAGAGCCTGCTAAATCGTTTGAAGTGAGTAAAGCCGAAGTAATTATTGAAGCGCTTTAATTCACGCCTGAATTTGCATAATAAGTTAAATATTCAAATAAATAGCAGTTAAGGTATTAACATCGTTCACTAAAATAGCACTGCACGCAATTTTAAATAGAACTTAATAAGAATAATCAACCTTATTAACCAGTTGGTTAGTAAGGTTTTTTTATTTTTATAAGATAGGATTACTAGGATTTATTACTTGAATCGTAATGGATAAAAAGGCAGAATCCATCCAATTAAAATATTTAAGGCAAAATCATGTTAAAAGCTGAAATGGTAGTAAAGTTAAATCAACAACTTAATTTAGAGTTTTACTCTTCAAACTTATACTTACAAATGAGTGCATGGTGTGAAGAGAAAGGTTTTGCTGGTGGTGCAGAATTTTTACGTAAACATGCTAACGAAGAAATTCAGCACATGAATCGTTTATTTACTTACGTGAGTGAAACGGGTGCATTGCCTATTATTGGGGCTATTGATGCGCCGCCACATGAATTTGAATCTTTAGGTCAGTTATTTCAAATGACTTATGATCATGAGTGTTTAATCACTGAGCGTATTAACTCGCTTGCTCATGAAGCCTTTACAAATCAAGATTATTCAACGTTTAATTTCTTGCAGTGGTATGTTGCCGAGCAACACGAAGAAGAGACTTTATTCAAAGGAATTTTAGATAAAATCAACCTAGTAGGTAATGATGGTCATGCGTTATTCTTTGTTGATAAAGATTTAGCTGAACTAGCCAAAACGGGTAGTACAAGTATTATGACAGAGCCGAACGCTTAAACATTTCAAGTTCCCCCTCAACAGTACGTGAAACCTTTGAGGGGAACTATTTATTACTACTTCACTACCTTCGAAATACTCCCTATAAACAACTAAAAAATTCCATAATAATCAATAAATCTATTAAATATATATCCTTGTCTTCTCACTGAGAGGGAATAAACTTATTAATTTGGTAGGCTACTTCTTATTCTTCGACTTCTTCGGGTGTTTGCGTAAACATCGTGGTTTTATAACCTGTTGGTGTACTTTCATCAACCTTTTTGTATACGCACTATTTGTATAAAGATTATAATAAAGCTGAAATTTCGAGCCTTCTCCTTAGAACTATCTTCTAAGGCTCTTATCTTTAAGGTGTAACAGTGATAACAACAGACGTATTAATAATTGGTGCAGGCGCTGCAGGCCTTATGTGTGCAGCACAAGCAGGCTATCGTGGTAAAAGTGTTGTTGTGGTCGATATGGGTAAAAAGGCGGCTCGAAAAATCTTAATCAGTGGCGGTGGCCGTGCTAATTTTACCAATGAGAATGCAACCCCTGAAAATTATCTTTGTCAAAACCCACACTTTGTTAAATCGGCATTAAGTCGTTATAGCGCGCAAGACTTTATTGATTTAGTAGACCGCCATGGTTTGAAATATCACCATAAAACTTTAGGGCAATTATTTTGTGATGATAGCGCGCAAGATTTGGTTGATATATTGATGACCGAATGTGAATGGGCTGGCGTACAAATTAATTTACGAACTGAAGTCTTATCGGTCACCAAAATTGCCAATAACAATGACGGAATAGGTCAAGAATCCCACAATTATATTGTTACAACCACAGACCAAACTTATCAATGTAAATCGTTAGTGGTTGCCTCTGGCGGATTAACCATGCCCAAACTGGGTGCAACCCCCATTGGTTATAAAATTGCCGAGCAGTTTGATTTAAACGTACTAGAGACCTTAGCTGCGTTAGTACCATTTACCTTGCACGAACATGACAAACAACGCTTTGACGGCTTATCAGGTATTAGCTTATTTACCGAAGTCAGCAGTGAAGACGGCACACGTTTTAAAGAAAATATACTATTTACTCATCGTGGATTATCAGGCCCAGCCATACTACAAATATCGTCTTTTTGGCGCGCAGGGCAGGCGGTTACCATTAACTTATTACCTGATCTCAACCTGAGCGAAACATTAAGCCAATGGCAACGTGAACAAGGCGATAAATCGGTTAAAAATTTACTCGCTACCGTTTTACCAAAACGCTTTGTTGAAGTATTAGTAAAAGAAGAAATCATTGCCGACAAGCCAATTAAACAACTTAATCACCCTGAAATAGCGGCATTAAGTGAGTACTTACACGCTTGGCAGATAAAACCTAACGGTACTGAAGGGTATCGGACGGCCGAAGTTACTTTGGGCGGTGTGAACACCGACGAATTTTCTAGCAAAACGTTTGAAAGCAAAAAACAAAAAGGTTTGTTTTTTATCGGAGAAGTGATTGATGTAACTGGTTGGTTAGGGGGGTATAACTTCCAATTTTGCTGGGCAAGTGGTTTTGCCTGTGGGCAAGTGGTTTAATGTAATAGAGAAATTAAAAAAGGTTATTCATAAAAATCAGATAAAAACATTGAAAACCGCTTCACTTTGGGTTGATGTAAACCAGCCTAAAACTGCGATATTAATCAAGACCGTTAACCAAAAAATGATTCTAAATTTTGTTTTCTTTGATTTATGTCTAAGCACTTCTTGGGCCAGTGCAGCACCGGGCCAACCACCAATTAAGCCTAAAAGGTGTAATGTACTTTCTTGCGTTCGCCATTCACCTTTTTTAGCTTTAGATTTATCAAAGGCGTAAACGAGAAAAGTAATAAAACTAACAGCTATGTAAAAGATCAATATTACTTGAGGAAGATAATCTAAATAATACGCAGTGGTTATAAAGGCTAGAAATAATAAGGATAAATATATAGATAACTTATTGATGTTTTTCTGCCTTTTTGTAACCGTTAGATGGGTTGTACCTTAAGTATTTAGAGAACAATAATTTGCTAGCTTAACCGTTTATACGTTTTTCCAATTCATTAAACAATTCACTGTACTTATCTTCTTCAACACAAATACCTAATAAATCATCAATAAAGTGATTTAGTGCTATATGTTCAATTCTTTTTATCTTTTCTTGCTGATCAGGCCTCAGCATTTGATAACTTGTAGCGGCACCAAAATCCCCAAAAATAATATTGCCTTGGGCATTGTCAAACAAGGTGTTATGGGCGTACAAGTCTCCGTGGCATACTTGGTTTTTGTGTAAGTGACTAAACACATTTTCCATCTGACTTACTATATTGCTTATAATAGAGATAGGTAAAGTGAAATCTTGGGGAAAAGTATCTCGCGTACAGCTGTTAAAACATGGAGGTAACCCAAGATTTTTATAATGTTCAGGAATTAACTTCATGATTAAGGCTATGTAGTTTTCTTCATTAACTTGCGCTAACGATTGCACTAAATTTGGATGAGCACCTACTTGTAAGCAAGCTTGTAATTCATCTTGGGGGTAACCATCACTAGTAATGCCACCTTTAAATACTTTAACGGCAATGTCGTTTGGTAACTCTGCTTGTGGTTTATTCCAATGGGCTTTTGAAATCACACCTGACGCACCTTGTCCTAATATCTGTTCAAGGGTGTAACTTGCCGACGATATTTCAGGTACCGTTTTGGCTGTGTCATTAATCCTATCAAAACTATTGCTATTATCAGGCGAGGGTATCGCACTAAAAGGATTACCCGCAAAAGCGAACCATGCCAATTTAGGAAGGTTTAATAATTGTTCAGGACACTCTTTTAAGTTATTAGCTGAAATACGAATTAGTTCAAGATTACCTGCTTGCGCTAACGTTTGTGGTAGTTCGGTTAAGAGGTTACCCGCTAAAGCTAACTTTTGTAATCTTGGTCGTTCACCTAAACTGTTTGGCAAGCGTTCAATTAAGTTATCCGTTAATATCAACCAGCGTAATTTGGCTGGGAGCGATTTTTCAGGAACTTGTTTTATTTTGTTTGATTTGAAGCCCACCATTTCTAAGTTAGGCAATTGTCCTAAAACTTCAGGTAAGTGTTCAAAATTATTGTGTGATGCGAAAATAATTTTCAACTTTGTTAGTTGAGATAACTCTTGTGGCAACGTTGATAGCGAGTTATTAGATAAATCTAAAATTTCTAAACTGTTAGCTAGTGTTAAAATTTCTAAAGGGAAATAGCTTAAGTTTTCAGATAACTTTAATTGGTTGATACCAGCGAGTTCACCAGAGAGAAGTTGAGAAAGCGTATGCAAAATAATAGTCCGGAGGATAATGAAAAACGGCGCTAGTGTATAATAAAATAGTGATTAAATCTCGGGACGAGCAATCATTTTCAATTATTGATATTTAGGATGTAATTTCAAATAATCGCACCAAATACTAAAATTGGTGTGATTAAAGCGAACGTCTGTTGCGGCATACCATTTTGAGTATTCCATTGCCTTTAAACGAAATAGAAGTTTATGGCCATCAATAGCAACATGGCAAATTAAATTCTCCATGGTGTCATTACTCACTTGTACTTCAGCAAAGCCATTATTATTTCTTTGATGTTTTACGTTTATTTTAGGCATGGCTAGTACACTTGTTGTAACTAATAAAATAATAGAAAAAACAATTAATTTTACGGTCATCAATATTATTTACCATATTATATAAAATAATATTGAGTTTAGCATTGAAAGCGAATTATGTGTCTCCATAACTTATAACATCGCAGTAATTTCTTAGTAGATAAATTACAACATTATAAAATATGCCCATAGAGGCTTTCACAAGAGATATAACCATGGCTAATTTCGTCCCCGTTAGAAAAGAACAGCATCAAAATCTTAAAATTTCTAACAAGCGTAATCTTGCACACATTGAAAAAGTCCATATTGCTTCAATAACGGCTGCTGAATATTCACAAGCTTCTTCAAGCTTCCCTGTGGTATTAGTTAAGGGTGAATCAGAGCAATACAGAAGTGTAGTGATGTTGGGCCTAGAAGCAGGTGAGAACTTATATTATAAAGACAAAGAATGGGGTGGTTTAACATTACCTCAAAGTGTTGGTATGTCACCGTTTTCTTTAGGTTTAGATCCGGATAAAGAAAATACATTAACAGCTTGTATTGATGTAGATAGCGAGTTGGTTGGTGAAGATAAAGAGTTAGCTATATTTGAGGCTGACGGTAAAGAATCTGAATTATTAAGTAATGTACAGCAGTCTCTTGGTCGTTTATATGAAAATGAAAAAAGAACAGAAAGCTTCATTAAAGAATTGGTTGATAATGAATTAATACAAGAACTTGAATTACACCTTGAGCTTAGCTCTGGTGAAAAGAAAAAGCTTACCGGTATGTTTACTGTTGATGAAAGTAAATTGAAAGCAATATCGGATGATAAAATTTTAGATTTTTACAAACGTGGATTATTTATTCCTATTCATTCAATGTTGAGTTCTCTTTCTCAAATTAATCGTTTAGTACAGCTACGTAATGCTACAGGTAATAATAAAATTGCATCTATTAAAGTTGTGCCGATGGTTAAACAAGCAGCCGAAGCTGAAACTGCAACAAGTTAAGTTAAGCTTACTATTTAATTAATAGTTAAAATTATGTAAATAAAAGGGGCTTTTGCCCCCTTTTTTGTGCTTTATAGTAAATAAAGTCATGTTTAATATTCCTGTGTTGGTGCACCTGTGGTAATTTAGCCGTAGCAGTGATTTATAATGATGAGAATAGTATGGTTGATAAAAATAAGCTCTCTAAGGACGTAGAAGAGCAAATTCAGAGTTTAGCAAGTGATGTTTATATTCAAGTAGAGGAAAAGTTAACTCTCTTGATAACCACAGCAGTTAAAGCTGAAATGAGTCAAAAGACCGTTCAACAGAGCAAAGATTTGTCAGACAAAGAAGAGTCGTTACAAAAGGGATTTTCTGAAAAAAATCAATTGCAAACTAACGAAATTGAAAAACTGAAACAAGCACTAGCTGAAAAAAAGATAGATGAAGAGACTGCAAAACAGAATTTTCAAGTCGAAATAACTCAAAAAAGTATTAATTATTCTGAGACCATTGAGGCCTTACAAAAAGAATTAGATAACTTAAATAAAAATTCTAAGCAGGAAGATGCTAAGAAAAGCAGTGATATTAACTTAGAAGAAAAATTACTCGAAGCGGAACAAAAAGTTAATGACAAAAGCAAGGAAGTCGACGGTTTAAATGGCCGTATTATGGTGTTAACTGAGCAAGAGCAGAATTTAGCTAAGCAACTTGTTGTTGCTAAAGAAAATGCTCAGTTAAGTGATAAAAAACAAAACGAAGCGGTAACAGCCAGTAAAGCTGAAGCTGAAGCATCAGCCAAGCAACAAATTGATGCGCTAAATGAAAAAATCAAACAATTTGAAAATGAAAGTGCTCGCATTAAAGCTGAAGCCGAAGCATCAGCTAAGCAACAAATTGATGCGCTAAATGAAAAAATCAAACAATTTGAAAATGAAAGTGCTCGTATTAAAGCTGAAGCGCTTCAAAGTAATGATAGTAAAGTGAAAGAGCTAGACCAAAAAATAGTTCAATTAACAGAGCAAATTAAGCAAGAGCAAAATGGTAAAGCTGAATTACAACAGCAATTATCAGAGCAACAAAAAGCTATTGATACAGAACAAGATAAAAACAAACAAGCAGAGCAGCGCAGTCAAGATTATCAAGCGAAAATTATCAAGATAACTGAACAAGCAGTCGCAGATAAACAGCCACTTATGGATCAAATTAAATCACTTAATGAAGGTACTGAGCAACTTAAACAACAGCATGTTAATGACATAAAGGTGATTAATGAAGCAGGTGAGTTAGTTAAACAGCAGCACCTTGATGAAATCAAAGCGATTAATACTGCTGGCCAAGAAGCAAAAGGAATACAATCTGCCGCGCAACAAAACATTATTGAATTAGAGAAAGCTAACGTAGAACTTACCAAGAATCTCGAAATTGAAAAAAATGATGTGAAATTAACTCAGCAAGAAGTTACGGTACTTAATGAGCAATTAAAAGTTGCTCAGGACGGACAAGAGAATATCTTGCAACGTTTTAATAGTAACCGTGAGAAACAAGAAATAGAAAACACTAAGGTTAGAGATACCATTAAATTCTTGCGCGATGAAAACCATGAATTAACTAGTGCTAGCGTGGAACAAAAAACTGACTTTACTGCTCAATTAAATGAACTCGAGCATAAAATAACTGAATATCGTTTGAAATTTGAATATGCTCAGAAGCAATTAGTTAACTAGTATTTTAATATATATCACTAAGATGTAACCAAGCTTATTCGCATTTTGATTAAGCTTGGGTATAATCCAGTTAACTATCTAAACTGAGTACATATCTAAGTGCCTCTTCACCTTCCTTTTGCCAAGTTAAGTCATTGGCAACAAATTGCATTCTCTGCAGCGCTTCTTGAGCGTATGTTACCTAATTATCAAATGTTCAGCGAAGTAACTGACTTTGGTGAATCTAAAATTCTTCGTAATCAATTAGATATTATTTGGCAATGGCTTGCCAACAGTAATGCGGTGAAAATTAATATTGATGCTCAGTTACTTAAGTTAGAGCCCGAAACGCCCGATCCTGAAGCTCATGACTCTTTTGGTGTTTTTCCGGCACTTGATGCTTGTATGGCATTAACCGCTTTGTGGCAGTTGATGCAAAGTAAAGCACCGAAAAAAAATAAAGCCGTTGATATAGATATTGAAGATATCAAAAGCATTAGCCGTCTTTCTCACAATAGTGTCAGTTATTATGTAGAGTTACTGTTACTTGATGAAGCTGATGAAGCCACTCAAGGCAGTGACGAAGAATTAGCTATAACACAAGAGCAAATGAATGAGCATCCCTTAGTGCAGTGGGAAAAGGATACTCAAAATGAGTTGTTTGATTTTTTAAAATTTGCCGCAGAAGATAAAAAAAGCTGTGAAATGGCTAAAAAAATGAGTTTATCAGAAGGTCTTTCTAGCTTAGGTATTGAGATAGTTTAGATATCGTTTAAGCATATAAATAGTTTAGGTAAAGTCTTATATGCTTTTAGCGCAGGTATTGTGTTTTAGCCTGTCGTTTATGGATAACGTTATTAATATCTAGTGCTTTATATTCATCAGACTTTTTAACGTTATTTTTAGCACTATATTTAGTCTTATTTTCAAAATATACACCCTCATGGTTTAGTAACCATAATTTCCGTTCAATACCACCAGCATAGCCAGTTAAAGAACCATCACCACCAATAACTCGATGACATGGTACAATCAATGTAATTGGGTTACGGCCATTTGCGCCACCTACCGCTTGAGATGCTTTTGGCTTATTGAGCATTTTGGCTATTTCGCCATAGGATTTTACAGTACCAAAAGGTATTTTTTCTAAACAGCTCCACACAGATTGCTGAAATAGAGTACCTTGTGGGTTTAGTGGTACGGTAAAAGTCTGGCGTTTTCCGGCAAAATATTCTGCTAATTGTTGCTTGCACAGTGATGTAATGTCATTGCTCTTAATCCTAGCCTCTCTATCACCATTAACTTCATCACCACAGAATATGGCTTGGCAGATGCCTTGGTCCGTAGCCATAAATTCAAATAAGCCTAAAGGCGTGTCGATATAATCAATAAACATGTGAATTGGCTCTATAGTTTTAGGCGGTTAATGACTCTACGTTTCATATTGATAGAGTTGATATACAACCTGACCAGATTTTTTTTCTTTAAGTAATTGCCAATTTTCTGGTATAGCTTGTGTACTTTCAGCTTCCATTTCGACATAAATAAGCGCTTGATCAGCTAATACATTTTGATTCAATAACTGTGCTGCTTGTTCAACCAATTGTTTCCTAAAAGGAGGATCTAGAAAGACTAAATCAAAGAGCTGAGTTATTGTGTCGGTTGTTTTTTGTTTTAGAACCCCGTCTTTAATAAAGGAAAGAGCATCACTATGAACAACGGTTAGATTGTCAGCTTCTAGTAAATCTTTATTATCTAATAATTGCTTTGCTGCAGATCTATTTAATTCTACTAAGGTGACTTTACCCGCACCACGAGATAAGGCTTCAAAACCTAAACTACCAGAGCCTGCAAAACAGTCTAAGCAGTTTGCCTGGTTTATATAGGGCATGAGCCAGTTGAATACAGTTTCTTTAACTCTATCAGTTGTGGGCCGTAACCCCTCTGCCATTAATACAGGTAATTTTCGTCCTTTATATTTACCCGCAATAATACGGATTTTACCGGCAGACTTGCCTTGACCTCTTCCGGAAAGGAAATTTTTACTGACTTGTTTCTTTGCTTTATTCATATCACTGACAATTTTGTTATTAAGTGCTAATATAGCGCCAATTTTATCCTTGTTTGGTCTTTATACCAAGTAGATTAATTAATCCTCTTGATATGATACTAAACAAATTCAGTCTGAAATACATTTAGGTAGCAATAACGTGTCGAAGAAAAAAGGTATGTTGTCTTGGTTAGGTTTTGGCCAAAAAGAAAAGCAATCAAACACTGAAGAGAATAACAGTGAAGTTATATCCAACGCTGAGCATGATCTCGCAAACGAAATAGAACCGATTGAGCAAGTAGTTGAGTCAGTTGTTGATCAAGCCGATGAACTTATAACTGAACAAAACGTTCTTGAAATCACAGATAATGATACTGAAAGTGAAGTTGATTCAAGTGCTGATGAAACAGAAACTAGCGTTGCAGAGCTTGATGATGTTGTTCATGTTGTTGAGCCTGAAATTGCTAATGACGTAACTGATACCCCTATTGAATTACTGAATGAACCTTCCCCTGAAGCTCAATTATTAGCCGAAATGGAAATAGCTGATAATACTGCAATCGTTGGTGAGGAAGATACAGCAGATGATTTCCCAATAGATGATGCAGAACAGGAAAAAGCAGATATTGAAACAAGTCTTGAAGTTAAAAGTGAAGAGCCTGCTGACTTGGAAGCTGAAATTAAACTCGGTTTCTTTGCGCGTTTAAAGCAAGGTTTAAGTAGAACCAGACAAAATTTAGGCGGTGGTTTAGTTGATTTATTTCGTGGTAAAAAAATAGATGATGATCTCTTTGAAGAGTTAGAGACCCATTTGCTTTTGGCTGATGTCGGCGTTGAAACGACCATGAAAATTATTGACTCATTAACGCAAAGTGCTAGTAAAAAACAGTTAAAAGATGCTTCTGCCTTGTATGAGTTGCTTAAAATAGAATTAAAGAAAATTATTCAAGACGTAAGTCAGCCTTTAGTTATTCCTGAAGGTGAAGGTCCATTTGTTATGTTAATGGTTGGCGTTAACGGCGTGGGTAAAACTACTACCATTGGTAAACTTGCCAAGCAATTTCAAGCACAGGGTAAATCAGTAATACTCGCCGCGGGAGATACTTTTAGAGCCGCAGCGGTAGAGCAATTACAAGTGTGGGGTGAGCGCAACGATATTCCTGTTATCGCTCAGCATACGGGTGCTGACAGTGCCTCGGTTATTTTTGATGCTATTAGTGCGGCAAAAGCACGTAAAGTAGATGTTATTATTGCTGATACCGCGGGTCGTTTACAAAACAAAGCGCACCTGATGGAAGAATTGAAAAAAGTCGTACGTGTAATGAAAAAATTAGATGTTAACGCCCCACATGAAGTGATGTTAACGCTTGATGCGGGCACCGGCCAAAATGCATTAAGTCAAACCAAGTTGTTTGATGAAGCTGTTGGTTTAACAGGGTTAACCATCACCAAATTAGACGGTACCGCTAAAGGTGGTGTTGTCTTTGCTATTGCAGATAAACATAGTATTCCAATTCGATATCTAGGTGTTGGTGAAGGCATTGATGATTTAAGACCATTTGATGGTGATGAGTTCATTGAAGCTATTTTTAGTAATTAGAGATACTAAGAGAATTGTGCTAAGTTGTTATACTTACTCGGGCAAAATACAAAAATAATATGATTAATTTCAACAAGGTAAATAAAACCTACCCAGGCGGATTTTTAGCACTAAAACAAGTAAGTTTTAGTCTGGAAAGCGGTGAAATGGCTTTTTTAACAGGTCATTCAGGGGCAGGTAAAAGTACGTTGTTAAAATTAATTTCATTAATGGAAAAGCCCAGTTCAGGCAGTATTCAGATAAATCATACTGAATTGTCGGACATCAAATACAAAGAAGTACCTTATGTCCGTCGTGGAATAGGTATGATTTTTCAAAGTCATAACTTACTTAAAGACCGTACTGTTTTTGATAATGTCGCTCTACCTTTAATCATTGAAGGTGTTAGTCGTAAAGAGATTAAAAAACGTGTTGAAACCGCATTAGAGAAAGTGCATTTAACGGCGAAGTTAAAATGTTATCCACATATGCTTTCAGGTGGTGAACAGCAGCGTGTTGGTATAGCGCGCGCTATTGTGAATAAACCTCCTATCCTTCTTGCAGATGAGCCTACAGGTAACTTAGACCCTAAATTATCTTTAGATATTATTCGTTTATTTGAAGAGTTTAATGCCGCCGGTGTTACCGTTTTAATTGCTACTCATGATTTGGGTTTAATTGCCCGCATGAAATATCGCACTCTTACCCTTAAAGAGGGCAATATGATTAATGATGGCATTGTTGAAAGCTTGCAGGCGCAAGGAGTTAATGATGAGTAACCTTCATAGTAGTGGCTTACAAGAGCGTTCTAGCCTCATTAGACGAATTATGACTTTGCCCATTCGACATGCGCAACAGGCTGTAGGTAGTTTAGGTACGTTATGGCGGACTCCTTTTACTACCGTGATGACTATTTTTGTTTTAGGCATTAGTTTGGCTTTACCTGCAACCCTGCATCTTTTTATTAAAAATGCAGAGAAAGTTAGTGAGCAATGGGATAGTGCGTCACAGATTACATTATTTCTAAAATTATCAACGAGTGAGAAAAGTGCTCAGAATTTAGTTAAACGGATCAGTCTTGATAATGATGTTGCAGATGTTGTATATATCTCTGCTGAGCAAGCTCTAAAAGAATTTAAAGTTTTATCTGGTTTTGGCCAGTCACTTGAGTATTTAGATAAAAATCCATTACCAGCAACACTTTTGGTTACCCCTACACAAAGAGCTAGCCAAGCTGAGGCAGCCAATGATTTATTGGCCAAGCTAAGTAATGAGCGCGAAGTCGAACAAGGTAAGCTTGATTTAGAGTGGTTGACACGTTTAGAAGCGATGGCTCGTCTAATTGAAGATATTGTTATCGGTGTAGCCTTATTATTATGCCTATCTGTCGTACTGATTGTTGGAAATACAATCCGCCTCGCCATATTAAACGAGAAAGATGCTATTGCTATTATGAAACTGGTTGGCGCTACAGATAGCTTTATTCAACGACCATTCTTATATTCAGGTATCTGGTATGGAATTTTTGGCGGCATACTATCATGTATAGCCGTTACAATACTTGCTTGGTATTTAGGTTATGCTATTACCGATTTAAGTCAGTTGTATCAAAGTAACTTTCAATTACAGGGCTTAGACGGTAGTGAAGCACTCATGTTAATCGGTTTTGCTATTATACTAGCTCTTGCTGGTAGCTACATTTCAGTGAGTAAACACATCAAGGCCATAGAGCCTAATGCCGATTGATATAAGCTCATCTAAAGACTAATTTTTGACTTTTTTTTATCTAAATGTCGAATTTAAACCTTTAATTTATACCTTTAAGTAAACAATCTAACTAGCTGTTTATTATTGAAAATTTAATGTGATTACAATTAGTCACATTAAATTCATCAAAAAATTGAAAGATCGCCTTGTGTGCCCATGTCTATTAAGCTAATGTTCATGTCCCCGTTGTCACAAAAAGTGATTATCTGTGTTATTATATCGGGCGATTTGCAGAAATTATCAAGTAAATTATTTTAAGTAACATTAAAAAATAAAGAAAATAAAGGAGAGTAATTATGAATCAAACAATGCAACTTACCTTACCTAAAAGCGGTAGTATCGAAGCTTATATGCAATCTGCGTATAATATTCCTATGCTAACCCAAGAAAAAGAGCATGATCTAGCTACTCGCCTTTTTAATGATAATGATTTACAAGCGGCACAAGAGTTAATCATGTCGCACTTACGTTTTGTTATTCATGTTGCTAAAGGTTATGCAGGTTATGGTCTTCCGCATGCTGATTTAGTACAAGAAGGCAATGTAGGCTTAATGAAAGCGGTAAAACGCTTTAACCCTGAAGTAGGTGTTCGTCTTGTTTCTTTTGCTGTGCATTGGATCAAAGCAGAAATTCATGAATTTGTGCTTAAAAATTGGCGCATTGTTAAAGTTGCGACCACGAAAGCGCAACGCAAATTATTTTTCAACCTGCGTAAGAATAAAAAACGCTTAGGTTGGTTCAGTACTGAAGAAGTAAACACGGTAGCAGAGAGCCTTGGCGTAACGCCTAAAGACGTGATGGAAATGGAATCTCGAATGAGTAGCCATGACCAAGCGTTTGAATTATCAAAAGACGATGATGATAATCTTGGTGCAGGTAGTTTTTCACCTGCTCAATACCTTGAAGATAAACAATCAGATTTAGCGATTGAAGTTGAAAATGATAATTGGGATAACCATGCTAACCAACGTTTATCAACAGCACTTGTAACACTTGATGAACGTAGCCAGGATATTATTAAAACACGCTGGTTAACTGAAGATAAAACAACGTTACAAGAACTAGCAAATAAATATGAGATATCAGCTGAACGTGTAAGGCAGTTAGAAAAAAATGCTTTATCAAAATTAAAAAACACGATGGTATTTGATTAACGTTAAAAAGCAGCTCAATAGATAAAGCCGACTAGATGTCGGTTTTTTTATGCCCGTAAATTCAACAATCCTATTGGTTTAAATAGATTCATACTCTTTCGCTAAATTACCAGCCATTTGTGAGGGCAAAAATATCCGATGTCCGCGTTTTCTCACTAGCTATAATTCAATCGAATGCCTTGGTCTGATTTGCTTTATTGTTCATAACAAGATCATTAACTCAATGAAAAGTGTACTCACAAAATTAAATCTTGTTTTACCTCATAACTAAGCAATTCATTTACTGTTTTTCCTCGTTTCCTAAGGCAATTTGGGTATATAATGTAAACACATAAAGCATAACTAACACATGGGTTAGTTATGTGAACATCAAACATTAGGAGTTAAATTATTATGGGTGGAATCGGAATTTGGCAGTTAGTCATTGTTGCCGTTATTGTTGTGTTATTATTTGGTACTAAAAAATTACGTAATTTAGGTGGCGATTTAGGCTCAGCTGTTAAAGGCTTTAAAAGTGCTATTGGAGAAGACAAAAAGCAAAGTGACGAAGAAAAAACTTCAGAAACTTTAGCTGATACTTCAACCAATTCCGCTGAAGAAATTAACAAAACAGTCACTAGTAAAACTAAAGAAACCGATCAGGCTTAATTTATGTTTGATGTCGGCTTTTGGGAATTAATCCTCATTGCAATTATGGGCTTAGTCATTTTAGGTCCGGAACGCTTGCCAGTGGCAATCCGCACACTACGTGGCTGGATATCCGGTGCGCGTAAGTTTAGTGATACGGTAAAATCTGAACTGACTGAAGAATTACGTGTGCATGAGTTACATGCCAATTTAAAAAAAGCAGAAGAAGCTAATCTACAGAATTTAAGTCCTGAAGTAGCTGAGTCATTAAAAACATTGCGAGAAGCAGCAGATTCCGTTACGGAACCGTTTAAAAAAATTGATACTCAAGCACTAGATTCAATGATTTCTTCTTCACTTGCCTCATCACCGCATAATAAGTCTGCTAATTCAGAGGCTGAAAAAGCTATGGATACAGAGTCGGATACTTTAATAGACCAAGGTGCTAGCGCTATTCAAAACCTAGACGAACCGAGTGATAAACCTCAACCATGAGTAAACCACCTGCACAATCAGTAAGCCTTTTTGATCACCTTTTAGAGCTACGTAATAGTTTATTGCGTTCGGTTCTAGGAGTACTGGTTGTCTTTTGCTGCTTAGTCTATTTTGCCCAAGATCTTTATCAATACGTAGCACAGCCATTATTAGAGGTTATGCCTGAAGGCTCACAAATGATTGCGACAGATGTCGCATCACCATTTTTTGCACCCTTTAAATTAACCTTAGTCTTATCGTTATTTATCGCAATGCCGTTTGTTTTATATCAAGTATGGTCTTTTGTTGCTCCGGGTTTATATAGTAACGAGAAACGTTTAATTGCTCCGTTAATGCTTGGTTCAACGGTATTGTTTTATGCTGGTATTTCCTTTGCTTACTTTCTTGTTTTTCCCGTTGTCTTTGCATTTTTCACCTCAGTCGCCCCTGAAGGGGTGGTGATTGCGACTGATATTAGTAGTTACCTAGATTTCATTCTAAAGCTGTTCTTTGCTTTTGGTGCTGCCTTTGAAATACCAATTGCCATTATTTTAATGTGTTGGACGGGTATAACAACACCAGCTAGCTTAAGGGAAAAGCGCCCCTATGTTGTTGTAGGTGCATTTGTTATCGGGATGTTGTTGACCCCACCTGATATTATTTCTCAAACTATGCTTGCCGTACCAATGCTGATTTTGTTTGAAATAGGTATTATTATCGCCTCTATTTACAATAAAGGTGATGATGATGAGTCGAGTGATGAAAGTGATAGAAATAGTATTTAAACTGACCTATTACGCATTGGTTAGTTTTCTCTTTCTTACTCATACTCTATTTACACAAGCAGTATTCGCAAATAAAGATACTTTGACTGATAAAATCCTAGCTTGTAGTCAAGTAAGTGATAACAAAAACAGATTAACTTGTTTTGATGCTCTTACAAATAAAGATGACTTTTTAATAGCAGTGACGAGCGAACCAAAATTAACTAAGAAGCAAATAGATAGCTTTTCAAAAGGCCATATAAAGAAAAAAAACGAAGAATTAGTAAAAGAAATAAACACCATTACGTTAACTATTAGCGAACTAAGTAAAAACCTCTACGGTAAATGGAACATAACTTTTGGTAATGAACAAAAATGGCAGCAAAAGGATGGTATTACACTAAACTTAAAAGTTGGTCAGCGAGTAGTTTTAACAAAAGGTGCATTCAGTGCCATTTATTTACAAAAAGAAAATACTAACAAACGGATACAGGTAAAAAGACTTCGATAGCGCGAAATAGCTATTGTTATATTTTTCAGTGGATTACAGCGTAGCACTGTTATAAAAAGTTTTGAATATAAAACTTTTTATAAATCAGGTTTTTAAAAGGATGCTTACTTGATAGATATAGGCGTTAACTTAACCAATAAACGTTTTGATAAAGATCGTGATGATGTTATTCAACGTGCACAAATTGCTAACCTTAGTGGTTTGCTCATTACGGGTACCAGCGTTGAAGAAAGCAAAAAGGCATTAGCTTTATGCCAACAGTATAAAACGACTATTCCAGATTACCTTTATTGTACTGCAGGAGTTCACCCCCATGATGCAGACAATGTCAGTAAAGATTACCTAGACCAAATCCAAGAACTAGCAAGCTATGATCAAGTTAAAGCTATAGGAGAGTGTGGCTTAGATTTTAATCGAAATTTTTCAGAGCCAGCCAAACAACAACAAATTTTCAGCGAACAAGTCTCTTTAGCTGAAAAGCTATGTATGCCTTTATTTTTGCATCAAAGAGACGCCTTTGAACCTTGGTTTGAAACGTTATCTCCCTATATAAGTAAAGTTCCTGCAATGGTATCCCATTGCTTTACCGGAACAGAGAGTGAATTGAAACAGTGTTTGGCAGCCGATATGTATATTGGCATTACCGGTTGGCTTTGTGACGAACGTCGTGGTCAAATGTTACGAGATATTATTAGTTTAGTACCATTAAATCGATTACTGATTGAAACGGACGCACCTTACCTAACACCTAGAACAATACGCCCAAAACCTAAGAGTAGTCGTAACGAACCTAGTTATTTGCATTATATAGTCAGAGAAATTTCCCAAATTACAGGTCTTGACCAAAAAGAGATAGCGAGGCAAACTAGTCTGAATGCTCAAACAGTATTTAATTTAACATCCATAAAAGAATTACTCTAAATGAAATTATTGGTTTTGTTTAAAATAGTAGGTTCTGCATCTTTGTTGATGAGTTTTACACCTGCGGCTATGGCAATGACCGAACAAACCTCAGGACTACTGGGTTTTGGCTCGGGATTTTTCTTGGGCGTTTTCATTACTCTCTTTATCTTCTTGTATTTAAATCGACATTATCGTGGCAAATACCAAAAAATGCTGCAAAAACTTAGATCAGCCAAACGTTCTACTAAAGTTGCGGAACAAACCATGCAAACTCTGGCTGAAGAACAACAAGACAGCCAAGACTTATTAGAGGATAGAGTGCAAGAGCGTACTATCGAATTAAATATAGCCTTACAAGAGTTAGAAAGTGCGAACCAGGAACTTGAACGTAAAAATGTACTAGATGAACTTACGGGCTTACATAACCGCCGTTTCTATGATCAAAAAATATTAGCTGAATATCGCCGAAGCCGCCGAAATCTTACGGCTTTAAGTTTAGTGGTCATTGATATCGATCATTTTAAAGCCGTTAATGACAATTATGGTCATCTTGCCGGAGATCAGTGCTTAATTTGGCTGGCAAAGCATATCAAAAATAGTTTAAAACGAAGTACTGATAAAGCATTTCGTTATGGTGGTGAAGAATTTTGTTTAATTTTACCTAATACAGATGCTGGTGGCGCATTACTCATGGCAGAGAAATTACGAGAAGGGATAAGTGAACAAGCTTTTCAATTTCAAGATATTGAAATACCGATAACTATTAGTTCAGGTATCTGTACTTATCAGCAACAGACTGATATTGGGCCTGAGGAAATATTTTCTCTCGCAGACAAAGCTTTATACCAAGCCAAGCACAATGGTCGTAATCAAACCCAACAATATGTTTTCACAGAATAAACATATTTTCCAAGACTAGTTATTAGGAATACTTATGTACCACAATGGTAATTCGGCTTTTGGCCAATACCCTGCTCGTCGACTGCGTCGAATGCGCGCCGATGATCATACTCGCCGTCTTATGGCTGAGTCACAGCTAACGGTAAATGATCTTATATACCCTGTTTTTGTACTTGAAGGTGAAAATCAATGTGAAGTAATCGCTTCAATGCCGGGTGTCGAACGTAAAAGTATTGATCTTTTATTAATCGAGGCACAAGAACTAGTTGATTTAGGTATTCCCGCGATCGCTATTTTCCCCGTTACGCCCAGTGATAAAAAATCACTCATGGCTGAGGAAGCTTATAATCCAGAAGGCTTAGCACAACGAACAGTACGTGCACTTAAAGCTAACTTCCCACAGCTTGCTGTGATCACTGACGTTGCCCTTGACCCGTTTACTACACATGGTCAAGACGGAATTTTAAGTGAGAGTGATGCTAACAAAGCAGGTAAAATAGGTTATGTTGTTAATGATGTTACTAAAGACATTTTAGTAAAACAGGCCTTATCTCACGCTGAAGCAGGGGCAGATATTGTAGCACCATCAGATATGATGGATGGACGTGTTGGCGCTATTAGAGAAGGGTTAGAAGAAAGTGGTTTTGTGAACACTAAAATATTAGCTTATTCAGCAAAGTATGCGTCTAATTATTATGGGCCATTCCGAGATGCGGTTGGTTCATCAGGTAATATTAAAGGTGGCAATAAGCATACCTATCAAATGGATCCAGCCAACAGCAATGAAGCACTGCATGAAGTCGCACAAGATATTGCTGAAGGTGCTGATATGGTAATGGTTAAACCCGGTATGCCTTATTTAGATATAGTCCGTAGGGTAAAAGACACCTTTCAAGTGCCTACTTATGCTTATCAAGTAAGTGGTGAATATGCCATGCATATGGCAGCCATACAAAATGGTTGGTTAGCTGAGAAACCTTGTGTGATGGAAGGTTTACTTGCATTCAAACGTGCAGGTGCTGATGGAATACTAACGTATTTTGCTAAACAAGTAGCTCGTTGGTTAAAAGAAGACGCATAATGATTTCTTTATTATTGGAAGGGGGGAACAAGGATGTCAGCTGAAGTAAGTATCTTATTTTTAAATACAGTTATTATTGTCATTGCTTATCTCTCTGTCTATCCGAAATTAGCAGGTAAAAATCTTAATAAAGTGGCATTATTTGATAGTGTCGCTTCAGGATTAGCTATTCTTATTGTAGCAAGTAAATATTGGGGGGCTGGTACTGATTTTTATTTCTTAACCTTTGAACTTAATTGGTTCTGGTTCACACTGTTAAGTTACAGTGTACTAGAAGTACCAGTAGCTATTTGGTATTTTAGAGGCTTACTTAATAACAAAATCAAAGGTAATAAAGGTCACTAAATAAAGTAGAGAATGATTACATGGGGATATGTTTAGACAATCTTAGCGTCTGGGACTAATTCGAATAACAAACCTTCTCGAAGCGCACCACTTGAAAGGCATAACTCTTCAATATTAAGACACACAAACAAAGCTATCAAAATACTTAAACCGCTGGCTAATACTGCTTTGCGGTCGGCCCTTAACCCTGCTATTTCAATATTATCTATAGTTTTGCAATGTATCAGCGTTTGTTGAATTTCATTTAAAAACTCCAACGTGATAATAGGAGGTTGTTTACGCTGAGTAAGTATTTCTGCCATGGCTTGTATAGTGCCAGAGCTACCAATAGCGGACTGCCAACCAAGTTGTATAAATTCCGCTTTAACTGTGTTAATAACCTCTGTAGCATCGGCTATACATCGACTAAAGCCTTCTTTTGTTAATAGGCCATCAGTAAAATACTTTTCAAGAAGGCTAACGCAGCCAATATTTAAACTGACTACTTTTTTTGAAGTACAGCCTGAGCCAACGATAATTTCAGTACTCGCCCCGCCAATATCAATAACGAGTTGCTTTGCTGATAAATGTTCACATTTTGAGGTATGGGCAACACCGGCATAAATTGTTTTAGCTTCTTGCTCCCCGCTCAATAATTTTATCTTTTTGGGTAAAATTAGTTTGGCTGCATCAAAGAATTTCTGATTATTAGCCGCAATCCGTAATGCTGCAGTGGCAACAATAATGGTGTTATCTACGGGGATACTAGTAAGGTGTTGAGAGAAAATTTTAAGACAATCAAGGCCACGTTTTATGGCTTCATCGGTAAGAAAATTATTATTATCTAAACCTGCAGCTAAGCGAACTTTTTGCTTAACTTTATTGACTGTTCTTATAGATTTACCCGATTGGGAGGTGACTAATTGGGTAATAAGAAGGTGAAAACTATTGGAGCCTAAATCAACCACAGCATAATGACTCTCATCATACTGTGGTATTGCCATTTCTCTTTTTTCGAGTGTGGCTTTATTTTGGCTCAATAGGTCACTCAATGTGCTATATATCCAGGGTACTCGCTAGTTAACTGCGGTTTCCGCTATGGCTATTACCACTGCGGTTGCCTTGTGGACGAGAATTTGGGCGTCCGCCTTGTCTGTTGCCTGATCTAGAAGTATTTGGTCTAGGACGACGTTGACGAGGTTTAGGTCTTGGTAGATCAGTTAACAAAGCATCATGGTCATATTTTGTTACCGGTAGTTCATGTTCAATATATGTTTCAATTTCTGGTAAATTAAAAACATATTGTTCACAAGCTAAACTAATGGCATGACCTGTTTCGCCGGCACGACCTGTACGGCCTATACGGTGTACATAATCTTGACAATCGTCAGGTAAATCATAGTTAAAAACATGCGTTACGCTAGGAATATGTAAACCACGTGCAGCAACATCGGTTGCTACTAAAATATCTACAGTACCTTCAGTAAATTGCTCTAATATTTTTAAACGTTTTTTCTGTGGTACATCACCAGTTAATAAACCAACACGAATACCATCGGCATTTAGGTGATCAAAAACCTTTTCACAAACGTGTTTAGTGTTTGCGAAAACAATCGCTTTTTCTGGCCAATCTTCTTCAATTAACGTTTGTAGTAAAGTCATTTTATCTTCGTTTGAAGGATAAAAAAGTTCTTCACTAATACGGATGTTCGTTTTTTGCCCTGGCGCTACTTCTACGCTAGTTGGTTCGTTCATGTGATCAAAGGCAAGTTCTTTTACACGGAATGATAAGGTTGCTGAAAACAGCATACTCAAACGTTCTTTCGCTGGAGGCATTTTATCAAACATATAACGAATATCTTTAATAAAGCCTAAATCAAACATTCTATCGGCTTCATCAAGTACAATAACTTCGATGTTATTAAGGTTGTAAATACCTTGTTTCATGTAATCAATTAATCGACCACAAGTACCAATTAGAATATCAACACCTGACTCAAGTACTAAGCGTTGACTTTCATAACCTTCGCCCCCATAAACTACACCAAGGCGAAGTCCGGTGCTTTTTGCCATTTCTTCTGCGTCACGAGCAATTTGAATTGCTAGCTCACGAGTAGGTGCCATAATCAAAGCACGAGGCTGATTATGAGTAGGCGCTTCTTTTTGAAGCAAATGATGGAAAGTAGCGGCTAAAAAGGCAATGGTTTTACCTTCACCTGTTTGTGCTTGGCCAGCTATGTCAGTGCCTTGCAAAAGAACAGGTAAGGATTGCGCCTGAATAGACGTACAGTAATCGAAGCCCATGGCTTCTAATCCAGTGACTACTTGCGGAGCAAGATTTAGGTCAGTGAATTTAGTTTCAGTTAAGTGTGTTTTTTTCATGGCGCTAGCTTAACATTAATGTTTGCGAAATAGTTGCTTAATAAACAAATAATTCATTCAAGCGATATAAGTAATACGAATTGTTACTTAAAACAGTATTGGAAAAGTATTAAATCACGGTATAATTACCTTAAAGGCGTTTTAGCCATAACAAACGGAGAATAGAATGAGCGATAAAATTGTTCAGCTAACTGATGATAGTTTCGAAGCAGATGTATTAAAAGCATCAGGTTTAGTATTAGTTGATTTTTGGGCTGAATGGTGTGGTCCATGTAAAATGATTGCCCCAGTACTTGATGACATTGCTAACGAATACGAAGGCAAAGTAACTGTTGGTAAATTAAACATAGACGATAACTCAGCGACACCGCCTAAATATGGTGTGCGTGGTATTCCAACATTATTACTTTTTAAAGATGGTGAAATTGCTGACACTAAAGTGGGTGCACTATCGAAAACTCAATTGAAAGAGTTTATTGATAAAAACTTGTAAATATAAAATAAAAAGCCTGATAACTGAGACCTTAGTGATCAGGCTTTATTGTTTTAAGCAGATAAAATATTTACTTACATTTTCATTCTACCTTTACCTAATCAAGAATTAGTGCTAAATTTACCTCCTGAGTACAAAATAACATCGCTTTATCTCTATTCTCGTTTTTTATAAAAACATAAACAACATTGAAAACACACTCGTGTCTGTAATTCCCAAAGACACTATCACTTAAAATAGTTTAAGAAACCCCCTATGAATCTTACCGAATTAAAAGAAAAATCCATTAATGAATTGGTTGAACTTGCTGCAACAATGAAGCTTGAAAACCTTGCTAGAACACGTAAACAAGACATAATTTTTGCTATTTTAAAAGCACATGCTGAAGGCGATAATGATATTTTCGGCGGCGGTGTTTTAGAGATTTTACAAGATGGGTTTGGGTTCTTACGCTCAGCAGACTCGTCATACTTAGCAGGGCCAGATGATATTTATGTATCACCAAGCCAAATTCGCCGTTTTAGTATGCGAACGGGCGATACCATACAAGGTAAAATTCGTTCACCGAAAAAAGGTGAGCGTTACTTTGCCCTATTAAAAGTTACCGAAGTTAACTTTGACCGTCCTGAAAATACACGTAATAAGATACTATTTGAAAATTTAACACCAATTCATCCGAATGGTCGAATGATCATGGAGCGTGGTAATGGTTCTACCGAAGATATTACCGCGCGTGTTATTGATTTAGCGTCACCCATTGGTAAAGGACAACGTGGTTTAATTGTTGCTCCGCCAAAAGCAGGTAAAACATTATTACTACAAAACATTGCCCAGAGTATCGCACATAATCATCCGGATGCTGAATTAATGGTATTGTTGATTGATGAACGTCCGGAAGAAGTAACAGAAATGCAACGCCTTGTTAAAGGTGAAGTAATTGCTTCAACATTTGATGAACCAGCAAGTCGTCATGTACAAGTAGCTGACATGGTAATTGAAAAAGCCAAACGCTTAGTTGAGCACAAAAAAGACGTTATTATTTTATTAGATTCAATTACTCGTTTAGCACGTGCTTATAACACGGTAATTCCTTCG
>Ga0308015_10000300_pt1 | contig 24056 bp, 35 predicted proteins | sample Neamet231_FD_203128 | JGI IMG/M metagenome (GOLD analysis project Ga0308015, IMG submission 203128) | Marine microbial communities from water near the shore, Antarctic Ocean - #231 | ecosystem: Environmental > Aquatic > Marine > Unclassified | place: Southern Ocean | collected 2014-07-28
TTCCATTTTTATTGTGCCTGTTTGTGCAGGTCTTTATTAATTAAATTATTACCCTTGAATCATTATCCCTAATGTTTCGGATTGTTTTTTAGTCATTTTATAGTTACCCATCTTTCTTTTAACAACATCTCCTTTACCTGTATTTATCGCTTCTAACATTGCGTTGTAAATATCAGTAGTCATTGTAGGTTTTACAGGCTCATTCACTTTATTACTATCAGCATCTTTTGTATCATCTAATAAGAATAGGTTACCAAGTGCATATTTTTTAGCGTAAGAACTACTTGAACCAAATGACTGTGCAATGTCCATTCCTTTTCTTTCAGGGTTTATTCCTGCTTGAGCTTCTACAAAGATAGTTTTTTCTCCATCTGAAATTGATACTTTAGAATTTAAAACTAAGTAACCTGCAATCTCTTGAGTTGTTTCTGTTATCGTTAAGTAACAGTTGTATTTCTTTAAAAGGGGTTTAACGGCTTCTAAGATGTCTTCTGCACTTCTGTACTTATACTTACCAAAACTGTTAAATTGGTTCTTAGGTGCTTTTAATTCGCTTTGTATGGCTATTAAATAGTCTTCTTTTTGTTCTGTTTTCATATTGATTTATTTTTGTTTATAATTCTGTGCAAAGTTAAAAATTTATTTTACTTAAAAGTTCTGTATGATAAAAGAATCTGAACCAACTTCAATTAATTGAGTGTAATCCCTTATTGAATCTTTATCAGGATATGTTTCTGAATCATAATTTTGATGGAACTCTCCCAAGTCTTCATATTCTGTGTATTCACAACATAAAGCTATAGGGTCAAATTCAATTTCCGTACCACAATCTTCCTCATATTGTTCTAGATAATCAAATAGTGATGTTAAACCCGTGTAACTAAAGTTGTTTGGTCTGTGTGTTTCAAACCATCTATTGAACGTGTAAATGTCTATTGTGTCTTTCATATTATTTTTTATTTATGTATTTAACTAATTGTTGTTTGATGTAGAATAATTGTTCGGTATCAATCCATTCTAAGAAGTTATAAGAATCAAAGCAGATTTGGAAATCTTTTCCCCATTCATCTGTACCTCTTAAATATACTTCATTTTCGTGTGCTTGGAATGTATTAATATCATTCATTCTTTTGTGTATTATTTCAGGTAAGGGTTCATCTTCATCTATTTTATCCATTTGTTTTTGTCTTTCGTGAAATTGTCTGATTTCTTTATCTGCTTCTTCATCTGTATAATCTCTTTGTTCTATTGGCATTATCTTGTTCTTAAAATTAATGCTTTTCTACCCTTTTGGTTATAAAGCTTATTGTATATTTCTAACTTATCTATTACCGCTTGATTCTGTTCTTCTGTGATATTTAATATATCATTCCAATAAGAGCCTTTTGGTTCTACTTTATAGTTATAAACTTCATCAAGCATAAGTCCATTACTTTTTTGGTATTCAACACCAGCTCTATCTATTTGTTTTTGTGTGCCATAAATTCTAATAGCTGTTTCATCTCCGACTAAGTCATTATCCATAACAAATAAAGTTTTATTAAATACTGATTTATTATAAAACCCATTTGATTGGTAATAGAAATCTTGACAAATTAAATTCAAAGTATTGTATTCTAAATATTCTGCGTCTTGTATTGTCATCTTAAAATCTTTTTGAGTTATCCTGCGAATTATAGTAAGTTGTTTTTACCTTGATAAATAAATCCCTTATAGTTTCAAAAGATAAGGATTGCATTCCATCTTCAGTTAATACCGTATTATCAGGTAAAAGTACAGGCTGATTAGATTGAACGTCTAGTAGGCTTATTATAGCCTCCTGTTTAGTTGTTGCTTCTTTCATTTTGAATTCCATTATCTTAAGTTAAAAAAAAGTTCTATTAAGGTAAGGGTACCTAATAGTATATATAGGCAGCCGAAAAGCCCTGCCATTCCTAAAAGTGTGTTGAGTAAATTTTTCATAATTATTATTTTAATTTATTTCTGTTATGTTTATACTTATCTGTCTAGCTATATTACCTTTTTCTAAATCGTGTTCATATATATATTCTAATCCTAATTTATAAGCATCATATTCACTCTTAGCCATTTCTACTACTGTCATATCTTTTTCAGTATGATAATAATCATCTTTACTGTGTTGATTGTAAGTGATGTAAATTCTGTAATTTTTCATTTCTTAATTGTATTGATTAATATGAAGCAAAGATAAAACCTTTTTTTGAATTACACAAACTTTTAAACGATTTTTTAAACAAAAATAAGCATTACTAGAGGTAAATTACATAAAAATAAATTAAAATAAATTCAAAAAAGAGTATAAAAAGGTGTTAAAAACTATAAAGTCATCAACAAATTGATTGGTAATTCACCGTTATTTAAGACAACTGAGCAGCCGATTGACTGTTTCTTGAAGTTTTTAGCGTATGCTGCTGCGTATGTTGTAGAATCTACACCACAACCAACTTGCATACCGAATACTTTAAAGCGTTTACCTACGAACCATTGAACATAGGCAAGGGTATGGGTATGACCACAGACTGAAGACATCAGGTTATTCTTAGCTTTAGCTGCTGCTTGACCTCCTTCTCCGTGTTCAAAAAGTACATCATCATATATAACAGATTCGCACCAATTCCAATTAGGAGTTCCTAAGACTTCATTGTAAGACCTTATCCAAGCCGCAGGAATACCTCCTGACATAGCTTTACGGCTTGCCATTCTATCGTGGTTACCTATCATAACATCTGCGTAAGGAAAAGCTTCATACCACTTAGCTATCTTCTTAATAGCAGTTTCAAGCTCTAGTCCTGAAGACATACCATCAGGGTCAGGCTCGTGATAGCTAAAGCCGTGTGCGTCTATGATGTCGCCAATGAAGATAACTTGGTTACAATTATGGATTTTGTATTGTTCTTTGCACCACTCAAGGTAGCCGTCTAAACAGAAAGGTTCGTGCAGGTCGCCAATGACTAGAATATTTCTAACCTCTGACTTCCTCATTTCCTGAATGACTGCTATCTCGTTAGGCTTTAATCTGTATCTATTATTTCTTAGCAACGTCTGCTATTCCTTGTCCAACAATAAGAACTAAGATTGCGTGGTATAACTCTTTTGCTGTATCAGCATCAACTCCTAAGTAAGTTACTAGTGCAGGAATTACTACTGAACTGATTGCGTACCAAAACTTCTTAGACTTTAACATTTGTCCGATAAGGTACTTTGAGAAAAACTTTTTCATATTATTTATTTTTAATTATTAAGTTAATATTTTCGCCGCCTAAATTAATTAATTCTTTGATTAATAAGTCCATAGCTAACGTAGAGTTATTAACAAAGTCCTGTTGGCTACCCAATCCTACTAGAATACAGCCGCTTGTATCTTTAGGAAAGTTTCCTCTGTGGAATAATATCCAATCCCTATCAGGAACATCTTGAACTAGCAAATGAATATAATCTCTTGTTGCTGATTCTCTTGGAAGTCTAAGTCTTACCTTGTAGTTACCTACAGGAATACAACTTATATTTTTAAGGTTGTTAAAGTAGGGTCTTTCTAGCGTATCGCAAATTCTTTCACCATTTATAAAGAGTTCACCTAATGTACTATCCTTACTGAATGTATCTCTAATTAATAAAAGGTTTATCATTTTTTTTTATGTTTCCACCACTTATCTATCGTATAAGCTATTGAAACAACTAATAGGATAATCTTTAGAGCTAACTCTATATTAGTGAACGTCGTTACGCTTAATACCGTTGTGTTTAGGACTGCTACTTCTGATATTTCTTGAATTGTTTTTTTTATCGGCATCTTGTAAATAAGATTTAAGTTTAGTAATATTAATTGGTTTTGTCTTGTAGTATTTCTTCATTAATCAGAAGCGTTTAAAAAGTTTCTTAAAGTAAGTCTTGTTCCTTGATTTTGAGGTCTTTCAAGGTTCATTCCGTTGTAGTAAGCATTTCTATCAGGTTCTACATCTGAGCCACTGTTCGTATTGTATTCAGGAAATAAAGAGTTGTTATTACAAATGTAGTCTATTAGCCTTTCTGTATAGTATTCAGCTGTATTTCTAACTTCTTCTCGGAGGTGCTGAGATTCCTCTGTGCTTAAACTATTTCCCGTTTCGCTAGTTTTGCTGTAAATATTGCCATTCTCGATTTTAAATCTAAGAAATGGAATACAGTGGTAAAATGCCCAATTTGGAAGCATATCCCCAATGTAATCATCTATTAAAGTTTTATAGTTTGCATTGACAGGTAAACTCAAAGTTCCTGCTATAATTAAATCTTTAAGTTTTTGAGTCAAGTCAGTACCTAGCTTAGTTTCTACATAGAGCTTCTGTGCTTGTCTTACATAAGGAAGTAATAGGTTTACATCAACATTAAGATTGATGGCTGTAGAGTCCTTTAATTTGTCCTCTGATATAAATAGTACGTAGCTCATAGTTATCTTGGTTTATTGTAGCCGTTATTTTTCATTCTTTGTGGTGCTATAGCTACTAATTTGTCATTCTTTTCAGCAGTAAACCCTTCAGACCTAGCTTTAGTGTAAGATATTAACTGACTACTTGATATTTTACTCTTAGCTCCTCTTAGTGAAGTCTTATAAATTCTTCTCAAGAAGAAATGTCTGCATTGAGGACCTCCCTTAAAAAGAAACAAATCGTACCGTTTTTTACCATCAATACCAAATCCGGGATTTAAAGTCAAACTATTAGCATTTACTAAATCTTCTTTTGTATATATCTTTTTAGCTGCCACCATATCTCTACAAAACTCTCTGCTTGTACCTGATTTGTTAGTTAAGAAATTATCAGTAGCATACACATATCTCACTTTATAATAGTCATTGTAAGATTTATTTACCCCATCTTGACTACTTCTTTTGTTGGGAGTTGCACTTACTGCTGATGCAAGTTCTATATTATTGTCAGCTTCTTCATTTAATACTTTCTCAAAATCAAAATCTCTATGCTCACCATCTACCACTTCTTCATCTACTAATTCCCAATCTTCAGGCATATCTTCACCAAATTCTTCTATCCACTCTGCTAGTTGTGTAGCTTCAGTATGTCCTTCACAAGCCATATAGACTGTCTTACCTTCATAATCGTGCGTATGATACCCTTCACACCCTAAAGTCTTTGCACTCGCTAAGGCTTCTTCTATTGTGTCAAATACAGGCTTTCCGTCTATCATTCCAACTTTTGCAAACTCCTCTCTGACATCTACATCAACATCTAATGGAGCGTAACCCATTTCTTCTCTTATTTCGTCAGTAGTTAATACAGCTGCTAAATCTTGATTAGTAAACTTTATAGTAATAGGTTTAAGCTGAACGAACTGAACTGGCATATCCATATTATTAACCTGGAATATCTTGTGTAATACTTTAAGTATTTGATTTTGAAAGCCTACAACTACTGTATTTTTATAAAAATTAGAAGCTGCGTTTAGCTCGTCTGCATTGCTTGAAAACCCAGTTGCACTATCTAAGCCCATAAGTGTCTTAGAAGTTACCCTATGACCTGAGAGGATGTTGCTAGTCAGTAGTTCTTGGAGTGCTAAAAATTGTTTATCAAGTGAATCAGGAGTAATTGATGTTATTTCAGGTACTCTTGTCTTGTCATCTGAGAAAGTCAAAACGAATTTTCCTGCATTTTTTTCTCCTGTAAATTTTTGTTCTAAGCTTCTTTCTATCTGATTTCTTTCTTCAGCTGTTGGAATTCCATTTGCGAAACTAATCATAAACGAACCTGTAAATCCGTTAGATATATTATTAAGGTGAAACTCTGAAACTTTAGAGTCAATTAACGCCCAATTATTACAAGAGATGTAATCAGCCGTATAATAAGAATTCATATTAGGACTGTAAAGCCCTGTGTAAAGAATTTGGTTAGGAGAAGTTCTATCGTTTACATTAAAAGCAGGAACTCTATAAGGCTTGTTCGTTCTTGTATTTGCCCAATCTCCTGAAACATAATAACCTCTAGTTTTTCCGAATTCATCAGGACGTTCACATCTAATCTTCTCTACAGGGATATGATAGATTTCAGCTATCTGTGTTCTGTCTTTTGACCATACAATGTTAAGAGCAAATGCTCCTTGAAGTTTAAAGTCAAATGCTACCTTTTTTAATACCTCGTGTAGAGTTTCATTACCATTAGCATTATTCATAAAGTTCTGTAACTTTACTCTTGCTTCTTCATCTCTATCATCTTCGTCAGTTATGACTATGTCTTCTCCTGAAATCATTTCAGCAGTAGCGTTTACAATTGCAGCCGTTATTGAACTAGAATAGTAAAGGTCAATTAAGAACTGTGGGTAGAGGTTTCTCCATTCGCCATTAGCGTCTCCGTACTCAATCCAATCCTTTCCTCTAACCTCTTGTACTAAAGGAGCTGTTGATGTGCTTAAATCGATGCTTACAATTTTATCCATTTTATTCGTTTATTAATTCTTCAGGTAATGGATTTATTCCATTTGCCATAAGTATAGCTAACCACTCAGATTCATCTGTATAGTAGTCTACTTTTATATAAGGAGATTCCATACATTGAGTTGTTAAAATTCCTCCATAAGACTTTATAGTTGTTCTAGTTTCTTCCCAACATATAAACCAAGTATCTTCATTTGGATAGCAAAATTTTGTTCCATTCATATCTTTATAATTTATATTCCTCCTCCATCTGTTATTGTCCAACCATAAGTTGCTATTAATTCATTCCTAGCTACTTCTGCACTACTGCCTATACTATACTTGCTACTTCCAAAATCAACTGTTACCCCTGTACTTGGTGCTTGTGCTTCCCAACCTACTAGTAAAGCATCATAATTAACTGTAGATAGAGTTGCTCCTGTCATAAAGTTTGATAAATTTGTTACAGAAGTAATATCCCAACTTGATATGTCTTGGTCAAACGCTACTGCGTTTCTAAACATAGAATCCATTCTTGTTGCACTACTTGTATTCCAAGAATTTAATGGTTGATTAAAAACTGAATTTCCGAAAAAGAAGCTTTGAAAATTAGTTACATTAGATACATCTAGTTCATTAAGAACTCCGTTAAAATTACCATTCCCTTTTAAAGTAGAACTCATATTGGTTGAAGTTACTTGAGCAACGTCTGTTGCTGTACAAGTTGTAACTGTTTGAAATAATGCTGATGATTGTTTAAAAACAAATCCCCCCCATTTTTCTATGTTTACCATTTTAGGACTATCTATACTTCCTGATTCTCTAAAAGAGTAATCTCCTCTCATTTTTACTATGAAATTTCCATTTGTAGGGTAAGTGTGTAATGTTTCTGCTGCATTGTAAGAAGTAATAGTATCTTTTGCTCCATCACCCCAGTCTACAACTACATTAGTAGTACCAAAATTAGATAAAGCTAATTGATATTGACCATTAGGAGATGTTCCTACAAGAGATATATTATTAATTTCAAATACAAAATCGTTAGCCACTCCTATTCTGTTAGAAGAAACTAAACTTTGACCTAATTTAAGAGCGTACATTATATTACTTGGTCGTAATAACAGATAGCCAATCCACTCGTTAAAGTTATAGCTGTTACGTTAAGAAATAAAGTAGTTCCTGCTGCATAAGTTTGATTTAAGTTAACAGGGTTTGAACCTCCTCCAAAGATAACATTTGAAGCAGCAATAGATATTACTACAGATTCTAAAGGGAAATGGACACAGTAGTAGTCCTTCCCTGTCATTGGTGTAGTTGTAATTACATCACATCTGTTTTTACCTAATTGCTCTGTTAAGAGTTGTTGTACATTTTCTATTGCCATAATTTTATTTTAATCGTTATATATATAATTTGTTGATTCTGTTGTTTTGTTTTGTGTGTATTGTACTTGTTCTTCTCCTAATTGCTCACTTACTAAAAGCTTTCCTATTTCAATAGGGTCGCTACTTAAGTAATCACTTGAAGGTGATAAAGCGTTATTCTTGCTTTTCCAAGTAAAGAAAGCACTTCCTAACATTACATCTTGAGAACAATATAGTTCATCATAGAAGTCGTTGGTAATAACAGTAGATTCATCTCCAAAGTTCAAGTTACTTAAATTAGCTCTTGGAATAAAGTCTGAGTATGTATCTACAAGAGTTGCTCCGTTATAAACTTGACAAACATATCCATTTTTATCATTACCTAAAGTCATTGAAATATTTTCAGGTGATGTCTTTACTATATAAGAGTAATTACTTGCACCACTAAATCTTATCTCATAACCTATCGGAGCAATAGATGTAAAACTAATTGTAGAAGTTAGCTTACTAGATTTTACTTTTGTAAATAATAACAATCTTTTTGCTGTTACAGAACAAGACTTTTCATTTATTATAAAACTATTTCCAGTATTGAAATTAGCACTAGGAGGTAAATCAGCATAACAATAAGACTTCATTGTATAAGTTCCTGCTACTAGATTTTTAATCTCATAATTTTCTGCATTCAAATCTCCTGTATCAATAACATCTCCTCCTGCATTTGTACATTCCCACACCATATTCTTAGTTGGATTTGGAACATCACAAGCCGCAAGAGTTCCTTTTACCCAATATACTTCATACTTCCAATATCCATTAGGAGAAAAATTAACTTTTCCTGTTAATACATCTTCATCTTCAAAAGCTGTACTGTAAATGTTAAACTTAGCATATCTATCATTCACTACTTGATTCTGTCCGTAACCATATTTTATTGCCCCTGACATATCATTAGTAAACTTAAAAAGATATAAAGAATTCGCTACCGTAGAAGACTGAGCGTCTTTTAAAGTTACATAGAAAGTATAGGTGTTATCGTTATAAGTTGCTTGTAGCATAGTATATAATAGAAAAAGCCCGTTTTTATTTGGAAAAGAAAAAGGGTAACAATTAAGCCACCCTCATTCAAGAAATATAAAGAAAAAAGATAAATTTTAACTTTCGTCTATTGTAAAGCCATCAAAACCTGTGTTTGTTAATGGTCCTGTAGCAGGAGGATAATCAGCTACAACAGGAAAAGGGATAGGTTCTAGTCCGTCAAATGTAAGTGTGTAACCATTACGGTCTCCCCAAGCAGCTCCGCTATCAATAGTCCCTGCATTAAGCGTCATACCATTACTAACTCCTAATGCAATTATAGTATCAGTACTTACACTTGCTTTTTGATTTAACTGAGCAAAAATAACAACTTTAGATTGAGCTAAAAGTTTAATTTCGTTTTGGTCTTCTTTTGTTAATTTGTTTAACATTATGTTTACTACAGGAGTATAGAAAATTGTTCCGTTCTCTGTAGAACCTGTAATGGTTTCAGTTACAGATGCTGTACCTAACGGCATAGCGTATCTGAAAATTTTAGAACCTGCTACCATAGAAATATCTGTAAGCTCACCTGCTGTTTGCGGTAAGCCTACTGATGTAATTGGTGTATTAAATTGGTCAAAAACTCCAAAGTAAATAAATTTTACTCCTCCGGAAATGCGTGAGCAATCGAGTCCCCTCCCTTTAGATAAAGCTGTACAAGCCATTGTGTTTTTTTTTTTAGGTTAAGGGAGGAGAGGTTTTACCCCCTCCTTCCGTATTATTTATTTAATTATGATGCTAATACGCAATCAGCTCCCATTCCTTGAGTTACCCCACCTGAATAACGTGCTACCAAACGCATATTATCTGAACCTGTAAATGACATATCAAGCAAAGTCAAACTTGTACTATCTGAAATTAAATCAGTCCCAAAATATAAATTTGATTTTTGAGCTGCTACTAAATTGTTATCAGACATTCCGTTACATACAGCTAATTTAATTCCTTCATACATTGGAACGTAGTTGTCGTTCATATTACCAAAAGCATAGTTTGTAATTGCACTAACTGCTGCAATATAGTTTCTGAAACTTCCTTGAGACATATATATGAATAAATCTTCTTTTCCATATACTGCTGTTGGGATTGCTGCTGCAACTAAAGCTAAGTTATCTAAAATTGTTGCTGCTGTGTAAGCAACTCCTGCACCACCTGAATTTACAACTTGAACAACATCTCCATCTTGTGCTGCTAATAAAGTTCCATTAACAGGAGTAGTTAATCCTAAAAATTGTCCTGAAGCTGCTGCACCTGAACCATTCCAAATTGACTCTTCTGTTCCTTGTGCGATTGTAGAAGCAATGTAAGAAATTAAGTATTCATCAAAAGTTGGTGAAGTTCCTCCTGCTCCTGCTCTTAATGTTAAAGCCGTCCAAGAATCTAAAAGATTTCCTTTGCAAAGCTCAAGATTTACTTGTAAATTTTTTGGAGCTAAAACTCTTTCTGTCAAAGCTAAAGTTCCTGCTGTTGTGAAATCACAAGTAGCATCTCCAATAGCTCCTGTAGAAGCCATTTGTTGGATATTCATCTTGTACTTGATGTTTTCCATTAAAGTCATATACTCTAATGAATTTGCTTGTTTTAAAGCGGCAGAAATATAAAATCCTGCGTCTACTCCGTTGAAATTTGGTTGTGTTACTGTTGGTAAAGCCATAGTTTATTTATTTATTATGTTATGTAAAAATTTTTCTTGTTGTGTCATTCTTGATAAATCTTTTTTAGATAAGACAGTCTTTTTGTCAGTACTAAATTTATTTGTATCTAAAGGAGCTGATGCAGGTGCTTCTGCTAATTCAGTCTTTAGTTTCTCATTTTCAGCTTTCAACTTTGTTAATTCGTCTTCTGCTGAGAACTCAACTACTTCTGTAGTCTTAATAGATTTAGGATTAGTAGAAGGCTCTTCAGTTACTTCAGCCATTTCTTCAACCTCATCATCACCTCCGTCTTTATCTCTTTTAAGGTCAGCTACTGCATCTTCTAAATTTTTGATTCTGATTTCTAAACCTTTCCAATCTTCAATATCAGCTTCTTCAGCTAATTCCATTTCTTCTTCCTCAACTTCTTTAGTTTCTGTTTCGCTTTGGATTATTTCACCAATTACACCTTCTTCTTCAATTCTTACAGAAACACCTGAATCCAAACGATAAGTACCGATGGGAGCAAGTATTGTCGTTCCATCTTCAGTAAGAACTGAAAAATCTGCTCCTTCTTCTAATTCTTCTGCTGTACTTACAAAAAGTGTTCCATCATCGCTCTTGCCTTGCCAAGCCATCATTACTTCTTCGCCTTTATCAAGACCAAGTGCTACCAATATTTGATTTTTTAAATCCATAGTTTTGTTTTAAGTTCTATATATAATAGAAAGATTAGTTACTTGTTTGATTTTGTGATTATTTCGTTTAGTGCTTTTAGTATTTCTTCGTTAGTTGGTTCTGATTTTTGCATAGCCTCATACTTTGAAGTGAAAAATCCTTCTATTGAAAGACCTTTAATATCACCTGATTTCACCTTTTCCCATAAATCAGAATTGGTTATGGACATTTTGACCATCCAAGTCCCTTTGGGCAAATTATAACCATAAAGACTAGACTTATCTAATTTAGGGTCTTCTATAATCCAAGACTCCACTGTTAAAACTCCTGAAACTCTGTCTTGATGTTGGTAGGTAGCTTTATGATGATTGTTATTTTTTAAGTAACTATAAGCACATTTTTTAACTGTATCTTTACTGAAGTAAACATAGTAGTCAGAATCAGTATCAGCATCATATCTATAGATAGACTTTAGAGGTATAAGTGCAGGACTGATTATTTCCTGTTTTTCTGTGTCTATCTTAGCTAGAGTTAAGTTGTTTTTAGCCTTACTCATATAGACCATATTTTCTTCTATGGCAGGAGCTGACACAAGACTTATAGCATCAATAGCTAAAGATTCATTTGATTCATCGATAACCAGTTCAACTATTGCTGTAGTCTTTTCGTAATTGTCTTTGTTATCTTCTTCACATTCAGAAATAGAATCATATTTACATTCTCCTGATTCTCCCCATTTAAATTTTCCGTTTAAACATTTTTCGCAAGGCATAGTTTATTCTTTTATATATAATAGATTAATTAATTATTTATTTGATTTTAGATTGTAGCTCTTCTTCTTATATTTGCTAATTGATTTTGACTGTTTGTCATTTCATCAGTAACAACAAACGCTTTAGTTGCTTCAGGTGCTACTCCTCCTGTAAGTTCAAAAGCTCCTGACATCATTTGTGGTGCAGGTGTACTTGGTGCTGCAACTGAACCTCCTCCTCCTCCTGAGCTTGGAACATCTGTTGCCATAATAGTTCTAACATTATTTAAACCTGCTGCAATAACGGCTGCTCCTGTTACAAATCCTAAAGTACCACCTTGAGCAAATGCTTTATTCGCACCTACGTAAGTATCAATAACTGCTGACGCTACTGCTAATGCTTTGTTATCCCCTGCTAATGCACTTAAAGCTCCTGCAAGTCCTGAGAACGCTTCTAACTGAGCATTCATATTCTCTTGTACTAATAAAGACTGTTCTTTGTTATATTGCTTTGTAATAGCTGTAGTATCTACTCCTGACTTTACAGCTAGTCTTTTCTTTTCTTCATAAGCTAATCTAAGTTCTTCTAATTCTCTTTCTAGTCCTGAAGTACCCTCTGCTAAAGATTGTTCTCTACCTTGTCTTAATTCTTCTTCTAGTCCTGTTCGATTAGTTAGTTGCTCGGATATTTGTCCATTAATAGTTTCTTCAAGTTCTAGCATAGCGTTGTTTGCTTGACCTAATGCTATTCTATTTTCAATACTTTGATTTATATTAAACTGAGCTTGTGCTGCATCTACTTGTATTTGTACTTGTTCTTTTTGTGCTTTAGACTGCTCAGATAATATATCACTTAACTTATTATTAGCTTCTATTCGTTCTGCAAAAGTCTTAGATACATCATCTCTTATTTGTCTTTGAAGTTCTGCTTCTTTTAAGTATTGAGCATTCAAAGCTGAAAATTGTACTTCTGCTAAACGTGCAGCATTAGTTACGGCTGTAAGTCCTTTAGCCTGTTCTACTACGCTACTTACATATCCACTAACGGAACTTTCTATATCATTATATATATCTGCTATTTCTCTTCCTGCTGCTGCCACACCTCCTGCGATTAGAGCAAATCCTTCTAACATCTTCTTAGGATTACTAAGATTAGCCATCATTTTAGCAGCCCCTTTTAATACTAAGGATAAACCCTTCATTTTATCTATAAAGAATTTCTCAATACCTAAACCTAGCTTTGCCATCTCTCCTAAAGGGTCTGTAAATAATCCTTTTAAGTAACCTTTTATAACTTCATAGTTATCATCTAAGTAACTAAATAAGTCATTAAAGGCAATACTCATAGTAGTCATAGATGTATTAAAGAAATCTAATACTCTTTGGTTTTGACTAAAGACTTGCATTAACTTTGCCATCAAAGCTACTACTAAACCTATTCCTGCTGCCTTAATAGCTCTCCCTACATAAGCAAATGCTGTTCCAATACCTGCTACTCCTGTTGAAGCTTTATTAGATTCTTTAGTTAAAGAGTTCGTGTCTTTAGATACATCCCCTATATTGGACTTAACTTCTAATTCTAGTATTTCCTTTGCCATAATTTTATTTTATAAAGTTACTCCTGTTTTAATTTGTGTGAATCTAATGTTACAAGCCCATTCTATTGTTACATCTGTTGCACCTCTTACTCCTATATAAAAGTTAGTTCCTGTTATATTTCCTGTCGTTCTCCAAGTAGTAACTGTTCCTGAACTTTTTATAGGGTCGCGCTCACTATTTACAGATAATACTCCTGACTTATTTATCACTACACCTCTTTGTACAAAACTAGCATAGTCCCCAATAGTTCCTGCTCCTGTACCACCAACTCTTACGGCTAGACAATCAGCGTGAAAGTACATAGCAGTATTATCAGGAATTGCAAGGTAATTAGCTGATAAGTTATTTAAGTTACTTGCAGTTGTATTTCCGTTTGTAGTTTGTTTACCATATAGTAATTCAATAGACTGACGTTCCCCTAAATTATCAGTTGGTGCGTTACCTCCTAAGACAATAGAGTTAGACGCTGTAACCTCTCCTAAAGTACCAAAGACGTTAGCATTGTTTACTCCGTTAGCTATCTCATTATTACTTCCTATTATAATGTTATTTCTTGAGAATCCTTTAACAGTATTACTCTCTCCCATTATAAGAGTATTGTTAGTTCCTGTTTCTGTTACATTCTGAGAGCCTTTTGTATTGTTGTTTGCGTTATTGAAACTTCTATTAAGGTTTGTATTAAATCTAAAGGTTGAACAAGTTCCTGCTGCCTCGTTGTAAGTATATCCATAAGCCTCACATTGTAATTGATTAGGTGTTATCTCTATGCGTCCGTCAGTAAAAGATACAACTCCAAGTCCTGAAACTGATAAAGGTTTAACTGTGAATCCTGTTAAGAATGGTATTGAATAAGTAATATCAGGCATTATGTTATAAGTATAAATTCAACTGTTGATAAATCGTTAGGCTTGTAATCTATATTATTAACTCTAAAGGCTCTGTTCTTTAAGAAAACAACATCATCAAACTTGAATAAATTAATATCTGAAGGTGAAAGGTCTACCTTGATAGTCATTGTTCTTGTATTTGGATTGTATAATTGATTAAAATAAGCAAGCCAATATAAATTGAAAAGATTGTTAGGTGTAGAGGTTCCTGAAATTAATTGACATTCGCCAAAGTGAAAATCTCTTGTGTCTGTAATTGCAGGTGGTACTGTTGTTATTGTAGGTATATCTGACAAATGACTAAACTGTAAAAAGTCATTTTGGTTCTCGCTACCTAAACCATTTTGTGCTGGTATATAGTAAGAAGCACCTGTAGACTTGATTCCATTATCATACATTATTCTAGGACTGTTTTCAAATCCTTCAGAAGTGTCATCATCAGGATTATAAGCATAAAGAGCAGGAGTTATAAAAGAAGAAAATTGACTAGCTAAAGGCTTTACTACTGTAGCTGCAAAAGGTTCTGCTATTATTTCTTTCGTCCCCTCTAATATATTAAATTCATTCCAAGCATCATACTTCTTACTTCCGTATAAATGACCTCCTACTTGATTCTTGTAATTTTGGAAAGCAAAGTCATCATCATCTTCTACAAACTTTAAAATAGTTTTTTTGTTTAAATCATCTAATGGAGTTAGCTTCATTTGTGAAACATCTATCTTGTCAGTCCAATCATATTTAATACCTCTATCTTTTAGATTTAATCCTGCTGTATTAATTGTGAACTTGTCTACATAGGGTTCTATAATAATGTTATTGGGATTATTTTCATCAGGTAAAGTAACTAAATTAAACATAGTAATCAATCCTTTTAAGAAATCCCATTGTCCTAACTCACCTCTCAATGTTTCTAACAAAGTTTCATTTGTAGTATTATAAGCTGATGTAGTTCCCATAAAAGAATTTGTTTGGTTGTCAAGTATTGTAATAGTTCCACTTACTACTGTAAATCTACAAAATAAAGTGTCTCCCAAAGACAATGGAATACTTGAAAATGTACCTGAATAAAATGTAAAAAAAGTACTACCTACAAGATTAGGAGTTAATGTCTGTGTATTATAAATAGTCCCTGTGCTATCTACCCATTCACAAGTAAGTGTGTAAGGTCCTCCTAATGCTGACATCATTTCTATATCATAAGTAATATTATATATTTGATTGTCTGCTTGAGCTGTAAAAACTCCTGCACTATAACCAAAATCAGAAGATATAGTAGCGAAAGGAAAATCTACAGTATTAGCTCCTGCTGTATAACTAATAAAATTAGGAAACCCTGAAGTTGCACTATTTGTAAAAACTACAGGAGCATTGTCAGCACCCCAATTAAAGTCCATAAACAATCTGTCAAAATCAAAAGCACCTCCTGTTGTAGTATCTAAATTAAAGAATTCTGAAGTATAAGTAAAAGGAGTGTCTTGAAAAATTCTATCTATTAAATATTTTATATTTATAAAAGGTCTAAACGCTTGTTCTAAATTAACTAACTGTGGATTTCCATCTGTAGGACCTGTTGCTCCCGGATTGTTAGCAAATATCCAATTGTTATTCCAATTAACAAAAGGATATTTTACTGTACTATAAGCATTTCTAAATCCTGAAGTGTTTGGATTAGTATATGTTATTCCTGTTCCTGAATCATTCCAACTGTATTTGATTTGTGTCTTATTGTAATCGTGTTCTAGTTCTGTAAAGTCTAATTGGCTAAAGGTTTTATCTTTTAAAACATCAGCAAGAGCCACTACTTCTGCATATAAATTAACGTTATAACTTATCTCACCATCTTTTTCAGTTACATCTAACAAGCTCAGAAATCCTTTAAATAAAATATATCCATCTTGTTTTAAAACGCATTGTGTCCTTTTATATGGACTAAATATTATTCCATTAGCATCTCTTGTTACTTCAAAGATTTGATTAAAGATTTGATTATTTCTTTTTGTTGCAGGAAGATTAAAAGCTTTAGAATAAGATTGTGGCTTTTCAGCTACATTCTTGAAATTATCTACACTTAAAGTTAAAGGTATATCTTCATCTTCATAAAGGTCGCAAATAACTTGACCATCTGACAAAGTTGCTGTTCCGTCTGTTGCATTACTTACAGGCTGAATCGATATACTTGAAACAGTAACAGAAGCAACGATATTAGCTTCGTAAGAAATCATTACTGTAGTATCTACAGATTGAGCTGTAAATGTAGAAGTTATTACTAAAGAACCTGCTGTTGGATTCGTTTGTGCATACAATGTAGTTCCATTCAAATATGTTATACTAAAAGAACCTACTGAAGTGGCTGTCAGATTTAGTGTTAGTTGATATTGCTGACCAATTGTTAAACTAGAAAGCTTTTGATAGATTCCACTAGCTGAACTTAATCCTGCCGTCAGTTCAGTATAAAAAGTAACATTACCGCCTGATACTGTTGGAAAAGCAGGGGAAGGACTTACAAAGTCTGTAGCTGAAAATCTGTACCAAGAGTTCATAATTGAAGGAGGTGCATTTATTACTATTTGTTCAGGACTAATATTATTAGCAACATAAGCATAACTTGGAGATGCGTTTAAATTAACAAAAGAAGTTCCATTAACAATTACCTCTGTAGAAGAATTCGTAATAGAATTAAATATTCCATCATAATTCTGTGGATATAATATAAGTTGAACACTCATTATACTGACTGAGTTCTAAGTGTTTTACTCTTTTCAACTTCAAAAGTGTATTGCATAAGTTTATCATTTGCTACAGTCTTTTTAGTATAGCTAGAAGTTGTAAGTCTTACAGGAGTTACATACTGATTTAATAAACTAGTTGTAGATGTAGTTCCAAAACCTTTTAGGATATACACTTCAGGACTATTTATCAATTCTTCAAACCATTCCGATTCAGCTTCACTTACAAAGTCTGAATTCATTTGGATTTTCTCAGTAGCGTTTACTCTAAATGCTTTCTTCCCTCCTTTATATCCGTTTGGCTTATATATACTTTCGTTCCAAGTACCTTCAAGTTGTTCGTATGTACTTCCTTTAGTTGATATTGTCTTTGTAGACTTCATATTAAAAGTATAGTAATCCCACACTCCCCATTGATTCAACCAAGTAAGTCTTATAGGTTCATAACCTTTTAAAGTAGGACAGTTTATATTAATTGTAATTTTTTCGCTTATTAATGCATCAGAACTTTCTCTTAGTTGTACTGTATAATAAGAAAGGTCTGCTGCCAAAGCTGTTGCAAATGCAGAACTCCAATATCGTAAATTAGCAGGAAAGCAACCTAAGTGGAGTAAGTCTTGTTGAGTTAATGAACTATAAGTTGTTACCCCTCCATTAACATCTGTATTATTTACTTCTTGTGCTGATATTAATGAATCTAAAGAATTATAAAATAAAAAAATTACATTATCTACAGTTGTTGTTGAAGGAAAAGAAGGGTTTGGTTTCGCCATAAAAGATAGAGTTCCATAGTCTTCAATGTTTGCATATTGAGTTGTAGGTGAATTGGTTAAGAACTTTGATGATGTGCTTCCTGATAAAAATCCGGTTGTATCATAACCAAAATTTCCTAATATTATTTTAAGAGCATCTGTATGTTTTACATATCCATTAAAAATAGTATATTGACTAGAGTCAGCTTCTGTACCTATTGGAATAGGTGTACCTCCTGACAATGCTGAACCTTCAATGGTAAAGCGAATCTTCAAGTATCTTAAAGTATTATCATTTAATGAAAACTTATCTATCAAATGCAAAGGGACTTCTATTCCATCACTAGCAGGAACTCCTTTAAATTCTGATTCACTTGAACCTAAGTTATCAGGACTTACAAAGCTTTCCAATATAGACCTTACATTAAATATTCCTACTCCTACGTTATTTGGTGTTGTTTTAAAAGTTCCAACTAAATCAGTTGATGTTGCCAAGTTAATGTCTGAAGTAGAGATATGAATGGTCGCTACAAATTTAACGTTAAAATTAGCACCAACTACTGTGTTATCTTTTAACGTAAATATTAAATCTTGTCCTACAGGTGCGGTATCCCTTCCTCTTCCATATAAAGGTTTCTGTCCTATTGTTAATGCCATTATTTTACTGTTGTTAAACTGTTAATTATATCTTCCTTGACGCTTCCTAATAAGTCTTTTCCAAACTGCTTTAATCCAAGTCCTAAAGGTTTTTGAAAGAAGCTTATTCCTTGTATTCCTTTTCGTCCTATACTTCTTGCAATTAAGAATGTTATTGTCTTACGCTTCATAAACTTTCCGCTTGCATCTCTTGGAGCTATTCCTTTTCTAACTACCCATTTATCTAAAGCCTTGCTAGGTGGTTGTGAGTGTCCTTTTGAGTTCTTATAACTGTATGGACTCTTTATGACTTTACCTTTATAGTCTTTAAACGTTCTCTTTGTCTTAGTTCCTGAAACTCCTTTATCTACATACTGACCATAACTAGACATAAAGAATTGAACTGTAAAACCATCAGCATCTTCGATGACTTTAAAACTAATAGATTCCTCAAGCTTACCTCCTTTACCTGCTTTCTGTAAGTTACCCTTAGACCTATTGACAACTTGCTTACCAAAGCTCTCTAAATATCTTTCTATGTTTTCAGTATTCATAAATCAAATTTAATTTTCCAACCTTTCCAACTTAACTGTATTGTAATATATCCAATCTTCCATTTCATTATTGTCCTATAAGATTATCAGCTACAGGAGCATCACAAGTATCAAAGCTATTCTCTACAATTATTGTCATCTGAAACACCCACCCTGTAAGTAAATTATCAAATCTTTCTGTAAATGGTTCTAAAGTATAATCCCCTTCTGTAAAATAAACGGGAGCATTTATATCTAATGTTGCTTGTGCTTGCCATTTACTATTCCTGAATATGCTTATAATGTCAATACTCGTTTGGAGTGTATCATTAAAGACATCAATTTCATTACTTAGGTTTTTAGAGCCTACAATTAAGTCAGGAGTCCAATCTGCTTTTTCTGAAACTAAGTCGCAGACAAAGATTTGGAAGTTATAGTTTAATTGATTAGAGCCTGTAGTAACTGAAGTTGGATTGAGGTGCATCAGTGGAAATATCTCCTCCTTTTCAAGATTTATGTCAAAAATATCTCCGACAGAAGTTGTATTAATAAAGTAATGATTATCTCCTAGTTTTTTAAGAGTTTCAATTACATTTAGATAAGTCTTATTTTTAACCATTGCGCTTTACTTTGTTTTGTGAGTTTAAATCTGTTTCATAACTAAGCCAAGTTAAACACTCTAACAGACTCAAGTTTGTAATACTTTCTAATTTACTAATGTCCTCTCCACACAATCTGTGCATCACTCCGAACCAACCCCATTTGCTTGCAAAGTCTTCACTAGCTACTGCGTCTTCGTTTCCTTCAGCCGCTCCATCAAATATAATGGCAAAATCTCTGACAATACCTTCCCTAAAGTGTAAAAAAAAACCAATGCACTTTGCACTTGTTCCGCTGACATCTGTTTCATCTCCTCTGCTCTGAGCCGTATATCTCCATCATAAGCGTCTATGATATATATGTCGTTCTTCTTTAATTTGACAGGACGATAGAGGACGCTCATCAATTCTGGAAGTTGTTTATCTATTCCGTTCTTAATGAACTGCTCAATGTCAGCGTATTCTCCTAAACTAATACTATCTAAGTCAGGGTGGAATCCGTATTCAACATCATTAATCTCTATTATCCTTTTAAGCTTTGTATCTTGCTTTGCTTGAAGTTCTCCTACCTTACTCATTATAACTGCAACATCTGACAAGGATAGTTCCTTAATTAACTTCTTAGGAATGTCAGAGAGTGCTGCTATTGTTTCTGTAGCTTCTTCAGTCTTAGTACCTGTTTCAAAATCGATTAAAGAAAGCCAAGTTTCTAAAGTAACATCTGACCAACTATTAATTAGACTGAACGATTCTGTCTTTCCTAATTTTTTAATTTTAACTTTCATACACTATATAATAGAAATTTGTTGTTTTTAGTTTAACGATTTTTTTACTGCACATAGTACCTTCCAAAGTTACTATCTATCTCGTAAAACATTCTCATAGCTAAAGCATCAGCATAATCAGGAGAACGTCCTAGTATAGCTTTAACAGTATCTTTAGGAATTATCTGTAGTTTGTTATCTTTATCTGCGTCCTTAGTTCTGACTTGTTCTAGCTCCTCAGTTATGTAATTCTTAACATTAACGTCTGAACAACTTACACCTATCTGCCCTTTGTTTATTTGGTCTGCTAATTTATAATAGCATTGAGTCTTTAGGTTCTGATAGTTCTCTCCTTTTATAGGTCTAGCATTATTTGTAAATCCTTGACATCTTAAGTAATCCTTTACACCACCACCGACTCCGTCCTCATCTACTATTATATTCCTAAGATTTACTTCATTCTCTTGTTGTAGTTTCTTAATCTCGTCCACAACATCATTTACAGCTGATTTAAGGATAGTTCGTATGTATTTAAGGTGTAAGCCTTCCCAAAGCATTATAACTGTCTTATCGCTTCCAAATCGTGCAACATCACAACTAATATACTTATCTCCTATTATTCCTTTCTGACTGAACATTCCCATTATAGAATTGTAGTCTATTAAACTATCAGCAGTAGCATCATATTCCCAATTTCCAAATAGAAGTCTTTGCTTACTTAATTCATCTAATTGAGATAGCTGAGTTTCATAGTGTTTAGATATGTAGTTGTTATCTATAACTAAAGATTGGATAAACTTTCTGTAAGGTTTTATTGTATTGTCTTGTGCAGGTCTGTAATACTCTGAGTACACCCAATTCTTTGCAGGATTACAAGTCATAAGCATCTTAGGTATTAAGCCATTCTCGTCAAGCTTGTATCTAAGTCTTGATGCTACTACGTTCTTAGCCTTCTCAGTTATTTGATTAGCTTCATCAATAAATGCTCCAGTTATTTCTAATGAACCTAAACTATCAAAGTTTCTGTCTGATGGGTATAAGAACAAGTCCTTAAGGATTATCTCAGAACCATTGTAAAAGGTTATCACATTACTTGAACCATTGAACGTGTAGTCCTTAATAGCTTTTAAGTTCCACTCGGTGCATACTTCAAAGAATGTATTTAGTGTAGTCTTTTTTAAAGCATCTAGTTTTGACCTTCCCATCAAGTATCTAGTCTTAGGATATTGAAGGCACATAGTAATTAAGTAACTACAACCTACCCAAGACTTACCACCACCTGCTGCTCCTCCAAATAAAACCTCCTTAGTCTTATCATCAAATAGATACTTTAAACACTCTTTCTGTTTAGGTGTAAATTGAGGATTGATTTCTAATGAGTCAGGTTTAATCTCCAAGATTTATATTGATTTTGATTCTTTCATTTCCTGAAGTTAAGTCTATTTCTTGCTTCTCATTATACCCTCGCTTACGTCCTCTTGTTCTTAGGAAAAAAGTAGTGGCTGTTGTGTTACCTTCCTTTATTTGTTTCTTTAGACTTGTTTCAGCAAAGTCAATAAACTTACTATCAATATCATCTACTGCTTTCTTATATTCTTCATCACTTTGCATCCAAGCGTAATGTCTGCTTCTTGTTATCTCTGCTTTCTCGCAAGCTTCTGTTACTATACCCAAAGACATCTCTAGTGCAGCTAGTAGCTTCTTTTTACCCTCCTGTGTCCTCTTTTGTTCTGTTTCCATATTATATAATAGAAATTACTCGTATTCATTTGGAAGCATTAGTCTGATACCCAAGTCAGTCATAGCCCATATTCGTATTTGGTCTGCATATATCTCAAAGGCTTTACTGTCCATTCTTGCAGTAGACTTAACTACTTGTACTCCTACATTCCTATCGTTTATCTCTATACTATTCCATTCACTTGAGAACTTTAATTTTAAGAGGTCGTGAATTTCGTCTGGGTAGTAGCCTAGTTCGTTTGATAGTGTCTGTACTATACAACTCCAATAATAACTGTTCTGCATATTGCTTCTTGTGTTTCTTTGTTTTTTTACATCTACTAAATAGTCATTCCCTAATTCCTTTAAATAGTTTATCAGAGTTTGCTTATCTTTATCACACTTTATCACGAACTTCATTAGTCAAAGGATTCATTGATTCCTCTTTCGCCTACTAGCTTTTCTTTTGCACCTGCCCATAGCTTATCTCTGTTCTTACTTAGGCTTGGTTCTGTTCTTTGTAGTGTAGGTATTCCATCTGTTGGTTCGCTATCCATATACTTACCACATTCACACTCAGCTTCCTTTGCAACCCAAGCTCCATCTCTATGAACTATTGTAGCCTTAGCTAACTCCCTAGCCTTTCCACATTCACAAGTGTATAGTGTCATCTTTTTAGTTTATCAAGTTCAAACTCTAAATGGTTTATAGCTTTCTGTATGCACTCAATCGGACTTGCGTGTTTCCTCTCAGCTCTTAATAGATAAGTTACTGCCGTTCCTAGATTATAAGACAAGTCAAAGTCTTCAATAACTTTACGAGCTTCTATCTTATATCTTCTTCCTATGTAGTAACTTGGTATTCTATTGTTTTTCATTTCCTTTTTGTATTTCGCTATAAGTTCTGTTCCTATCGTGTGCTAGTCCTCCTGTTCGTGTTTCTACTTTATCTCTTTTATCCATATTATCAATATTCCAAAGTATTTTATTATTTCTTTTACTCCTTATTTTACGTTCTATAATATACATTAATATAAGAAAGAAGATAATAAATATTAAGACACAAGCTATCATTTTTAAATACATCATTTTGTTAAAAGTTTTAAAAGTTGGCTGCTAGTATAAATCCTATCGTCTCCATCATAGTTTTCATATATACAAGTAAAGTTGTCATCTTTCCAAGTCCACAAAGCTCTGACATTCTTTTTGATATTGTCTTTCAATATCCATTTAATTGTTTTGTAAGTTCTTTCCATTTTTTACTATTTTAATTAATTGTATTGGGGGGCATCTGAAAACCCCCCTCTACTACTCAGACTGAAAAATTAAAAGCTTTTAGGTCTTACCCTTATATTTTTTTAATTTAGTTTAAACTGAGTATTCTTTATATATCTTTTTTATTCCATCAAAGCAAGTAGCTATACAACTACCACAATTAGTTCCTGTTGAGTAATTCGTGTTATGTAATGTATTGTATATCTCAATCATTTTCTTCTTTGCCGTTTGGTCTTTAGCTCTCCCTGTTTTTAAGTCTTCCCAAAGTAATACAATCTCTGCTATTATTTCTTTAGGTATATCTGTTCTTACTTCTACTTCTGTTGTTTTACTCCAATACTTCTGAGGACATTCTTGACTGCTTATCCTTGCTTTGACTTTCATAAAACATAAGCACCTCTTACATTGTCCTGAAGGCTTGAAGTAATATACGCAAGACTTACAGATACTTATTCTATCTTCATATATTTCTTTAGGTACGAAAAACTTATTCATTTAGTTTATATTTTAATTCTGTTCTTACTTTATCTATTGTAGTAAATAAACTATTCCTGCTTATCCCTGTCTTACTAGCTAGACTGTCAAGCGTGTTTCCTTCATAGTAATATAACTCAAAGACTTTCTTATCGTACCAAGTAAAGC
>Ga0308015_10000311_pt1 | contig 23523 bp, 23 predicted proteins | sample Neamet231_FD_203128 | JGI IMG/M metagenome (GOLD analysis project Ga0308015, IMG submission 203128) | Marine microbial communities from water near the shore, Antarctic Ocean - #231 | ecosystem: Environmental > Aquatic > Marine > Unclassified | place: Southern Ocean | collected 2014-07-28
ATACACAAAGGGGTGAAGTTAGACAACCTTATCCAAATTGCCCATAATGTAGAAATTGGTGAGAATACAGTTATAGCATCTCAAACGGCTATTGCTGGCTCTAGTAAGGTCGGGAAAAACTGTATGATAGGTGGTCAAGTTGCAATTGCTGGGCATCTTACGGTTGCGAACAATGTTAAAGTAGCAGGAAAAACTGGTATAGCAGCAGATGTTAAAATAGAAGGTAAAATTTTACAAGGGCCTTTAGCCTTTGATATAAAAGATTTTCAACGATCGTATATCTACTTTAGGAAACTCCCTATAATTGTAGCTAGAATTGAGACATTAGAAAAACAGCTTAGCAAATAATAAATGGATCAACAACACACTATAAAACACGAGGTTAGCATCAGTGGTATTGGGCTACACACAGGTCAAGAGGTAACACTTACTTTTAAATCTGCGCCAATAGATCATGGGATTAGATTTAAAAGAGTTGACCTAGAAGGGCAGCCTATTATTGAAGCCGATGCTAAGTATGTTACAGAGACGGACAGAGGAACGACTCTTGACAAAAAAGGAGCTAAACTCCAAACTATAGAACACGTTCTTGCCGCTTGTGCTGGACTAAAGCTTGACAATTTACTAATTGAAATAAATGGTGAAGAGCCTCCAATTTTAGATGGTAGCTCTATACAGTTTATAAAGGTTCTGAAAGAGGCCGTACCGCTTGCGCAAAATGCGATGCGTAAGTACTTTGTTGTAAGAGAAGAAATCTGTTATGAAGATCCAGAAACAGGGGTGAAAATACAAGCATTCCCTGCAGATGAATTTAGTGTTTCGGTAAGTATTGACTACGATTCTAAAGTATTAGGATTTCAAGAAACAGAATTGAAATCACTAAATGATTTCGAGGAAGAATATGCTGATGCACGTACATTTTGCTTCTTGCATGAACTAGAACTACTACTTAAGCACGGATTAATTAAGGGCGGAGACCTTAGCAATGCGATTGTCTATGTGGAAGACAAAGTAGAAGAAAAAGAACTAAACAGGTTAGCTTCTATTTTTAAGAAAGATACAATAGGTGTTTGTAAAGATGGATATTTAAACAATCTATCTTTAAGGCATGAAGATGAAGCTGCACGACATAAATTACTTGATGTTGTTGGAGATTTAATGCTCGTTGGAGCACCAATAAAAGGAAAAATTATAGCACACAAACCTGGGCATGGGCCAAACACTACCTTTGCTAAGCTTATGAAAGAAGTGATGAAAAAACAAAAGAACCTACCTCCAGCTTACGACCAAAATGCGACTCCAGTAATGGATATCCATCAAATTATGGACACGCTACCACATAGACCACCCTTTTTATTAGTGGATAAAATTTTGGAGCTTGGAGAAAGTAGAGTAGTTGGATTGAAAAATGTGACTATGAATGAAGATTTTTTCAATGGACATTTCCCTGGAGCTCCTGTAATGCCTGGGGTACTCCAAATAGAAGCCATGGCGCAAGTAGGAGGGATTTTAATTCTTAATACTGTTCCAGATCCTGAGAACTACTTAACCTATTTTATGAAGATAGATAAGGTGAAGTTTAAGCACAAAGTACTCCCTGGAGATACCCTAATTTTTGAATTAGAATTAGTAAGCCCAATCCGTAGAGGAATTTGCCATATGTTTGGTCGTGCCTTTGTGGGAAATAAAGTTGTGATGGAAGGTGAGTTAATGGCACAAATAGCAAAAAAGAATTAAGATGAATCAACCACTAGCATACATACACCCAGAATCTAAAATAGCTCAAAATGTAGTTATTGAACCTTTTGCTACCATCTATAAAAATGTTGAAATTGGAGAAGGAACTTGGATCGGCTCTAACGTAACAATAATGGAAGGTGCTCGAATTGGTAAAAATTGTAGAATTTTTCCGGGTGCAGTAATCTCTGCGATTCCACAGGATTTAAAATTTGGCGGCGAAGATAGCTTGGTAATTATAGGAGACAACACAACAATTAGAGAATGTGTTACTATCAATAGAGGTACAGACGCTTCCGGAAAAACTGTTGTTGGCGCTAATTGTCTATTAATGGCCTATGCTCATATTGCACACGACTGTGTAATTGGAGACCATTGTATAATTGTAAACAATGTGGCAATTGGAGGTCATGTAACCCTTGGCGATTATGCAATTTTAGGTGGATTGTCTGCCGTACATCAGTTTGTTACTATTGGTGCACACGCTATGATTTCTGGTGGATCTTTGATTCGAAAAGATATACCGCCGTATGTAAAGGCAGCAAAAGAACCCGTTTCATTTGTTGGAATAAATTCTATCGGATTACGTAGAAGAGGGTTTAGCTCAGAAAAAATTTCTGAAATTCAAAATATTTACAGACAGGTATTTCAGTCGAACAATAATATCTCTCAGGCTTTAGAAGTTATAGACACAGACTTTCCTGCTAGTAAAGAAAGAGATGAAATTACAAGTTTCATTCGTTCTTCTCAAAGAGGAATTATGAAAGGATACGGAGCCAAATAGTGAGCTTAAGCTTAGTAAATATTGCAAAGAAATTTCAAAAAGATTGGATTTTCAGAAATGTATCTTACACATTTCAAATTCCTGGCACCTATGTAATTAAAGGCGCTAATGGATCAGGTAAATCTACATTACTAAAATTAATTTCAAGTTTCTTAACTCCTACAGAAGGAAAGCAAACACTAAAGCTAAACGACCAATTAATAGAAATTGAGAATTGGCCGCAACACATTACTTATGCAGCTCCTTATTATGAGTTGATTAACGAAATGTACTTAACCGAATTCCTAGCCTTTTACACCAAGTTTAAACCGCTACAAAAAGGACTTTCGGTAAATAAGTTTATTGAGATTGCTTACTTGGAAGATTCCTCGGAAAAGCTCATTAAAAACTTTTCTTCTGGGATGAAACAAAGGCTTAGATTAGCTTTAGCTTGGCTTAGCGAATCGAGTATTATCCTTTTAGATGAGCCCACCTCTAACCTTGACAAAAAAGGGATAGAATGGTATAAGGAATTAGCCAAAACATACTCAAAAAACAAACTCGTAATAGTTTGTTCTAACAATATAGAAGACGAATACTTTTTTTGTGAAAACAGTCTGCACATTGAAGACTTTAAAACATTGAAAGCCTCAAATTAAATTAATATCTTGGACACCTAAATTTCCCATTATGGCAAGTACATCAGACATTAAAAACGGATTGTGTATAAAACACAACCACGACTTATTTAAAGTCATAGAATTCCTTCATGTAAAACCTGGTAAAGGCCCTGCCTTTGTGAGAACAAAACTAAGGAGTTTAACAACGGGTAAAGTTCTAGACAATACGTTCCCTTCTGGAGCAAAAATTGAAGCTGTAAGAGTTGAATCTAGAAGATACCAATACTTATACCCTGAAGATGGAGGTTTCCACTTTATGCACACCGAAACGTTTGAACAAATATTCCTAGAGAAAACAATCGTTGGAGGATATAAGTTTATGAAAGAAGGTGAAATAGTAGAAGTTGTATTTGATGCTGATGAAGAAAATCCACTTACCTGTGACGTTCCTTCTTCGGTTGTATTAGAAATTACTTATACCGAACCAGGAGAAAAAGGAAATACGGCAACAAATGCATTAAAACCTGCTACTGTTGAAACTGGAGCTACAGTAAACGTACCTCTTTTTATAAATGAAGGCGATAAAATTAAAATTGACACTGTTAAAGGTGCTTATCAAGAAAGAGTAAAATCTTAATTGATACTATTACCACAAAAAAAAGAGGCGCTAATGCGCCTCTTTTTTTATGCCCTAATCTGTCTATTTTGATGTCTTTGATCTAAGACAACTATAATGGCAACAAAAGCCCAAATTGGTACTGATGCTTTATCCATGTCTAAAAAGTTATTTAAGAAGGCGTGAGTAAAATAAGTAGTCAAGCCTAAAATACATGCCATTAGCATCCATTGTTCCTGTTTGTCTTCTAGCTTATGATAAAGTACAATCCCCTTAGCGAAAACCATTACTATTAGAACTAGAAATATTAATAACCCAGGCCACCCAGTTTCTGCAAGAACACTCAAATACTCACTGTGTGCGTTCCCCATATTACCAGCATTTGTACTAATAATACTTTTTTCGAAGTGGTTTTGATAAGGCGCATAATTAAATTGATAAGTCCCTGCTCCCCACCCTACATGTGGCCGCTCTTCAAATAATCGTATTGCAGATTTCCATCGATTTATCCGCTCTAAATTGGAGGCATCGGTACTTATATTAAACATAGACTCAACATGCTCCATAAAACTATCGGAAGAATCTTGACTATTTTTCTCCAAAGCCATCAAAATATCAGATTGAAAAACACATAATAAGCTGGTGAAAATGGCGATTCCTGAAAAAAGTAAGGAAAAACGTATGCGCAATTTCATGATTACAAACACACAAGCTGCAACGATTAAGCTTAGCCAAGCAGCTCTTGTATAAGATAAAACTGTAGCCAGAATTAGTATGGCCAAAACAACAGTAAACAATGCACTAATCTTATCCTTACTAGCCCATTTTCGCATATAAAATCCAAAAGGAAGAATGAGCGCCAATGCCATTCCATAAGAAGTATGGTCCTTAAAAAAAGGAGACATAACCCAATGGGCGGCTTCATGTTCGAAGCCTTTTGTAGCATGTATAATAATGGTATATATAGCCACCAAACACAAACCCAACAAGTAGGCTTTCACAAATCTATGAATATTTTTATTTTCTTGAAACCAAGAATAAGCCAAGAGGTAAAAACTACTAATAAACCAAAGTCTCGTAATTAGTAATTTGATAGAAGCCATTGGTACGGAACTACTAATAGCAGTAATTAACAACCATACTAAATACACGATTATCGCAATAGATATTGGATGTTTATACAGATCTTTAAAGAGTTCCTTATCGCTAAACATCTTTATCCAAGCAATAAACATTAATCCAAACAACAGAGGCTCTGTTGGCAAAGACATCTCAAGACCTATAGGATTGTGAATTCCTAATTCTTGGAGACTGGTAGACATGGGCGTTAAAAAAGCAATAAGAGTTAACAGTAGATCTACTCTTAAAATTGCCATAGAAATTATGCCTATAGCAAAAGGGATGAAAATTCCCCAATATTTTTCTTGGGAAATCAGGTAAGTATTCCCTATTATAAATAATAAGACAGAGAATACAATTAAATATCGGAGGTGCTTACTATTCAATGTTGGCAGTTGAAATTGTCTGACGAATATAAAGTAAAATCAGGGTCATTATAAAGGCACTCATTCCTGCAAACACAACAATAAGCCATCTTATAGGATAAGCTTTTTTATCGGCGGGAGTTGCTTTATTAATAACGAATCTATTGGTTAATTCAGAATTGAGTTCAACACTAATATTTTCTTTTTCTAATCTAATAATACTCAACTGTTCTTGCACCAATTCTAACTCTTCAAATAGTCTAAAGTAATCTCCACCATACTGTGCTAGATTAGTAAACTCCGTTTTTAATGCTCTCGCACCAGTAGTATTACCAGTAGACAAAGCTTTCGCATAATACTCCGTAAGTCTTTCTGCTTGTACCGAAACATCTAATACACCATGAGATCTTAAAACTTCTAATGAATCATGAAGCGCAAAGAATCTAGTAGATAAGTCTACATCTCTTTTAGCTAAAATCACAAACGCTTGTTCTGCACGTTCTTGTTTAACTCTTTTTACCACAACATCAATAAGGTCTACAACACGGTTACACATGCTGGCAGCAAGTGTAGGATCTTCATCTAATACCTCAACTTTTATAGACATTAATTCCGTACGTCTAAAACTAAAGTGCTCGTTAAAAGCTAAATTCATCCATGTATTGGCATGCACATCTTCAGGATTAATATCATAATGCTTAAAAAGATTAAACTCTTGAATAATATGAGCTTGCATTTCATCCGTATTTAGAATCTGTAGTAGTCGATCGGCTTCTAGTTCTTCACCAAACTCTAACACATCTTTTCTGTAAGGATTATGTTCAACTAATAATGCTTGTGAGATAGAATTTGTGGTAGTAGGATAAATTATGGAAGTAGATTTAAACTTAGGAGTAATTATCAATGGAGAGGATATTACCGCACCTAAAACAAGTGCAATAAAAGTTAATAGAACCAATGGTTTACGCCACTTATATAAATCTAAAATTATGTTTCCGGAACTAGAAAGGTTTGCTTTGCTCATTGTGAGTTTTATTTATTTAGGCCAAATATACAAAATCGATCGTTCTATTAAAGCGATGTCAATCACGATCTATAGATTGATTTTATTCGTTTTTTACAATATGAATCAACTGTTTTAAAGGAAACATTCGAATACTTAATGCATATACAGAAGACATTAACAAGAATACAAACATTGAAGAAACCCAATTTAGTATATAATGATGTGCTAAATATGAAATTAATAAAACGCCAAACACAAACGAGAGTAACTGAAAAGCTCCGCTTAGTGAATAGGTGAATCCAAATTTATTTTTAGAAACCACTATTTGAGTAATCGACACAATTAGCTGAGTTATTAAACTTGCCACTGCAGAACCCAAAGCTTGCCATTTAGGAATAAACACTAGATTTAAACCTATATTAATAAATACTGCAAAGCCTGCTAAATAATTTAAAGTTCTCAAATCTCCATTTGCTGTAAGTAAAGTACCAAAAATGTAGGTAGTAGATATACATACAAAACAGAACATCAACACAGAAAACAAGTGTACGGACTGGTTACTTAATTCAGTATACCTCCAATGCATAATTTCATCTCCAAACTGAAAACAAAGAACACTTACTATAATGGCCCCAGAAAACATAATCTTGAAGGATATCTCTACAATACCATCTATTCGTTGTTGAGCCTTTATCATTTTAGAGAAAATTGGTAACAATAGAACGGCGAAAAGATAAGCGACCATATTTCCGGCTTCAAAAAAGCGATATGCCTGTGCGTAGTAGCCTACTTGTTTATTACCATCCTCTAGCATTTTCTCAAGCATAACTGTATCGCTTCTGTAATAAAAAGTCATTAAGAGAACTAGTAAAGCATAGGGCAAACTTTGCTTGATTATAGCAAAGGAAAACAACGTATTAATTTTTATTTTGATGAAATCAGACTTGCGCCAAACCCAATACAGAGCAAGTAATAAAGTAATACCGTAAGACAATGTCTGGGCATAAATAAACCATTCAATTTCAAATCGCTTGTTGGTAACATTACCCCAAAGTAATACAGAGCATACAACAATCATTAGAAACCGATCTAAAACAGAAATTATACTATCCTTAATAAATAGCTGTACACCACCAAGGTTGGAACGTAAGTACATAATTACCGCTACAAGACCTTGATTAAAAGTTAACACTAATAGTAGTTTAAGAGCATAATCTGAATAGCCCCAAACAAAACCGGCTACTATGGTGAAAAGTACGTATACTAAAACTAAAAACAATTTTAGACTAAACAATCGGGAGAAATACTTCGCTAGCAAATGCTCATTCTGAGCAATGTTTTTGGTGTTGAAATTATTGATCCCCAAATCGAGGACAATATTAAAGAGAAAAGAAAAATTAAATAAGCTAAAATAGAGTCCATAATTCTCTGCCCCAACACGATTAATAATCTCAGCATCGATTCCTAAAATATAGAATGGCTTGATTAAAAAGTTGAGGAGCAGTAAAAAAAATAAGTTCGTAATAAACTTTTTTTGCATTGCTTGGTTAAATCTTAAAGTCAACGTCAAAAAAAAGACATTCGTACTTAATGCGCAACAAAAAGCGCTATTTTTGTTTCATATGAGAATTGCAGTTAACACAAGACTTTTACTAAAAGACAAATTAGAAGGTATAGGGTGGTATACTTACGAGACGCTTTCTAGAATTGTAAAAGCTCATCCAGAACATGATTTTTATTTCATATTCGACCGTCCCTATTCTGAAGAATTTATTTTTGCAAAAAATGTGACTCCTATCGTATTAGGACCTCCAACTCGACATCCAATTTTATGGTATATATGGTTCGAGTTGAGACTACCTAAATTACTTAAGAAACATAATATTGACTTATTCCTATCTACCGATGGCTTTTTATCCTTGACAAGTAAGGTGCCTTCTGTAGCTGTTATACATGATGTGAATTTCGAACATCACCCAAAAGATTTAAAATTTACTCACAGTTTATTTTACCGGTTTTTCTTTAAAAAATACGCACACAAAGCAAAGAGGTTAGTAACCGTTTCTGAATATTCTAAATCGGATATTTCGAAATTTTACGGACTAAGTGAAGCTAAAATTGATGTGAGTTTGAATGGTGTAAACTCATTATTTCATCAAATTGAATTAACAGAACAAATAAAAACACGAAAACAGTTTAGTCAAGGAAATGATTATTTTCTATTTGTTGGCGCTTTGCATCCACGGAAAAACATAAAAAGGCTGTTAATGGCTTTTGATTTATTTAAAACTGAAACTAAGTCCAAGAACAAATTACTTATTGTAGGGGCTAAAATGTGGTGGAACGATGAACTAAAAGAAGCTTTTGAAAACCTAAGTCATAAAGAAGATGTGATCTTTACGGGCAGAAAATCCTTAGAGGACTTACAGATACTTTATGCTGCTGCACAAGCTTTTTGCTTTGTGCCTTATTTCGAAGGTTTTGGAATTCCAATTATAGAGGCTATGAGATGTGGATGCCCAGTAATAACTTCTAACTGTACCGCTATGCCGGAAGTAGCAGGAGAAGCAGCATTAATAGTAGACCCATATAATATTGAGGACATAAAAAACGCGATGATTACAATTGAAAATGACCCGAAATTGAGAGCAGATTTATCAGAAAAAGGACTCATTCACTCACAGAAATTTAACTGGAAAAGCACTGCTAATGTCTTATGGAATAGCATAGAAAAAGTATTGCAAAAATGCTAGAAGCGTACTTACATAAAACCAAAATTGAAGTGGGATGTGATGAAGCAGGAAGGGGCTGTCTTGCGGGACCGGTTGTAGCAGCAGCGGTAATATTACCAAAAGACTTTACACACCCGCTACTAAACGACTCTAAGCAAGTAAGTGAGAAAAAACGTTCTCTTTTAAAAATGGTTATTCAAGAGCATGCATTAGCATATGCTGTAGGCGTTGTAGACCACAAAGAAATAGATGAAATTAATATTTTAAATGCCTCATTTTTGGCAATGCATAGAGCATTGGACAAAATAAAACTTCCTTTTGAGAGTATTTTGGTAGACGGAAATAGATTTAAAAAATACAAGGATTCCGAGCATCATTGCATCATTAAAGGAGATGGTAAATATTTAAACATAGCTGCAGCTTCAATTTTAGCGAAGACTTACAGAGATGAGCTTATGGAAAACCTAGATGAGGAATTTCCAGTTTATTCTTGGAAAAAGAATAAGGGATATCCTACTAAAGCACATAGATCAGCAATTAGAGAGTTTGGAGTAAACGAAAATCATCGATTAAGCTTTAGACTGCTTCCTGAATAATTAAACTCGGATATATAAGAATCCTCGTATTTAAATAATTTCTTGTTTAAGCGAGCTACTGTATTAACAATAGATCTTTTAAGAAAAGGAAGGGAGTCGAAAGTTCTAGCGTACCTAGGGAACGGGCGGCGAATTTGCACAAATTGATTATTCATAATTATTAAAGCTCCAAAACGCAAATTTGGACCAGCCCAATAACTAGTTCTTTTATTGAATCCATCCTCAGGGTCAGAAATATAAAAATCTTTGTACGGACCTGGATCAGACATTACATGACCAAATTCTGCTATTAAAAAAGAATCTGTAGGAAGTACTACAGATGGGTCAATCTTCAGATTATCATCTAAAAAAATTGGTTCACTAAAATCTTTAGCTCTCACTAAATTGGAGTTTTCACTAAAGAAAAAGTAAGTGTCGCAAAAGTTAAACTTCTCTTTAAAAGATTTTACAATTTCTTTGTTTTCAACATCCTGAATGTTTTGGAACTCCTTAGCTTCAACTACATATCCATATTCTTTGAGGGCATTAATTTTTTTTATATTACTTTTTAAACGCACTAATAATACGTTCTCTTTTAATACTACAAAACTATGATTAGCTCTTTGTCTTAACTCCTCGTTTGAAGGAGGTGTATTTTGAGCAAAGGATAAGAATGGAAGAACCATCATTATTAGAAATAGGCTGTACTTTTTCATGCAAATTATTTAATATGTACTCAAACATACGAAAACCAATAAAACCTTGCTCATATAAATTGGTATTTCTATTTTTGAAATTCAAACGAAAACCATGCAAAGATCTCTATTACTGATTGTTATTATTTTGAGTTTCTTCTCCTGCACAGAAGAGACAGAGAAAAGAAGCGATTCGATACACGCAATTCCTTTGGATGCAGCAATAATTATAGAAAGCAATAATTTATCGCAGAGCATTAAATCACTTTCAAAGAGTTCACTTTGGACTACTTTAGGTACTGAAACGGCATTAAGAGAAACTCAAAATTCTCTTTTTTCACTTGACTCAACATTGGCAACATACTCATCTCACTTATCGAGTATCAATCCAGTATTCCTTTCATTGCATTTAACAGGCTCACAGTCGTTTAATTGGTTAATGGTAAGCTCTACAGAGGGACAGGAACAAAAAATACAGCTACTAGAAATAGGCTTGGCTAGTTTTGCTAAAACACAAAACCTATCATATAGCAATTCAATAATTGTAGAAGCACAGCTAAACGGAACAACACTTCACTATTCAAAACTTAATGGTTTATTAATGGTAAGCCAAGAAAAGATTTTAATTGAGGATGCAATAAGGCAATTAAAAACACCTAATAACCTTACTGCACAGTCTTCATTTAGCGATGTTTATAATACGGCAAACAAAAAGGAAGACTTTAACTTATATTTAAACACAAAGAATTTCGATAGAATTAGCAGTAATCTATTTTCTCAAAATACTGAGTTACAGGAACAGGCCGAATGGATGCAATGGGGTCTTGACTTTTCCAAAAACGGTGTTTTATTTAGTGGGATTAGCTTAAGTCACGATTCATTAGCTCAAGAATTGAGTTTCTTTAAAGGAAACGACCCACATACTGTATTAGCACCAAATGTACTTCCAAAAAATACGGCTCTTTTTGTATCAAAATCATTTGAAAACTTTAAACAAATACAACGCAAACAAATTAACGCACTCAGTGTTAAACATCAACAAAACACATATACTAAGAAATTAGTAGGTTTAGCTGATCATTTAAAACTGAAGTTTGAATCGTGGATAGACAGCGAAATCACTTGGTTTTTAATTGAAAGCAGCACCAATCTATCCGAAGGTGTACTCGTACATATTACGGATGAATCCAATATTGAAGAATTCATAAAGCAGGAAGCAGACTCAATCCTAAACTATCGTGAAAAGTTTATCTATAAATGGGCTGAGTTAAAATACCTACCAACTCTGTTCACTACAAACACTAAGAGCGATGTGAAATATGCGACTGTTGTAGATGAGCAACTGGTTTTGAGCGCAGACTTAGGTTTAATCAAAACCTTAATTAATGACTATAAAGCTGAGAAATCTTTAATTCATTCAGAGAATTATCAAAACTGCATGAATGAGTTAAATTCGAACTCCAACTTATTGATTTATTTACAGAATCCATCTGCGCTACAACTAGCACCAAAATACTTACAGACTAAAATTGCTGACTTTGTAAATCTGTATTCGGAGGCATTAAATCCTTTTAGAGCATTTGCACTCCAATTTGATGCCAGTCAATCGATTTGTTATAGTAATGCCTATTTACATTTCGATAAATCGGAAGCCGATCAAACTAGAGCAATATGGACAGTTCAGCTTGAAGCACCTTTATTATCAGAAATAAGTTTAGTGAAAAACCATTACGATCAGCAATGGGAAATGACTGTTCAGGATGAGAATTTCACCTTATACTTACTTTCTACTAAAGGAGAAGTATTGTGGAAAAGAGCACTAAAATCTGCTATTATTGGAGAGGTTAAGCAAATAGACCTCTACAAAAACAAAAAATTACAGTTGATTTTCAATACTGCCGATAAGCTTTATTTAATAGACCGTAAAGGAAGAGATGTTGGCTCATATCCTATTAAGTTAGAAAAAGAGACCGAGCTTCCACTAGCATTGTTCGATTATCAGAAACAACGGAATTATAGAATTTTACTCTCCTGTGGGAAACATCACTTTATGTACAATAAACATGGGCAGAAAATTAATGGTTGGAAACTAAACAAAACCAAAAGTAAAGCCGTTCAGACTGCACAACACTATGTAGTAGCATCGAAAGATTATATTCTCTTACCTGAAGAAAATGGAACTTTAAATATTTTAAATAGAAAAGGGGAATCAAGAATTAAAATAAAAGACAAAATTGAGTTTTCTGAAAACAAACTAAACGTAATTATAGGAACGACTCTAGCAAACACTAGAATTGTAACTGTCGACAAAAAGGGCGTACAACAGAATGTATTATTTGATGGCAGCCTAGACAATAGTATACAATTTGAATTTGATGAAGACATGTATTATAGTTATGAGTTAGAGCATAGCATAGGCGTAGAATCTGAAGATTTAAAAGTGAATGGCGAGCAGATGAACCTGAAGTATTCATTTGATACAGAGAAACTGTCTTCCCCACAAATAACAGAATTTAACGGGCAACTATACCTGAGTATTACCGATTTAGATACAGATGCAGCTTATTTATTTAGAGAACCTAAGGATTTAGTAGAGGGTTTTCCGCTGTATGGTAAAACTTCTGGAATAGCACGAGATATAGACTTAGATGGTAAGTTAAACTTTATTGTAGGTGGCGAATCTGGAATGATCTATAACTATTCTGCTGAGTAGTTTTTAGGTTTTCTTTTGCGTAAAAACACCTTCTGTCCAACTATTAATTCTTGACCCGTTTTATATCGGTTTTTGTATTCCAACTTCGCCAACCTTAAACCGTGATGTTGTGAAATACTGTAAAGGGTCTCCCCTTCTTCAACTAAATGAAACTCTGATTTGGATCTGTTTTTCTTAAACTCTAAATAAACACGTTCCCCTTTATTGAGGCTTTTATCTTTATTTAAATCGTTAAACTCTAAGAGCTGCCACATCCATAAACTTTGCTCTGCAGCCAATTTATCGTAAGTATCTCCAGAATTAGCAAGTACAAATTTAAGTCTATTTTGGCTTTTAAATATTTCCTTCCGTACTTTGCGCTTAGGCTTCTTAATTTTGCGTTTCCCAGACTTAGAAGCGCTGTCGTATTGTGCTAAATTTAAACGTTCTATTAAACTAATAAGCTTTGTAGCATATTCTGGATGTGTAGCATAACCAGCTTTTTTTAATCCTTTAGCCCACGATTTATAATCGGTTATTTTATAAGTAAACAATTCTGAGTAACGTTCTCGGTTTTTCAAAAACTCTGAATGATCGCGGTAAGAATCAGCAACCTTTTTATACTTTCTAAAACATTCTTGCTCCTCATCGTCGTCGTGGTAAACTTTCTTACCAGTCCACCCTTTGTGGCATTTTATGCCAAAGTGATTGCGTGACTTTACCGAAAGAACCGAATTACCATTTCCAGATTCTAATATTCCTTGTGCTAAAGTAATACTTGCCGGAATCCCATATTCGTGCATTTCTGCAATTGCCATTTTATGGAATTTATTAATATAATCCTCCGAACTTAAATCTTGAGCAGCTAAAGAAAAAGAGAGTAGAAAAGTAAGTATTGAAAAAAGTAATTTCATAAGATCTGTAAGCCTTTATTTTTTAAACGATCATTCATACCATCAATACCTTGTAGTCCACCTGTGTGAACTGCAATAATGGTAGAACCTGCACGAAAATAGTCTTTTTCTATTAAGTCCCATAAACCGAACAACATCTTACCAGTATACACGGGATCTAAAGTGATATTGTGTTTAGCTTTAAAAGAGTTCATAAAGTTTATTAAGTCGGGCTTCGCCTTTGCATAACCCCCAAAATGATAATCTAAGTTTAATTCCCATTGAGAATTGTTTGTAAACTTTTCTATTTCTTCATTTAGAAAATGGGCTCCTTTTAGCGCAGGAAACCCAATTGCTTTTTGCGAACTTTTAAGCGAATTTATGAGTCCAGAAATTGTTCCACCTGTACCACAAGCACAGCATACATAATCGAAATCTATGGATAGATTAGTTAAAATCTCTTCACAGCCTTTAACGGCCAGTTTGTTTGTTCCACCTTCAGGAATTAGATAATACTCCTTTTCATTTTTCAATAAGGACTTTAAAAACGCTGGATCATTCTTTAATCTATAATCACTTCGGCTTAGATACCTAAACTCCATACCGCAATCCATAGCATAACTAAGGGTTGAATTTAGTGGGAGTTGTTCTTCTCCTCTTATAAAGCCTAATGTTTTAAAGCCGAATTCTTTACCTGCAGCTGCCGTAGCAGCAATATGATTGGAATAAGCACCCCCAAACGTAATGAGCCTAGTTAATTCATTTTGCTTAGCGGCATCAATATTATAATACAACTTCCGCCATTTATTGCCAGAAATATGAGGATGTATAAGATCTTCACGAAGAATAAACAAGCGTATTTTTTTCTCTAACAATAGAGAATCCGACAATTCTTGCAAAGGGGGTATAAGAGGTAAATTCATAGTCCAAAGATACGAGGGAATATTGTAAATTCGCAGGAATGAAACTAGAAGGCTTTTCACAATTTAGAAATTTAGACCCCGAAGATTTTTACCATTCTGAGGAGGGCTATATTGTATACACCGAAAAGTATCATTTAAAAAGAGGCTACTGTTGTAAAAACGGTTGTAAACACTGCCCTTATGGCTTCACTAAGAGTAAAAAGATAATTAAAAAAAGCAAAGGAGAATGATGACTTTGGAAGCGTTTAGAAAAGAATTGAAAGAAGGTATACCTAGCGTATTACCAGCTATTCAAGATTATGATACAAGTTTAAATCACGCTCCTAAGCGTAAAGAAATACTTAGCACCGAAGAAAAGAAGCTTGCATTAAAAAATGCCTTACGCTATTTTCCTGTTGAGCAACATACTGTTTTAGCTCCTGAGTTTGCAGAGGAAATGAAAAACTATGGACGTATATATATGCTTCGTTTTAAGCCAAAGCATAAAATGTACGCTCGTAATATTACTGATTACCCTGGGGAATCTCTACAGGCAAAATCAATAATGCTCATGATTCAAAACAATTTGGATCATGCAATAGCACAACACCCAGACGAACTTATTACCTATGGTGGGAACGGAGCTGTCTTTCAAAACTGGGCACAATATCGTTTATGCATGCAGTATTTAACTGAAATGACAGACGAGCAAACACTTACCATTTACTCAGGACATCCAATGGGGCTATATCCGTCTCATAAAGATGCGCCAAGGGTAATCGTTACCAATGGAATGGTAATACCTAACTACTCTAAGCCAGACGATTTAGAGAAACTCAATGCATTAGGAGTTAGTCAGTATGGTCAAATGACTGCAGGTTCGTATATGTATATCGGACCACAAGGAATTGTACATGGCACAACAATTACTTTACTCAATGGAGGGCGTAAGATCTCTAAAAATGGAGAAGGTTTAGCAGGGAAGTTATTTGTTACTGCTGGACTTGGTGGTATGAGTGGTGCACAACCAAAAGCAGGGAATATTGCTGGTTGTATTTCTGTAACAGCAGAAGTAAATACAAAGGCTACTTATACAAGACATTCTCAAGGATGGGTAGACGAGGTAATTACTAATTTAGATGACTTATGTGCTCGTGTAAACCTTGCGAAAAAGAACAAAGAAGTCGTTTCTATAGCTTACCAAGGGAATATAGTAGACGTATGGGAAAAGTTTGACCAAGAGAATGTTTATATAGATTTAGGTTCAGACCAAACCTCATTACACAACCCTTGGGCTGGTGGATACTATCCGGTAGGAATAAGTCTAGATGAAGCCAACGAGATGATGGCCTCTAATCCTGATTTATTTAAAGAAAAAATTCAAGAAACACTACGTCGTCATGTTGCAGCAGTAAATAAACACACTGCTAAAGGAACTTATTTCTTTGATTATGGAAATGCATTTTTACTAGAAGCTTCTAGAGCTGGTGCAGATATAATGGCAGAGGATGGAATAAATTTCCGTTACGCATCTTATGTGCAAGATATTATGGGGCCTATGTGCTTCGATTATGGTTTTGGTCCATTTCGTTGGGTTTGTGCAACTGCAAAAGCAGAAGATTTAGAGCAAACCGATAGAATAGCTTGTGAAGTATTAGAAGAAATAATGAAAGTCTCTCCTGTAGAAATTCAGCAGCAAATGGCGGACAATATCAGATGGATAAAAGGAGCTCAAGAAAATAAATTGGTTGTAGGCTCTCAGGCACGTATTTTATATGCCGATGCTGAAGGACGCATAAAAATTGCAGCCGCATTCAATAAAGCAATTAAAGAGGGTCTTATTGGACCGGTAGTTTTAGGGAGAGATCACCACGATGTTTCTGGGACAGATTCTCCATACCGTGAAACTTCGAATATTTACGATGGCTCTAGGTACACTGCCGATATGGCAATACAAAATGTTATAGGAGATAGTTTCCGAGGAGCTACGTGGGTTTCTATACACAATGGAGGTGGTGTTGGCTGGGGAGAAGTAATTAATGGCGGATTTGGAATGCTACTCGACGGTACAGATGATACGGATAGACGATTGCGTTCTATGCTCTTCTGGGATGTAAACAATGGAATCTCTAGAAGAAGTTGGGCAAGAAACGATGAAGCTGTATTTGCCATAAAAAGAGCAATGGCAACAGAACCTCTACTAAAGGTTACAATACCAAATTATGCAGATGATGATTTGATAAATACGATCTATTAAAAAAGAGGAGCTAAAGCTCCTCTTTTTTTTACTCGTTTATTTTATGTAATTTGTAGTTCAAGTGATTTTGTCGAGCATCATCAATTTCATTTTATTAAAATGAATATGAATTAAAAACAATAGATATGAACGATAGCTATTTAAAAACTATTTATTCTGGATCCTTTGTAAATGCACAACATATTGCAGGGATACTAGAAGAAGGCGAAATTCACTGTGTAATCGAAGATGAATTCCACTCAAGCATGATGGCTGGTTGGGCAGCACCTGGCACAGAAAACTCAGTTCGGGTTATGGTTGCTAAAGAAGATTTAGAAAAAGCAATACAAACGATCAAATCAGTAAAAGACACAAATTAAATACGCCTCTTAGAACCATGTTTTGGCTTTTTATTAGGACGCTTTTTATTCATTTGTTTGTGGCTCTGTATTCTTTTATAATCTGCATACTGTTCTTGGTTTAAGACAGCGCGCATTTTAACATTTAAGTCTTTCCTTAAAGACTGCATTTCAGGACGCATCAATTTCGCGTCACCCTTAGTGCTTTCTTTTAACTGTTTCAGCTTTAGATGATGCTCTGTGAGTATCTGTTGGATTCTATTTGCTTGCTGTTCGTCTAAATTTAATTCTACTACCAACTTCTCAATTCTTTCTTGAGGAGTTGCTTTTTGTTTTGCTTGATTATTCTGAGCAAACAAATTGCTACTTAGTAATGCTAATACAACTAATAACTTTTTCATAATTGTTTTATTTTCTTTTATGATTGTTTTTTCTAGGATGTCTTTTAGGCCCTTTGGGTCTAAATAATCTTTTTAACTTTTTCAACTCATCATCCGACAAAAAGGCTTCTAAATCAGTTCGGAGATTTTTGTAAGCCCTTCTTTCTTGAACTCTAAGACTATCGTGTCTAAGATGATTTCCCTTAGCAAAATCTTCTATAATAGGAGAAATAGAATCGGACTGAGAAGCACTAAGGTTTAACAACCTTGAAACTTCATTGAAAAACCCGTGTTCAGTCCGCATATCATTTGCTCTATGAATTTTATGCATGGTGAATCTACCACCAGCTAACACTCCAATTACAATTCCAATAAGTAGAATTATAAACGTTTTTAAAATTGATTTCTTTTCCATATTTAGTATATAATTAGGAATTAATATAAAATAGCAAATTGGTATTATTGGTATCCATATCCACAAGCCCCAACAAAGCATCAAAACTCAATGTGTTTTGTTCAACAAACAAGTTAATCATCAATAAAATAGAGGCTGCAATACCAAGAGAAGCAACAAATACAGAGGAGCGATCGAAAAAAGGAATCGTCTTTTTACTCATTCGTAAAAGAACCTTTGAATTGAAGGAATCAGAAAAAGACAAACTAGAGAGTCGAAGTAATTCAACATCCTTTTCATATGACTTCCATTCTTGGTAAACAGCAGGGTAAGAATTTATAAATTCGTTTAATGCTAAAAGATCTTTAGTACTAAGTAAGTCCTCTTTTGAGAGACACCAATCAATATGATATTGTTCTTCTGTTTTCATAATTATTGATTTAATAATTCAATCAATTTTTTTTGTGCTCTAGAATACCTGGTTAATACAGTACCTATTGGTAGTTTTAAAATAGTTGCCATTTCTTTAAAGCTATTAGCATCGTTAGTTCGTAGTACGATTACTTCTTTATACTTCGGATCTAACAATAAAATAGCTCGTCGTAGCAAATCAATTCTTTCATCTTGATCCTGGTGATCTGACAAAGTTGAATTCAAAATTATTTCTTCTAAATAGTCGCCAGTATAAAACAACTTCCATTTTCTTTTCCGTCTAGCTAGCTCATTCAAAGACAAGTTAATAGCGATTCTAGTTAAGTAAGTAGAAATTTTAGCATCCCCTTTAAAATTTTGAATGTTTCTAAAGAATCGAATAAATACTTCTTGGCCAACATCCTCAGATTCAGGAATAGCACCTAACATACCTATAACCGTATTTGCTATTTGCTTTTTATGTAAACTCAGCACCTCTGTGTAAGCTCTCTCCTCCCCTCTTTTAAGAGCGGCAACAAGGTCTTTTTCAGAATTTAGATTGCTGATTTTAAACATATTTACAGGTTAGACAAACTAAAAGAGTCTTTTATTCCATGTGGAATAAAAAATAGTAAACACAAAAAAGCCATTTCAAATAGAAATGGCTTTTTGTAGAAATTAAAATTTAATTGAGTACTGATTTGGCTAAGTCTAAAGCACTTTGAAGGCCTTTAGGATTTTTACCACCAGCAGTAGCAAATGATGCTTGACCTCCACCACCTCCTAAAATTTCTTTAGAGATAGTTCTTATTATTTGTCCAGCATTAAGGTCTTTAGAAGAAATTAGCGTGTCGGTTAGTGCAACACTTAAATTTGCTTTACCATTATTTTCAGCTCCTAAAACCATCATTAAATTATCCAGTTCTTTTAAACATTCAAAAGAAAGGTCTTTCATGGCAGCAGGTTCTAAATCAACAATTGCACTTATAAAGTTTACATCATTAATTTGAACAACCGATTTTAATAGTTCAGTCTTTAATCCTTTGGCTTTCTCGGTCATTAATACAGCTAATTTTTTCTCTAAATTCGATTTGTCAGCTAATAAAGCTTCCACTCCTTTTATAGGGTCATTAACATTCTTAATTAAAGACTTTAAGCTTGTTAATGTAGCTTCTTGATTCTTATAATAGTCGAAAGCTTTTTCAGATGTGATCGCTTCAATTCTTCTTATCCCGGCAGCAACACCGGCTTCAGCCGTAATTTTAAATACGCCTATCTGTGCCGTAGAAGTAACATGACAACCCCCACACAACTCAATAGAATCGTCGAATTTAATAAATCGAACTCTATCTCCATATTTCTCGCCAAACAACGCCATAGCACCCATTTTTTGAGCATCTGCAATGGCAAGAGATCGTTCCTCAGTTAATTGAATGTTTGCGCTAATTTTAAGATTTACTTGCGTTTCAACCTGCATAATCTCTTCGGCAGACATTTTAGAAAAATGAGAAAAATCGAAACGTAAGTATTGATCATTTACTAATGAACCTTTCTGTTCTACATGAACACCCAAAACATCACGCAAAGCCTTGTGTAATAAATGTGTAGACGAGTGATTATTCTCTGTAAGTAATCGTTTATGAGTATTTACATTGGCCACAAAAGTAGCACTTGGGTCTTTTGGAAGATCCGTAGTAAAGTGTACGATTTGGTTGTTCTCTTTCTTTGTATTAAAAATAGAAATTGCATTTCCGTCTACAGTAATAGTACCTTTATCTCCTACCTGACCACCACCTTCTGGATAAAAAGGGGTTTTGTCGAATACCAATTGGTAAAATTCTTTTCCTTTTTGCTTTACTTTTCTATACTGGCTAATTTTAATTTCAGCTTCTAAACAGTCGTATCCTATAAACTCAGTATCTGTTTCAAATAATGAAACCCAATCTTCAGTTTCTACTACTGAAGCAGCACGAGCACGATCTTTTTGCTTTTTCATTTCAGCATCAAAACCTAGCATATCTACAGACTTCCCATTCTCAGAAAGTATTAATTCTGTTAAGTCAATTGGGAAGCCAAAAGTATCGTACAACTCAAAGGCTCTAGCACCGTCAATTAAGTCTCCTTTGGTAGACTTCATAACATCATCTATACGTTTTAAACCCTTTTCTAGGGTACGCATAAATGAGGCTTCTTCTTCTTGAATTACCTTTTCTGCCAAAACTTGTTGCTTTGTCATTTCTGGGAAAAACTCACCCATTTGATCGACTAAGACTTCTACTAATTTATACATAAATGGACCTTTTACATTCAGGAATGTAAAGCCATAACGTACTGCACGTCTAAGAATTCGACGTATTACATAACCCGCTCCATTATTAGAAGGCAATTGACCATCGGCTACTGCAAAAGCAATAGCTCTAACGTGATCGGCTATAACACGAAGTGCGATATCTACCTTCTCGTCTTTACCATACTCAAAGCCCGTAATAGAACAAAGTTTATCAATTAAGGGTGTAAATACATCGGTATCGTAATTCGATTGTTTTCCTTGTAAAGCCATCGCTAAGCGTTCGAAGCCCATTCCAGTATCTACATGTGTATTTGGTAAGTCTTCAAGGCTAGAATCGGACTTTCTATTGTATTGCATAAATACTAGATTCCATACTTCTACTACCTGAGGATGGTCGTAGTTAACTAAAGTACGTGCATCGACCTTTGCTCTTTCATCGTCGGAACGTAAATCTATATGAATTTCTGAACAAGGTCCACAAGGTCCAACAGCACCCATTTCCCAAAAATTGTCAGCTTTATTCCCATTGAGAATTCGATCTTCTGCAATGTGTTGTTTCCAACAATTAAAGGCATCGTAATCTTTTTCTAAATGATCTTCTTTTGCGCCTTCGAAAACAGTAACATATAATCGGTCTTTATCTATTCCGTATACTTGAGTTAATAATTCCCAAGCCCAATCGATAGCATCTTTCTTAAAGTAATCGCCAAAAGACCAGTTTCCTAACATTTCGAACATAGTATGATGGTAGGTGTCATGTCCAACCTCGTCTAAGTCGTTGTGTTTTCCAGAAACACGTAAACATTTTTGACTGTTAACAATGCGTGGATTTTTAACTTCACTAATACCTAGAAACAAATCTTTAAATTGGTTCATCCCTGCATTTGTAAACATCAAAGTAGGGTCATCTTTAATTACTATGGGAGCGGAACTCACCTCAGCATGACCTTTATCTTTAAAAAACTGTAAAAATTTATGACGTATTTCTTGAGATTTCATAGCTAATCTATCAGTGTAATGATTCGTTTAAAGCCTATTGCAAGAAAGAAAATTGAATCGTTCAAATTTTCTTAAATTGCGCTCGGATAGAGCTAAGTAGGTAAATACAAATTTAGCCAAATTTTCAGCAAATGACCAAGGTCAAATATTATTACGACACTAAAACTTTAGCGTACAAGAAATTTGAACGTTCAAAGCTTCAAATGCTTATGCGTGTGCTCTTTTTTAGTGCGAGTTCTACTGCTATAGCCTTAGGATTAGTGGTGTTATTCTTCTCTATTTTTGATTCGCCAAAAGAGAAAGAATTAAAGCGTGAAATAGACAATCTGTTGGTGCAGTATGAACTTTTAGAAAAAGAAATCGGTCATTCTTCATTTATTTTAGATGAATTACAAGAAAGGGACGACAATATTTACCGAGTTATTCTTGAAGCAGAACCGATAGATGCAAGTATCAGGAGAGCAGGATATGGAGGTGTTAACAGGTATAGAAAATACGAAGGGTTTAAGCATTCTGATTTAGTTTCTAAATTGCATAAGAAAGTAGATCAAGTAGCAAAGGCTATCTATGTTCAGTCTAAGTCCTTTGACGCAGTATTAAATTTAGCGCAAAACAAAGAGGAGATGTTAGCACATATTCCTGCCATACAACCTGTAGCCAACAAAAACCTCAAAAGAATGGCTTCTGGATATGGTAATAGAATCCATCCTGTATATAAAACAAAAAAAATGCATTGGGGAATGGATTTCTCTGCTCCAAAAGGTACAGAAGTATATGCTACTGGAGACGGTGTAATTGAAAAGGTGAAGCGTTCTAAGCGCGGATACGGTAATCAGGTTCGTATAGAACACGGGTATGGCTATAAAACTTTTTATGCGCATTTAAATAAGTACACAGTAAAAAAGGGACAGAAAGTAAAAAGAGGAGACCTTATTGGTTATGTTGGAAGTACAGGAACCTCTACTGCACCACATTTACATTATGAAGTAATAAAAAACAAGCGTAAAGTAAACCCAGTGAACTATTACTTCAACGATTTATCTGCTGAAGAATACGATAAAATGCTAGAGTTATCTACACAAGAAAACCAATCGTTTGATTAGTACTATATGAGCGAGATTAAAAACAAAATCACAAAGCTTTACTATTCTATAGGAGAAGTAGCTACAATGTTTTCCGTAAATAATTCGCTGATTAGATTTTGGGAAAAAGAATTCAGTATAATTAAACCTAAGAAAAATAAAAAGGGGAATCGTTACTTTACAGTGAAAGACATTGCTAATTTTAAAATTATTTTTCACTTAGTAAAAGAGCGTGGTTACACACTAGATGGAGCTAAGAAAAAGCTTCGAGAGAACAAAGACAATACAGTGAAAAATGTGGAGATCGTTAGTCAGCTCCAAGAAATAAGAGCACAACTAGTAGGAATTAGAGAACTTCTTTAATTCTTTTTTTCTACGTGGAATTTCGATACTCTAGCCACTAAAGACATCCCTAATTTCTCAATATTAAGGACGACCTCTTTGTCTGTTTGGTAATTCACTTCTCCCTCCATGCCTTGCAAAGAACCAGCATTAATTGTCAACTTAGCTCCTGGTTCAAATGAAACAATTTCCACAGACTCATATTCCCCTAAAAACTGCTGAATAGCTGTGATTTCATTCTGCTTCACCTCCGCTATTTCACCAAGCCAATAAAGAAACCTCACGACTCTAGGGCTTTGTAATATTTCAAGTTTC
>Ga0308015_10000317_pt1 | contig 23351 bp, 33 predicted proteins | sample Neamet231_FD_203128 | JGI IMG/M metagenome (GOLD analysis project Ga0308015, IMG submission 203128) | Marine microbial communities from water near the shore, Antarctic Ocean - #231 | ecosystem: Environmental > Aquatic > Marine > Unclassified | place: Southern Ocean | collected 2014-07-28
AAAGGTTAAGCATACTGCTGAAGATGGTACAGAAACATACGGACCAGAAACAACAACAAGCACTAGACATATTGATATGTGTACACACTTTACTGCTAACCCTACAGATGAAGTAGACCCAGCATTTGTGAGTTTAGTAGCTGACTAATGTCTACAAGGTTTAGAAATAATTTAATTGCGTTATGTATTGTGTTGGTGTTTCTTGTAGGTGTAGCTAACGCAGCAGACCCTATAGTTACAAACAGCACAAGCAACAGCACAGTAACAAGTAATGCAACAACTAAGTCTACAGTTAGAACTAATCCACCTAGTGCAATTAGTCCTAGCATAAATGCAAGTGGTTCAGACTTGTGTACAGTAGGCGTAGCTGGTGCAGTACAGACACAGATAATAGGTATAAGTACAGGTCAAGTCTACAATGACGAAAACTGTGTAAGATTAAAGAACGCTAAAGTATTATATGATATGGGTATGAAAGTAGCAGCAGTTGCTTTAATGTGCCAGAATAGAAATACATATGATGCAATGAAATTTGCTGGAACTCCCTGTCCGATTTTCTCATCTACTACAGGTGAAGGTTTAATAGGACAAGAAGCTACAGCAGAATGGAGATTGAATCCTAAGAAGATTCCAAAGAAACAACAAACAGCAAATATGGATAGAGGAGTATTTCTTGAGAAATTGGTTAGCGGTATTCTTGGCGTTATCTTGCTCGCTATCCTCTTGGTCTGACCCGGAGATAATTGAGCATCAGATAGCAGATGATGGTTGGGTTGAAGTACCTCTTGACTTTACTTTTCCTTTTTATGGAAATATGTATGTCACTAGTTTTATGTTTAGTAACGGTGTTGTGGGGTTTCTTGACCCTAATGATGTTCCCGGTAGTGGTTATATATATGATGGGTTGTGTTGTGATGGACCAGACCTTACTAGCTTTACAGGAGTAAGATTTAATTACACAATAATGCCTTGGTCAACAGATTTAATAGACACAGGTATAGGTAGATTTTATACACAAGGTGATTCAACATACCAAAAGTATATGTGGAAAGACTTGTCAGAGTATTATGATGTTAATACAAAGAACACATTTGACCTGACAATATTCCCACTAGGTAACATAGAAGTTAATTACGAAACTGTACATATAAAGAATCACGGAGTAACAGTAGGCGTAGTTGGAGATTTAAGTGCTGGTGAATATGAACAATGGTTTTATAATGCACCTAATCAGAATGGAGCAGTATACTGGGATAGTCAACAAGATGACCCAATAGAGATAGCAGGAGGAGAGAGTATATGCAGCGTAGTTCCAGACAGTCACATAAGTTGTTTATATTATCCACAAGTCTATGCTGATAATGTGTACAATCAACAATGTGATTTGGACGCTTTGTATGATTACGGATGTGCTGGGTGGAGTGATGCTTACTTAAACCAGCAATGCGGTATTAGTGCTTTATACGATGAGAGCTGTGATGGATGGGATGATGCTTACTACGAAGAATATGTAGAGCCAGAAGAAGAGGAAGTTTGGGAAGTGGAAGAAGAAGATTATGAAGTATTTGTACTTCCAGAACCAGAACCTTATATAGAGATTGCAATTGAACCTATAGAAGATTATACAATTGTAATGGCTGAGATTGAAATGCAACTACCAGAGATTGAAATGGTAGAGATGACTCAAGAAGAGTTTGAAGCAGAACTAGAAGCAGAGTTAGAAGAATACTTTGAACCTCTACCAGAAATAGAGCCAGAGCCTGTAGAAGAAACTATAGAGGAGCAGCTAGATGAGCCTATTGAGGAGGAGGAATCTGAAGAATCAACAGAAGAACAACCTGTTGAACCTACAGAGGAGCAGGAAGAGATTGAAGCCCCAGAACCCGAAGCAGTAAAAGAAATTAAAGTAGTAGAAAAGAAAAAGAAAGCTAGTAAGAAAAATAAGATGCGTGAGATTATTAGTAACAAGCTACAGAATCTTGCAAATGAAATGGGAGAAGCAGCTTCTTTAGAAGAGCAGCAAAAACTACAAAGTTTAATATTAGCTCTTTTAAATTTTAACTCAGAGTTTAGTAGTTATAATTCTCAACTAGCAGACAGTATTTTTTATGATAGTAAAGACATATATACAGGCAGACAAGTGCCAGACAATCAAAGAGGATTAAGGAATGGACTTGCTAATGAAATATTACATAACAAACTGGTAGATTTACAATGGCAGAAGTAGAATATGGTGGTATTAAGGTAGGCGGGAGTAAACTTTTACTAATAATACCACTTATTAGTATGATTGGTGGCGGTGCTTGGGCTGGATTTGAATTGTTTAATGAGTTTAGAGTTCTTAAAGCTACTGTAATGGAGTACCAACCACCTGATATTACTGGTATAGAACAAGACATAGCTGTTATACAAGAAACATTAGTAAGTGTAAGTGAGTCAGTAGAGTTAGCTAAAGACTATACTAGGACTATTAAGAATGATTTGAAGGATGACCTAGCAAGACAAGAAAGTCTTATGGATAGGTTAGAGAACAAAGTAAATGCTTCTCAAGATGAGATAGATAAGACTATTGATGTAGCTGGAGAGAGATTTGATGCAAGAAGAGATGCCTTGTATTCAGACACAGATAGAAAGATTAAAGAATTAGAAGATAGGCTTGGTGCTAAATTACAAAGAGCCTTAGACAACCCATTAGCAAACTAGGATAATTATGTTAGATTATGAAGATAGAGTGGCAAGATTAGAAACAACATCAGACAGACACGATTCTCAGATAACCAAGCTGTTTAGTAGAATTGATGAAACTAATAAGTGTATTCAAAAAATTAACAATAGTATGTTGCAAGTTAAATGGAGTGTTTACGGTGCTATAGGTTGGTATATAATTACACAGATAGGAATAATAGAGGCACTAAGTATAGTATGATAGGATTTATAACAAACATAGCACCAATGGAATGTTATTTACTTCTGTTGAGTTTATCGTGATAGGATTTATAACAAATATAGCACCAATAATGTTAGGATTTATAGGTAAGCTATTAGCACTTAAGAGTCAAGCAGCAGCAGAGAATCAGAAGCTGATGATACAGAACTTACAAGTACGTAATGATTCTATTAATCAAGCTAGAGATAGAGCAGACAAAGAAAGTCCAATGGCTGCTATGAATAGAAGAATTATTATCCTAGTTATATTAGCTTTGATAATCTTTACTCAAGTAGCTCCAGTGTGGTTTAATGTTCCAACTGTTATACCTACACTAATAGAAGGGTTTAGTATACTAGGTATTCAATTTACACCTGACATAGTAGAGTATGTAACTATACAAGCAGGTTCGGTATTAAAGATGGATGAGATATTTGGATGGGCAACAATGATAATAGAGTTTTACTTTGGTGCGCAATTAGCTAAGGGGAAATAATGACATACAGAGAACTAATCAATGAAGTACTAATAAGACTTAGAGAAGAGACAATAGCTACTGACTGGTCAGGTAATATTAATGACTCAACTACAGTTACAGATTATCAAAAAGTAATTGGCAGTATGGTTAATGATGCTAAAAGAAGTATAGAGTCTTACCATGATTGGTTAGTCTTAAGAGAAACAGTTGATGTATCTACAGTAGCTGGTACTAAAAACTACAACTTATCTTCAGGTCAGGACTTTAAAATAATGGATGTAGTTAATAATGCTACAGGTAATCAACTAGTACAAGTAAGTAGAGCTTACTTAAATAGAGAGAAGTTTCCTACTGATTCTTCTGGTGAGCCTCACTACTATGGATTTAATGGTGCTGACTCTTCTAATAATCTTAAGATAGATTTATCTCCTGTTCCTAGTAAAGTTGAAGTTATCTCTTTTGATATAGTTAAGTATCAAGCTACTTTACAGACAGCAAGTACTGTAGTAAAGATACCTGTACAGCCTTTAATCTTAGGAGCTTGGGCAAGGAGTATATCAGAAAGAGGAGAGGATGGAGGTACACAATCAGCTATAGCAGCTGAAGAAGCTTCTAATTCTCTAAGTCAAGCAGTAATGGTAGACAGTGGACATGCACAATTTGAAACTGATTGGTTTATGAGCAACTTACATTAATGGCTAAAGAATTACAATACCAACCTTTAAGGGACATTGGTGTTAACGGGTTAAATACACAAGATAATCCAGCAACACTAGACCCTTCTTATCTTACTCACGCAGATAATATAGTTATTAGAGAGTCAGGTCGTATTGCTTTACGTAAAGGTTTTAAACAGAAGGTAGCTCCTAATGCTGCTGCTCCTAATGGGGTAGCTATTGCAAGTATAATAGAACATAATGATGGTGGTACTAATAAGATATTTGCTAGTCACGGTACTAGTATATACACTGTAGATTTTACTACACCTGCTGGAGCATATCCTAGCAGTGGCGCTGATGTTAAACATACAGTAGGAAGTACAACAGGTGATTGGCAGTTTGTAAACTTTAATAATAGATTAAGTTGCTTCCATGTAGATACTGTTCCACAAAGATATGATGGTTCAGCAAGTTCAGGTTCTAAATGGGCAGCTTTTGATAATGCTCATAGACCTTCTACTGTTTCATCTGGAGAGTTTAAACCTAGTTGTGGTACTGGTTTCTATGGTAGGATGTGGGTAGGTGGTGTTGCTGAATCAAAGGATATTTTATATTATTCTAGTTTGTTAGATGCGGATGACTTTAGAACAACTTCTGAAAACAGTGCTTCTAATGGTGGGTTTATAAGTTTAAGAAGTGTATGGGGTACAGATGAGATTATATCTATTGCTCCTTTCTATGGACAATTAGTTATCTTCGGTAAGAACAACATTGTTATATATAGTAATCCTTCTAACATAGCTACTATGGCTTTAAATGAAGTAATTAAAGGAGTAGGATGTGTCGCTAGAGATTCAATACAAAGCATAGGTGATGATTTAATATTCTTATCTTCTACTGGACTTAGGTCTTTAGCTCGTACTTCAGAAAAAGATAAAGTTCCTTTAATTGATTATTCAGTAAACATTAAAGATACATTAATTAGAAACATAGGTCAAAGCACAGCAGTTAAATCAGCTTACATAGAAAACGAAGGTATCTATGTAATGACATTTACTGCAAGTAACATTACTTATGTGTTTGATTTTAAACATAGAACGCCTAATCAAGCACCAAGAGTAACAACTTGGACATTTGACGTAGACAGAGAACCAGCAAGTTTAACTTATACTACTTTATATGGTATGTTAATAGGACAAAAAGATGGTGCTATAGCTGGTTATGAAGGTTATTTTGATACAGACTTAGCAGGTGCTGCTACTTTTAGTAATGCTTCTTATACTGGTATTTTTGAAACTACTTGGGTAAACTTAGGAGATTCTGTAGGAGCTTCTTTGTTAAAAAGATTGTTTATGGTTCTTGAAGGTGGGTCAGGTGCTACATTAGGTCTTAAGTGGTATAAAGATTATAGTTCTAGTCCTTCTAAGACTACATCTATAACTTTAGCTCCTACAACTACAGGTAGTACATCTTTATGGGGAGCTTCTAGTTCTTTATATGGAGCTACCACAGTTACGCATACACACAGCGCAACGGTTCATCCTAGCAGTTCTACTTATAAACCTGTGTATGGACTAAGAGAATATAGAACATCATTAACAGGCTCTGCTAAGAACCTTAAGATTTCAATAAGTATACAAAGTAATGGATATGATGCTTCATTACAAGATTTAACACTTCTTCACAAACAAGGGAAAATAAGATAATGGCAAATTATAATCTAGCGGTTTCTTGGTCTGGTAAGGATGCCCTTGCTGATTCAGATGCTAACAAAGTAATAAGTGGAGCAGACTTCCACACAGAATTCACTGCTGTAAAAGCTGCGGTAAATACTAAAGCCGATGTTAATGGTAGTGCTTCAGAAGCATTTAGTGCGGCTACAGCAAGTGCTGGTAATAATACGACATTAGTAGCTACAACTGCTTTTGTCACAACAGCAGCTACAGTTGCAGCTTCTTCTAATGGTTATGGAACTAGAACAGTAGGTACAGGTAATGCTACTGGTGGTGCTAATGGCGACATACATTATAAAGTAGCAAGCTAATGAGCCTAAGTATTAAAGATGGTGGTGCTTGGAAAGAACCTACTAAAGTAGAGGTTAAAGATAGTGGTGCTTGGAAAGAAGTTATAACTGGTAGTATTAAAGATGGTGGCACTTGGAAACCTTTCTACACTCGCAAGTTTACTTATACAGTTTCTAGTAATGTAAACAAATTAGATTTAGATACTGTACTTTCAGCCGATAATAAACTAGGTGATGTTGATGTAGTCATTAGCTCTGGTGTTTATGTTTATTCAAATTCTACAGGCACACCTGCTTTATTAACTGGTTCTGGTGTTGCTGGTGTATTAACTATTATTAACAATGGTTATATATATGGAGCAGGTGGAAATGGTGGAGCAGGTAATCGTGGGTTTGCTAATGGCTATGCTGGTGGCGCTGGTGGTACTGCTTTAAAATTAGAAAAGAATATTACTTTAGACAACAACGGTTCAATCCTCGGTGGAGGAGGTGGCGGTGGAGGCGGTTCCGGTGGACAAAACTGGCACGGTGGTTTCTCTCAAAGCTATTCTTATGGTTCTGGTGGTGGAGGAGGAGGTGGTGCTTCTTATGGCTCTGGTGCTGCTGGAGGCTCAGGCGCAGGTTCAGGTGCTAGTGGAGGATTATCTTCTGGTGGAGGTGGTGGTTCAGCTACAGCAGATGATGGCGCTGATGGTGGAGTTGGTGGAGCTGGTGGTAATATAGGTTCAGCAGGTGCAGCAGGTGCTAATACTAATAGTAGTGGTAACACAGGTGGTTCAGGCGGTAGTGCAGGAACAGCAATAGATAACAATGGAAATACAAGGACAGGAGATTAGAGTATGTTACCATGGGCGCAAATAATAGGCACAGGCATTTCAGCTTGGAGCAGCTATAAAGCTAATAAAGATAATGTAAAAGGAAACAAGGATGCTTTTAACACAGCTCTTGCTTCTGTAGACCCTAAAGATGTTACAGGAGGCTATGGCAGTTTTACAACTGATTCAGATGGTAACTTTAACATAGGGTTAGATGAAAAATATGCTAAAGAAAGAGATTATTTCTTAGATGATGCTGAAATTAACAAAGGTTATTTAAGTGCTTATCAAGAAGGTGGACCTGCAGGAGCAGCTAATACTTTATTTGAAGAACGAGTAGACCCTTTACGTAGAAATCAAGCTAGAGCAGAAGCTCAGTTTGATGAGCAAGGTAATGCTAGAGGTATGTTAGGTGCTTCAGAGATGATGTTTGCTAGAGGACAGAATACCGCAGGTTATCAACAAGCAGAATCAGCAGTATATAATCAATCTTATACAGATGTTCAAGATATTATTGATAGGTACAGAGCTAGGATTAGTACTGGTGTAAATCAAGCTGTTAATATAGAAGGACTACCTCAAGGTTATGCTGATATAGCTTTAACAGATGCTAGTAATAAAGCTGGTGTTGCTAAAACAGGACTTGAAGCACTATCAGGAGCGCAAACACAGAAGGCTGAGAGTTTTTCTAAGTTTGGTAGTAACTTAGGTCAGTCCGTAATTGATGGCAAATTTAAAATTGGTAATAATAATAAAATGCTTTCTAATCAAACTAAATTTGGTGCTGATAGGTCAACAGCTATTAAAGGTGGTAGAGGTGGAAGAACTAGAAGAAGCAGAATAGATTAACAGGAGAATAAGATGGCACTAGGTCGTTCAGCAAGTATGACAGAAGATGCAGGAGCAGCAGGAAGCATGTTCGGCACTGCTGTTATGTCAAGCATGGGATTTGAAGATAAAGAAGCAGCGGTTACAAGGATACTTCAAGGCGCTGACTGGGAAACAGAAGAAGGTAGAGCTGCTTTACTAGCTGAGGTTGGTAAGATAGACCCTGATGCTTACGAAGAGTTACAAACACAAATTAATGAAACAGCTGTAGCTAATGCTACTACTGCTAATACTTTGATGAATTCAGAAAATCAATTAATTGCACATAAGCAAAAGATATTTGGTGGTAAGTATGCTAGAGAATTTGAAAGAGATGCTAGTGCTAGTGGTGAAGGTTTTGCTATTCATTATTTCTTACAAAAGAATGAAATTACGTTTGACGCTGCAAAAGTTAAAACAATAGCTCAAGCAGAAGCTTTAATTAAAAAGCATATGGGTAAGGATAGCGCTTATAAAGATACACAAAAACAACTAAACTCTTATGTAGGACTACAGAGAGAAATGTTTATAACAATGAGAGCTACTCAAGATGCAGGTGTAGAAATGACTAGTGGTTCCCCTGAAAATAGTGCTACACCTAATAACTTTGATACTACTATGCCTACAGATACTTCTGAAACAAGTACTGGTAGTGAGCCTGAAGATTTTAACCCTACGACTACTCCTCAAGGTGAATCTTTTAAAGCAACAGTAGATGGTAATGAAGGTACTTGGATATGGAAAAAAGGTTCTTGGGTAGGCGACCAAGATGGTTATGAAGTTAAAGCTGGGTGGAAGTTTTATCCTAATACTGATACTAACTACACAGACGAAGGTGCTAAGTTTAGTGTTCCGGGAATGGGTGATGTTACAGCGGACCAAATGACTGACATGTTTGACTTTTAATTAATGGCTTTCCAAACAGAACAACAACGGAATGAGCAGATAGCAGCTGAGTTATCTTTGTATCCTCAAGCTGAAGGTTATACTTATGGCGCTGGTTTTGTAGGTGGACATCAAAGTGTAGGTTCTTGGTTTACTTCTGGTATTACTGGTTTGATTCTTAGTAAAGGAGCTAGTGATAATGAACAACGTGATTGGTATGTTCAAAGAAATGGTATACAATTTGGTAAACAAGCACTAGAAGATAGACTTAAAGCTTATAAAGAAGTAAGTAAGTTTAGAAAGCTAACATCGGAAGAAGAAAAAGATAGAGCAGAAGCTTCTCGTAGAGATATATTAATGAGCAGAGACTTAGAGTATGTCTTTAATAAGAAGAGAGGAAATTTAGATGCTCCTATGGACTCTAAAGGTCAGAGTTTTAATGAGCGATGGGGAGTTGCTCCTGAAGATGAGCAAGGTATTTTAGATATGATAAAGGTTCTTAAAGATAACCCTGCTTATACAGGTGGTGTCTTTACTGCTGAGATATTAAAAGACTTACCTTTAAGTGTATTAGCTTGGCTAGGGTTAACAGCTAAAGGAGCTGCTGGTGCTAGTTCAATTGCTAAAGCTCTTAACAAACTTAACAATATTCAACCTGCTGCTCTTAGAGGATTAGCTAAGATGGGTACAGGTATAGGTACAGGTGCTATAGCAGGTGCTAGTTATGAAGGATTATATACTCAGTTAGAACAAGGAGAAGCTAAGGGTAAAGAAGTTGCAGCAGGCGCTACTTTTGGTGCAGCATTTGGTGTATTAGCAGGATTAGGTATCATGGCTAGGACATCTAAAGACTTAGCTAGTAAAGCTAAACCTAAAGAAACAACTACAGTAACTAAAGAAGAAACTGATTTAAAAGAAATTACAGAAATGAAAGAAGTACTACCTCCTAAAGAAGTAAGTACAGAACAAAGCATTATATCGGACATTAAGAATCAACCTAATAGGTTATACCCTGAGATAAAAGAAGATAGAGACTATGTACTTGTAGATTTAGCTACAGATAAGGGTAGGAAAATAGCTAACGACAATGGATGGTTAGTTAAAGGAGGAGCTTTACAAGGTTTTAAAGGAGCGCAAACTATAGATGTTAATGGTATGCCTCATATTGTTGTACATAAAGGTAGACGTAAACAAGTATTTGATAGATTTCAAGAAAGGTTTGAAACTACTGTAAGCAAGTCAGGTAGATACGATAGACTTACTCCTCATCAGAAGACATTATTAGATAATGAAGACAGTTGGGATGTTATGTTACAGGCTAGAGAGAAAGGAAAGATTGAACTAGTCCGTAGAGAACAAGAAGAAGTAGCTAATGGTCAGCCAGTAACATATAATCCCGGAGCTAGAGAGAAAAGATTAAATGCTTTAGCTGCTGTAGAGTTAGAAAGAGCATACAATCAAAGAGCAGATGAATTACTTACGCCTAGTGAGAGAAACATTAATGATGTAAAAGAAGAGTTAGCAGCTACTAGGAGTGAACCCACAGATATACCTATAAATACTACACCGGGAGCAGCTACTAGAGTTTCTGGTTTTTTAGAAAGTAAATCAAAAGCTTTACCTATAGCTGCTGGTGCTGCTGCTGTAGGTGCTTATGCTTTATCTGATAAAGAAGAGGGAGAACCTTTTCAAGCTGCTATAGCTGCTGGTTTAGTAGTAGGACTTGGACCTAAAGGTTACAGAGCTTTAGCAGGAAAGTCTTTACATTCTGTAAGTATAAGAATTAAAGCACAGATAGCTAAACAATTAGAAGCAGACTCTAATTTAATTAAGATATGGGAATTTAAAGCTCAACGAATCATGGCTGCTTTAGATGAGTTACCTGAAGCTACTGCTTTAAGTATCATAACTAGAATAGAAGGTTCTAAAGTAGATGGTAAAGGAAATCGATTACCTTCTTTAACAGATGAGCAGAACAAGATTAAAAAAGAAATAGAAGACCTTCTTCTTGAGATAGGTGAACTAGCAGAAACTGCTGGTGTTATTAAGAAAAAAGGTACAGTGCAAAAGCTTAGTCTTAAAGATATGGACAAAGAGCAGACAGGTGCTTTTTTAAATAACTACTTTCCTCACTTATTTGTTAATGTAGATAAATTAACTGATGATGATTTAGCTGCTATCTTTGGTAAGCTTTCTGATAAGAGTGCTAACAAAAGAAATATTAGAGGTACACTTGCAGATATTCAACAGATGATAGATGATGGTGAGTTAAGTACTACTCTTAAATTACTTGGACCTAAAGATGCTATGAACGCTTATGTTCAAGGTATGGGTAGAGCTATTATAGGAAGAAATGCTTTAAATGCTATGAAGACTTTAGACTTAGGAACTCCTAATAATCCTAAAGACATGAGATTACCTGCTCTTTTAACATTAGAAGACTTAGATATATTAAAACAAAACAAAGATGGTAAAGGTTTTAATACTCAAGAGGGATTACAATATCTTGAGTTTGAACATCCTGCTTTAAAAGGTTACGCAGCACATGTTAATATACATAGTGTGTTAAATGATTTCTTTTCTATAAGACACCGTGGAACTATAGGAGATATAGCAGAGAAAGTACTTAAATTGAACAATGGACTTAAGCGTGTGTTTGTATTTGGTTCTTTGTTTCATGCTCAAGCTTTATTTATGTCTAGTGTTTATTCATTAGGTTTAATAGGAGCTATGAAAGGAACCTTTAAACTAGGTCCAAACAAATCAGTTACTAAATCAAATGTAATTACATACAAAGATGAAGATGGTAATATTACAACTAGAGAAGTAAGTTGGGCGCAGATGCAATTAGGTAAGAATGAGTTTGCTGAGATAGCTCAAGAAGCTATGAAAGATGGCTTACAAATTGTTAATATTAGAAGACAAGAATTAGTAAACCCCGGTAAACCTCAAGTAGATTTTATTATAGAAAAGCTTGGACCCGGTGGTAAAATAATGGGTAAAGCTTTTGATGCTATAGATAACATTACATGGGAATACTTACATGATAGAATGAAGTTAGCTGTTTATCTAAGGCATAGAGAAAAGTTATTAGACCAAGGTGTAGAATACAAGTTTGCTGGACAAAAGTCAGCTGAGTTTGCTAATGATGCTTTTGGTTCTTTAGACTGGAACAACTTTACTACTAGGTTATACGACTACGCAGCTGCTAATCCTGAGAAAGTAAGAGGTAAGGTTGCTAATAGATTAGCTCAATTAATACCTGTTAATAAAAGAAGGTGGTTAAACTTAGGATTGTTTGCACCTGACTGGACTATATCTAACATAAGAATTGTAGCTAAAACATTTACTGGATTACCTAAAGTAACTGATGCGATGGTTAAGAGATTCCAGAAAGGTGACTGGGAAGGTATGAAAGAGTCTAGAGATATGGTTAAAGCATGGAATATGTATGCTGCTTATTCACTAAGAGCAGGTGTTTATACTTCAGCAATGTGGTGGGCAGTAACAGAAGCGTTTAGTGATGAAGAACCTACGATGGAGGGATGGTGGGAATTCTGGACTGGCGATAACAGTGGTAAGTTAGACTTAGGTGGCGGTGAAAGTATGGTTATATCTAAACAGATAGCTGAGCCTATTCACTGGATACAGCACCCGATGCATACATTTATGAACAAGACAAGTGTAGTTCCTAAGACAGCTATGGAAGCTATGTTTAATAAACAATGGTTTTCTCTTAAGAACGGAATTCCATTAGGACCAAGGCTAGTAGAAGAAGATGGAACTAATCATTATGCTAAATGGTTACTAGGTAAGACAGTACCTATCGTATCTAAATCTATATTAGATAAAGACTTAGATTGGGATGAAAGATTTGAAAGAGTATTCACGGGTTTCTTTGGATTCCCTCAATATGGCGACCCGGAAGATTAATAACAGGAGATAGAAATGGCAGCAAAAGTACCTTCACAATCAGAGATTAAACAAATGATTTCTGATATAGATGAGTTAGAAGGCTATTCATTTAATGAATGGTTAGATTATATGCAAGAGGAATACCCTAATGTAGATGCGGTTGAACTTTATACAAGTAAAGGTGAGAACATTGTTCTTGGCTACTATGATGGTAATGAATTTATAGAAGGTGAACCTGATGTAGAAGAACCTTTAGATGCAGACACGATGCAATTAATTCAAGACTCAGTAGATAGTAGAGAAGATGTACCTCTTAATGTACCTGCTTCAGAAGAGCTAACTCAAGGGGAAACTACAGCTGCTTTCTTAGCAGACCTTAGAGATAGAAAGCTAAACCCAGAGAGATACGAAAGTATAATGCTAGGGCGTGATGAAGGTGAAGAAGAACAGTTTACTGAAGGAGCTATAGTAGAAGGAGGTATGCTTACTGATGAAGAAATAATGGCTGAAGATACTTCTATTGACCCTTTAGACCCTATGGGTTTAACTGATATGATAGTAAAGTATGCAACAGATGCAGGTATTGACCCAACATTAGCTATGGTAATGGCAGGTATTACAACTAAGAACCCTTCAAAAATACTTAGTCCTAAGAATAATAAAATGTTAAGTACTAAGAATAATACTATACTAAAAGAAGTAGACCCTAAGATAGGAAATGTTGTTACAAAACCTAAGGTTCCTCTTTCTACATCTACTGTATCTGCTAAGAACTCTAGAGTACTTAAAGAAACAGACCCTAAAGTTAGTACTAAGAACAATACTATACTTAAAAAAACAGAACCTAAAGTTAGTACTAAGAACAATACTATACTGAAAGAAAAGAATGTAGATAAGGTTACTAAGAAAGCTAATGTTGATAAAGTTACTGCGATATCTAAAAGTAGAAAGCTTACTAATAAAGACAAAGCAATTGCAGCAGGTATAACAACAGCAGCAGGTATAACAGCCCTTACTAATCAGAATGGTTTAACAGGTGAAAGAGATGCTGATGGTTCATTAATGATGGCTCAAGGTCCAACTAGTAGAGGTAGTAAAGGTACTCATACTATGCCAGATAATACTGAAATGAAAGACTCTGACATGATGGATGACATGCCTCCTTATGAGAAGTCTATAGATGATAGAGACATCGCTTCTAAGTCTACAGGTAAACCGGGTTGGACTTTAGATGGTAAAGGTGGTAACTACCTTAGTGCTAACTTTGAAGATGACTACTGGAATACTCCTGATGGCGTTGAAGAAGCCATAGGTATTTGGGGTAGACCAGTAGGTAATAAGATAGGTAATAAGTACTAGCTAAACGGTGACATAGGTGGTCGAGGAGGATGTCTTTCTTCTTCTTTCTCAATCACTTTGCCCACCCTATACACCCAGTTGCATCTACTGGTTGACATATTAGTTTACCTTGTATATCTTTCTGTTCCAGCATCTTGTTATCAAACTGGCTACACCCTGTTATAGTTAATATAACTATTAGTACTGTTAAAGCTTGCATACTCCATCCTCACAATCATCATCACTTACTGTTATAATATATTCACTAGCTCTAAGCTTAGGTACTATAAGTCTATCTAGATTAGCACAAGTGAATTGTTCCATTAGTGTTTCCAAACTTCGTATACTACATCTATCGTAGTATCGTTTGTAGGCATCTTCAAACTTAAGGTTAAGTACTCTTGCTCTTGTTGCGTAATCATGTGCTAACCTTTGTGTTATCTCTTGCCTGTCTAATGTCATCTATATCTCCAATTAATTCAACAACTACATAGTTGTCTTCCATTTCATCATCACCAAAACTTGAGGTGAATCCTCTTACATAGTCATAACTATCATCTTCTATTACACCACCCTCTACGAGAGCATCCATAAGGAACTTATGTATAGGAAACGTGTAGTTATCTATGTCTTTCCTTCTCTTTCCTTTAAAGAATAGTATGTACTTAGGTGTCATACTCTTAAACTTAGGGAGTATGCTTACCCACTCTGCTACTTCTTCGTGGTAGTCACGCTTAACCTTGTTCAAACTAAGGTAGTGCATGTTTCTATATATATTCATACTAAATAGATTAGTACGTTTCTTATCTCCTCTACCCTTACTATAGGTAGGCAGTTGTAGTACAGCTTTGTATACCATATGCTCCCCTCACTATTAACTACAGCTAAAGTACGCTGTAACCCCCTCTCATGCTCCTGTAAAAAGGGTTCTCATGTAAAGAACCCCAGACTTATCTCTTAACCTATCCAACCAAGTACTAAAGCCACGACTACAATACCTAGAAATACTGTAAGTGATTTGTTAGCTAATACTTTTGTTATCATATCTTTTATATCTTGCAATCCCATAGTGGCTCCTTATTTATTATCAAAGTAGTTATACACTTCATTAACTTTAGGGTAGTTAACTACATCAACTAAGAACCTAGGTCCAGTTGAATAGGCAAACACCTTCATGTTAGGGAAGCAGTGTTGTTTGTACACACAGTAACTACATTCCATAGCAAGTTTTGTATTACCTGACTTTCCATCAGGGACTAACTCATAGCATTGCTCTGGTCTTTCATCACTAGCGACAACTTCTTTTAGATGCTCTATTCTTTCTTCTATAGGTTCATCGTATTCAAAGTTCTCGAAGTGAGTACATAGGTGTCCGTTGGTTTTATCTATCACTAACCAACCACCTTCTTTTACATTGAGAGATGCAGCGTAACCACGTAGCTGGTCTATATAACCAAACGGGTCATCCCATCTTAAGCCACCTTCTTTAAACTTCTTGAATCCAAAAGGCGCAGCTGTTTTAACATCGATAAGTATATCATCAATCACACAATCCATGCTACCTTTTATTCCATTAACTTCAGCTTTTGCTTGTTGATGTGTTACTTTATGTCCAGATAATTTAACAAGGGCAAGCACTAACTCTTCTGTTGCGTGTCCATATAGAAACTTCATCAAGGTATTAGGTGTCATCTTTTCTTTAGACATACCTTTGTCTACATACCAAAGGAATCTATCTTTCCTGCCTATGTTAGACATGCGTAAGGTACGTTTATCTTCATGTACTTTGAGTACGTTATCTCTGAGTATAGCTTTCATTGACTCACCAAACTCATTGATGATAGCCTCAGTGTCTACACCTTCAGCTGCTTTACTTGATGCGAGTACTTCATACACATCTTCTATTAAAGTATCTATCTTATTCATTTCATATCCTCCATTGGAATGTCCATTTGTGTTTCTATTAGTTTATCTAGATACCATCTAGCTTTTCTTAAGTCTTGTATCCCGGACTTATCTTTGTATCTAGTTACATACTTGATTATGTTTCCCTCTATAAACGACATCTCATTACTTGTGATGTAGTCTGTTACTTCTATGCTACCTTTCTGATAGTAGCTTGGTGAAATGTTATTAGCCATTAGTGTGTCTCCCTCCATGTGTCACCTACTTTATAGTCACCATCCAAAGGACAGTTCAGTTTAAAATCTTTACCTGCTTTCTTTATACAACTGACAGCTAAGTCACCAAAGAATTCTGCTTGGCTCTCATCTACTTCAGCTTGTATCTCATCATGTATCTGTCCTACTAGCTTATACTTTATCTTGTATACCTGAGTAAAATGGTCAAGTAATACCATAGCTCTCTTCATTACAATTGCACCTGCTGATTGTAGTAATGTATTTAGGGCTGCATGTGGGCTACGTATGTGTAGTACCCTACCATCTAATCCTACAAGTGACCCACTATAAGAATCCTTAACAACTCTAGTTCGTAGTTTCTTAAGAGCCGGTGTATTTTTAAGGAACTCCTCCTTAAGTCGTTTACCATCCCTAGCTGTTCCTCCGACAACGCTCCCGATTTTACCATCACCTGCTCCGTATAAGAACGCATAGATAAATGTCTTTGCTTTATCTCTAGTGTCAAGATTTGCAGCTCGTTGATTTGCTGTGTGTATGTCTCCATTGATAACCTCGTTAGTGTAATCCTCATCATCCATGTAGTGAGCAAGCATCCTAAGTTCTAAGCCTGAAGCATCCATACCTACTAACTTGTATCCTTCTTCTACTGTGAATAACTCTCTACATTCTTCACCATAAGGTGAGCTGCTTGATGGTACTTGTGCTAGGTTAGGCTTCGAGTGTGTCATCCTGCCTGTCACAGCACCACACGTATTTACATAGCCATGTATCCTATCGTTATCATCGATGGCATCTATCCACGCACCTACTAAACCTAGTCTTTTCTGTATCATTAGGTACTTAGCTATGAGTTTACCTTCATGTATATCTATGTTCTCTAATACAGTTTCTGATATTATTACTGTACCTAATTCTGTATACTCTTTAGGTATCCATCCAAAGTGTTGTAGGTATCTAGCTATCTGTTGTCTACTACCTAGGTTAAACTCTGGGTAGATGTAGTGTCCCCATTCTTTTTTATTGAAGTCTTTCCATTGCGCACCCTTACTCATTTGTGCTATGAATCGTTTAGATAAAGTGCCATCTTTATTCTCACACTTAGCACCCGGATGATTAAGGTCTATCCATACAGGTAGCGGTGTGAATACCTTACGTACTTCATCTTCAGCCATGAACATCTCTTCTTTAAGCGCAGCAAGTAAGTGACTAGCTTTACGGATGTTAAACTTCCAGCCATTGACTGTCTGTTGATGAGTTATCTTAGCTATCTTATGCTCCATCTCTAGTGCTGTACTTGACATAGCTTTAGAGTTAAGAAGCCTATACAATTTAGCAGTAACTTCTACATCTTGTTTACAGTACTCACCCATCTCTTGTGTGTAGTGTGTCCAGTCATCATACTCACCTTTAGGGTAGTTCAATCTTGTACCCCACGCAGCTAAGGAATGTCCTCCTTCTCTACTTGGGTTGTCCAGTCTACTCATCACTAGGGTATCTTCAACAGAACCCCACCAATCGAATCCTAAGAGCTTCTTAAGTACTGGTAAGTCATAGCCAATTATGTTATGTCCTACTAGAACTTCAGCATCTATCTCTACTAACCAAGCAGGAAAGAACTTAACTGTATCAGGTGTCCAGAACTCAGACACATCCTGTCCAATTACCTTGGCTGCAATACAGAATATCTCTGTTGGGTCTAAGCCATTAGCTTCTATATCAAATGCTATCTTCATCCTTCTTCCTCCTCTTCCTTAGTTTGTCAATCCTTTTCTTTAACTGTCTAAGTATTTTCCTACGTTCAAACCTAGATGCTGATGGTTGTTTACTTCCTCTTAATAAGTCTGGAGTTTTTCTTGATGTCATGATAGTAACTCCTCTAAATCTACAACTACTTCTGTTAGTCTACCTGTGTCGTTGTCATAATGTATATGTCCAGTCTCTCCAGTGTCACCTGTGTACCTGTTCTTTAGCACCCTTAGTTTGGTTACGTTCCTCATCCAGTCATCCTCGTGTTGCTGGTTTCTCTCTAGTGCTATCACTATGTTGGACAGCTGCGCTATGCCTTGGCTGCCACGTAAGTGTGTAAGCGATATCTCTCCACCTTCTTCGTGGGTAACACCTTGCTGTCTGCTTAGATGAGAGATAACAAACAAACCTATGTTGGTTTCTACTACTACTTCTCTAAGCTGTGTCATTAGCTGGTCTATACTTCTACGTTCATCTACCTTGGTGTCACCTGACATCACAAGATTAAGGTGGTCTAGTATTACCCATCTAATGTTTTGTGCTTTAGCCATGAGTCTTATACGACTGACTATCTTTTCTACTGATAGCTCATTACCTTCATACAATGACAATGCTTCTTCACCATCTTCTCGTTTGAATAGCTTATCAAAGGCTGCGGTAGCTTGATGCTCTGGATAGTTTTGTCTGACTTCATCTAGGTGATAGGGTACTGATAGTTCTATACCTACTAAGCCATCGATAGTACGCTCCGTGGTTTCCTCTAGATGTATGATGCCTACCTTATCTTTGGTTGTAGTTAGTAGGTGATGCTCTAGCTCTCTGATTACAGATGACTTACCCATACCTGTACCTGATGTGATAGTAACTAACTCACCTAGTCTAAAGCCTTTGGTCTTTTGATTAAGACATACCCAAGGATAAGGTACTGATTGTACATGCGGTCTACTTATCCAGTTATCTTTTACTTCTGTTGCACCTACTATATCACTAGGCATATAAGTCTTGGCTCGCCACCAACAGTTCTCTAACTCTCTAACTAATCCTGCTTGTAACATATCACTGACATCTTTGTAGCCATCTGGGTAAGACATTATCTTTATCTTATCTGGACTGAATATCTCTAGTGCTTTATCAATAGCATCTTTACCTGCTTCATCATTATCAAAAGCAAGTACTATCTTATCAAAGGAATCAACAAACTCGAATGAATCTTTGAGTGACTTGACTACACTCTGCGCACCATTGCGTAAACTAACTGTCGCCCACTTACCATTGAACACTTCAGCTAGTGACATACAATCTATCTCACCCTCTGTGATAGTTAGGTACTTACCTCCAGCATCCCATAAACATTCACCAAACAAACCTACATCTTTAAAGCTGCCAGTTATATGAAAGCCTTTCGTAGCTACATCTCTTGTCTTCCAAGCTGTAATCCTACATGACTTATCTGTGAATGGGTAGTGGTGTTTGATTACCTGACCGTTAGTGCCATACTCTACCTTAACTTTGTACTTGGTAGCTATGTCTTTGGATATCTTCCTGTCGGTTATGGCTGCGTGTACACCTTCGACTGCTGCTTCTGTGTTCTTCTTGAACCTTGGCTTGTAGCTTGGTGTTGAGTTGTCGTCTTCAAATACATGGTACTCACAAGCAAAGCAATGCTTGGCTCCAGTATCATAGACATGTAGGTTGTCACCTTTGGTATCGTTGCCTAGTTCTCTACATTTAGGACAAGCTTCTTTATGTTCTTTCATATCCTCCTCCAAGGTTATAGTTTTATTAGTGGTTACTTAGGTTAACCAATCCCACATACTTTTGAGGAGGAGGGAGGCTAGGCATGTGAGCTAGCTACCTTCTCCTTATATCTTATACTGGGTTGTCTTCAAAGAACTGGTCGTCAGCTTCTTTCTGTCCCTCGTATCCTTCACCTACTTGTAACAATAGAACACGCTTAGCATAAGGTACTTGACCAGCTGTCGGATGTTCTTTAGTTGTGTACTCTACTCTCACGGTAGAGCCACTAGGTATTTCATCATGCCAACGTTCATTCTTTGCTGTAAAAACAGGTATCTCATAGCGACTAGTGAACTTTCTGATTGGCTCTCCCTCGTACTCTTTAATCTTTACACCTTGTTTACCTAGAAGCGCTGCTTCTTTCTCATCCAGAGTTATCTGTAAAGAATACTTATCAGTTGATTGACCTTGGTACGTGTCGAACTGGGTCAACGCTGAGTTAAAGATTGTGGTTCCTTGTACTAACATTTACTACTCCTATATATTTATAGTTAATCATGCTGCCAATCTGTGTTAGCTATGTAATCGCTATAGCCTATCAGGTATATTTCTTTCTCAGCAACATCCTCTTTATTATGTAATGTAAACTTTCGCATAGGTCTATCATCTCGGCAGTCTTGCCAGCCTAATCTATAATACTTAGGCTTATCGTTTAGATAGTCAGACTCATCTTCTAAGTTTATCATGCCATAATTCTCCATCAGTTTATAGTAGGTGTACCTTCTACATATCTAATGCTATCTCTCTCGTGGAAAGGTAACTGCTCTAGTGCCAGAGTAAGCAACTGTTCAGTAGTATAATCTTCTACCTTATCGTATGCTTCTTCTTGACTTTTACTTGGCACACCTAACATAATATCCATGTTGATTATTACATCGTGCATTTTATCTTTCATTCTTACTCCTATTTTAGCATACTTATTATATAAATAATTACCACTTACCAAACAAAAGTTTAAGTAGTTCGGGTGATAAGTCTTTATAGATTTCATCATAGGTAGACACTCGTTGGTCGTCACCTTTTCTATATCCTGCTGGTCTAGATAACTCAGACAAGTCCATAGTTGTTCTCATTCTATAGTATAGTCGTTGTCTATCTAAACCAGTAGCTATTTCTAACTCTCTAATAGTATACATCTTACCATTGTTTAGCATATAGGATTTAATTTCTGGCATCAGGGTGTGTAGATAACTTTCTCAGACTCATTGAAGTCATCTATATTTATACCGGGTTCAGTATTAGAAGCATGTTGAATCTCACATACAGGGCAAAGCAACATTTCAATTTGCTCTTCAGCTTCATAGCTTTCATCTATGATACAAGTAGCAGCTCGTTCATCGTAGTCGTAGTCATCATTCCATACATTAGACTTAGCTAATTCAATAGCTTCATCTTCAGTGTCGGCTTCTACTTGTACTTCAAATATTGCTTCACGCTTTAACTCTACTTTTATATCCCAAGTCTTCTCGCTCATTTCTTTTTCTCCGGTATAGTTACATCACTCCAGTGGTGTTCACCTCTTTCAAAACCTAGGTGCATCATTGCGTAGGACAAGTCATCTAACTTTCTAACGTCACTAAGATACAAGTCATGTGTCTCACTCATCATCATCAAAGCATCTCTTAGTTTATTAAAACCTAGACATATTCTTTTGTATTGTTCTAAGTCTATACTAATTGTAGCTCTATCTTTTGTGTACTTAACTGTTGGTTGCTTCATGCTGCCACCCTTATATCCTCAAGCATAGGTAATACTTTCCTTATCTTCTGCTCTCTTGTGATGACTGTAGCTGCTTGATTGCGTATGTTCTTGAACTTACTATGGCTGCTCCAGTCTGTTAGTGTATTGAACAGCGCCCATAAGTTACCGCCCATCTCATCTACGTACTTAACATGTATCTCTTCTAGTACACCATTGAGTACCTTGCTTGTACCTGCTAGATTTAAGAACACATTCTGTGCTTGCAAGTCAGTAACAGATATCTTTGGATACTGCTTCCAGTACTCTGCGTTCTGTAGGTAAACATCCAGACTAGTCTCTAGCCTATCAACAGCAGCATCAGTATCTAGGTTCATGGTATGCTTACCATAAAAGCTACTAAAGAAATCACCTATCACCTGTCCATTTAAACAGGCTAGTCTAAGCGCACCTACTAGTGACATGAACTTCCAACTGCCATCATAACTATTAAGAACAGATATCTTTAAGTCCATCGGGTCATCTTTCTTAACCTCTATTCTATGAGCAGGGAATGTGTAGGTAACTACGGTACGCGCACCTCCGTGTGACTGTTGTATGTCACGCTCCATACCTCGTGTGTTTAATCCACTACGATATATAGCACGCTCATAGTCAGGGATAATGTCTGCGTTCTGTATGACATTGTATCCTTTACCTACGACTGAGATGATGTTACCTTTCTCATCTACTACAGCTTTGTGTGTATTTATTATATGCTCGTACTCTTGTTCTTCAGTTTGCATTAAACCTTTTATAGATAAAGATTCATATTCATTACTTTCTATTGTCTTGGTATACAATGGTTCTGTGTGTACCTTAATGAAATCATCAGCGACTAGCGCCCTGCTTTCTGCATCTGTATAACTTGAATCATAATACATAACTTACTCCTCTATTGTTTATAAAATCCCAGACTCATCGACAGCATTTTCTACTATCGGACATTCCTCTGGGTAGTTTGCTTGACTACAATGCCTAGTCACTTCACCATGTGGTTCGTCAACTACGTACTTGTACTCACAGCTATCACAATGGTATCCTGTGTCAAAGGTATCATCGTAAATTCCTTCTATCGTATCCCAACTTAGCATACTAATCTTCTCCTTCTATGTACTCTCTTAATGTAACGTAAGGTGTTACAACTAATACTCCACCTTCATGTACATATTCATACTCAGACTTATTATTGTCTATGAATATCTGTTGGTTAATATCACGTAGTTCTATAGCTATATTCTTTAGCTGTCCCATACTAATCCCCTATTGTTTTAAGTAAAGCAAGCAAGCTAGTAATCTGATTTGTTAATGTCATAAGTTCATCATCAACCTCTTGCATCTGTGACTTAAGCTTATCTTCTAGCTCATCTATTCTTTTTTCTAAATGCTCTGTATCTATTTCTAGCTCATCTAGCCTTTCTTCAAGCGGGTCAGTGTAATGTTTTATGTCTTTATCTACGTCTATGTAAGCCATACTAATCTCCTTTATTAAATTAAGTGAGCAGAATATAGAAGCTACTGACAGCTACATTACTTCTATTTTTATAGTCATGCTCAGGACTTTGAGATGTGTTATGTTCCCATCTCTTACCTGTAGTTTTTCAGGACTTCCACCATTGGCACTACTGCCGGTAAGATGTGGCGTATACATCTTATTCATTCATCTTAACTGATTACATATACATGTGCCACAAATAAGGTATGTAACCCAGACAAATACCCCAGAAGAATCCATCCCATCTATCTTTATACTTAGGATTCTTGTAGTGTACTATCTCATTGAGTATATTATTCTTCATTACTCCTCCATTTATAATCATTAGCTTGCTGCTCTTGCCAATCATGTGGAGCTACTGCTCCTGTTGAATGATACAACTGCTCATCTATACGTTGTGTGTATAGAAAGACATTGTCATCGTCATGTACATCAACATGTAACTGACCCCATTCATTACGGAATACTGTATCTCTATTTATTTTCATACTAATCTCCAGTAAAAATCCCAGACTAATCGCCTAAGAAG
>Ga0308015_10000321_pt1 | contig 23119 bp, 28 predicted proteins | sample Neamet231_FD_203128 | JGI IMG/M metagenome (GOLD analysis project Ga0308015, IMG submission 203128) | Marine microbial communities from water near the shore, Antarctic Ocean - #231 | ecosystem: Environmental > Aquatic > Marine > Unclassified | place: Southern Ocean | collected 2014-07-28
GTGATACTTTTTTACTTACAGTAATAAAGTGATGATATTATTTTTAGTGCTTTAATGGCTGATGAATTGTTTATTTATCAGCCATTAAAAACTGCCATTGCTCGTTAAAATCACTTCCAGGCTTTTTCTTATAACCAGAGCGAACATACTGGCTCATTTTCCCTTCAACGAAAGAAACAAGTAAGCTCGCTAATGCCGCTTCGCTAATGGTAAACGTTTTACCTTCGCGTAACTTTCGTTCACGTAATACTTGTTTAAATTGAGATTCTAATTTTTCAAAAAATTGATGAACTCTATCACGTAATCGTTCATTTTCACCCATTAAAGCATCACCTGCTAATATTCGACACATGCCCGGATTACGTTCGGCAAAAACTAACAAAACATGCAATATGTGATGAGTACGCACTAACGTTTCTTTATGGTCGGATAAAATTAAATTTATACGTGAAAATATAGACTCTTCAATAAAATCGATTAAGCCTTCAAACATCCGCGCTTTAGACGGAAAATGACGATATAAAGCCGCTTCTGAAAAGCCAACTTCTGCCGCAAGTTTTGCCGTAGTAATACGCTGTCCGGGACAGTTTTGTAACATTAATGCTAGGCATTCCAATATTTGATGTTTACGATTTGGCTTTTGGTTTTTAGTTTGTGAAGCGACCATATAAAAATGTTCTCTGTTATTCTGTCCGTTGGCTTACACTAATTAATCCATTTGATCTTAATGTATTCTAGTTTGTACTTAAAATAACGGTAACTATTTTAGTATTTTTGATAAATATTGTTGATTGATTAATGACACTAGCTGTTTGGCAACAATACTCTTATTGGCTAGGGGGATTTCAATTTTATCAACCGCACTATAAACAGTTAAAGAATTATCATCACTATTAAAGCCTTGCCCTGCTTTAGCCACATCATTAGCGGCGATTAAATCTAAGTTCTTACGTGTTAACTTACCACGGGCATAGTACTCAACATTTTGAGTTTCTGCAGCAAAACCGACCATAAAAGGTTTACTCGCTAGTGTCGCAACATCAGCAACAATATCTGGATTTTTGATAAGAGCAATGTGCATATCGTCATCATTCTTTTTGATTTTTTCACTGGCAATGTCCGCAGCTCGATAATCAGCTACCGCTGCACAGGCCACAAATGTAGTTGCTTGCGTAGCATAATTTAATGCTTGTGTGTGCATTTGCTCGGCACTAGTGACTTGGATAAGCTTACACCCAATAGGTGCCGCTATATTTACAGGGCCCGATATTAAGGTTACGTTAGCACCGGCACGTAAGGCTGCATGGGCAATGGCATAACCCATTTTACCTGAACTATGGTTAGAAATATAACGTACAGGATCTATTGCTTCACGTGTTGGTCCTGCTGTAATTACCCAATGTTGATCTTGCAAAAATTTTTCACTAAAAAAATCACTACTCAACGCGACTAATTCATTTACTTCTAACATTCTACCTAAGCCAATATCTCCACAGGCTTGCTCTCCAGCGCCTGGGCCCCATATATGAAACCCCCAAGACTGTAATGTTTTCATATTAGCTTGTGTTGCTTTGGCATGCCACATCTGCTGATTCATTGCGGGCGCAATAGCAATAGGTGCACTCGTTGCTAAGCATAATGTTGACAATAAGTCATTTGCCATACCGGCAGTTATACGTGCAATAATATCTGCAGTAGCTGGCGCAATAATAATTAAATCAGCCCATTTAGCTAATTCAATATGCCCCATTGCAAGCTCAGCTTGGCTATCGAGTAAACTGTCTGAAACATAGTTACCTGAAACCGCTTGTAGTGTTAACGGGGTGATAAAGGCTTTTGCCCCTTCTGTCATTACGACGCGTACATCTGCACCTTGATCTTTAAGTCGACGCACTAGCTCTGGTGTTTTGTAGGCAGCGATGCCACCTGAAATACCGAGTAATATTTTTTTGTTCAGAAGAATTTTCATAAGCTGCTAATATTCATATAACCAATAAGGCAGATAAGATAACATTTATTGTTATTATTTAGAAATAGGTGTTGATAAAAACCTAACTATTTCTACCAATTTTTTGTGGATCAATAGTATAAAAAATCAAAGCAAGGGTGCCGTTATGATTAATGAACCACCGTTAAAACCACGTGTATTAAAAGACTGGCCCGAACAGGAAAGACCCCGTGAAAAATTATTACATTTAGGCCCCTCTAGTTTAAGTGATGCTGAGTTATTAGCTATATTTCTCCGTACGGGTGTAAAGGGTTGTAATGTAGTCGATTTATCCCGAGATTTACTGAACAGCTTTGGTAGCCTTAGTGCCATATTTTCAGCAAGTCAGGAAGATTTTTGTGCAAAACATGGACTAGGCACTGCAAAATACGTGCAACTACAAGCTTGTTTAGAAATGTCTAAGCGTTATTTAGCTGAAAAAATGAAACAGACAGATTGTTCTTTAACTTCTTCGCAAGCAACACGTGATTTTTTGAAAAGTGAATTGCGTTTAGAAAGTCGTGAAATATTTGCAGTTCTTTTTTTAGATAGCCAGCATCGCGTATTAACCTTTGAACGATTATTTTTTGGTACGCTTAATGAAGCAGCGGTTTACCCTAGAGTCGTTGTTGAGCAAGCGCTAAAAAATCATGCTGCCGCAGTAATATTAACGCATAACCATCCTTCTGGTGTCGCAGAAGCAAGTCTCGCCGATAAAAAAATAACACATAAATTGGTTCAAGCCTTACAACTGGTCGATGTAAGAGTACTCGATCATATTATTGTTGCCGGTAGTCAGTGCTACTCTTTTGCAGAACATAATCAAATGCCTTAGTTTAAAATAGAGAAAGCTGATAAGCCTTTTAGACGATCAACTTTACACTCAGTGAAGAAGCGATAGATCAACTACAAGATTTATCTGAAGGTGCCCATTTAGCTAAATCACATATATTGCGTATTTTAATTGATGAACCGTGCAACAAAGAACAAATAAAAAAATTACTGGAATTAAAAATTAATTGATTTGGTATTTTAATCTAACTTTTGTTGGCTTTTCAGCCTTGAAAGAGACAAAATTTAATCTAAAAATTATAACTGTAATGATTTTTACTCCTATATATTCGACTTAACTCCCTGAAAATTATTAATAAGTACTCTTTATGTAGTATTTTATCATTAACGCTAGTATTAATTCTTCAATTTCTCTATAATATGCCACCTTTTTAGGATCCTAAGGCGACGGTCTTGGGGAAATATAGCTCGAGCTGAAATTATTATTGGAGTACTCATATGTCTAAAGTTTGCCAAGTAACAGGCAAAGTGCCAATGGTTGGAAACAACCGTTCTCACGCAAGAAACGCGACTCGTCGTCGTTTTTTACCTAACCTTCAATCTCACCGTTTTTGGGTTGAGAGTGAAAATCGTTTCGTTAAATTACGTTTAACTCCGAAAGGAATGCGTATTATCGATAAAAAAGGTATTGATGTAGTTTTAACTGACATCCGTGCCCGTGGCGAAAAAGTTTAATTACTTTAATATTCAAAGGAAAATACTATGCGCGATAAAATTCGTTTAGTTTCTAGTGCTGGTACTGGTCATTTTTATACTACTGATAAGAATAAAAAGACTATGCCTGAGAAAATGGAAATCAAGAAATTTGATCCAACCATTCGCAAGCACGTAATCTATAAAGAAGCTAAAATTAAGTAATTAATTTTTGTTTTATTAAAAACCCGGTTTACCGGGTTTTTTTATGTCAAAAAAACAGTATTTAATACAAATAGAATTAATTTTTATAGTCTTACTTATATGAAATAGTACTGACTCTATGCATGAGTATCTCTCTTAGCTGTTTTATTTAGCTAAAGATATTTGAATTAACAAAAGTAAGTACGTCTAAAGTTATAATTTTTTTGGTAATCAGGTAAATTAGCGTTCTGGATCTTGTTATACACGCCATTCAGTAATCTTTTAAGTCTGCTATACCACTCACTTTATTGGTAAATATATATGAAATTATCTCGAACCGGATGGAATAATGTTATTATTTTTTCAGTAATGGCGATCATTTTATTAATTAATGCGACTAATGATAAGCTGTTCCCTAACGAAGAAAGTGAAAACAGTGCAGAACAATTGATTCTTCCACAGCATGCCGTTATTTTAACATTGAGCTTTGATTATTCAGAAAATAAACAAGTGTTACTGGAGCGAGTGGGACGTAGCTGGCAGTTAACTACTCAAGGGCTAATACTGAATAAAACGGAACAACAAATCGAACAAATGATGTTTGCTTGGCAACAAAGTACAGGTTTGGTTCAGGCTGCCGAAATTATGATTGATAGCGAGCAAGGGGTGACCGTCAATATTGCTTTAGCCAGTGAGTCTAGAATCAGAACTTTCACATTATACTCACTGAGTGATCAATTATTAATTCATCAAAAGCATGATAATAAATGGTTAGCTTTACCAGCCGCTTTAGCACAACAATTATTACCACTAAGTTTGTAGTCACTAGACAACATTTACATTGTTAGAAGAAGAAAAATTATGCCAGAATTACCCGAAGTAGAAGTTTGTCGACGCGGTATAGAGCCGCATGTATTAAATCAACATGTGAGTAATGTTATTGTCCGCAATTCAAATATGCGTTGGCCTATTACTCCTACGATTTCAGAAATTTGTGATGAAAAAATAACATCTATTAAACGTCGTGCTAAATATCTTTTACTTGAAACATCTAAAGGTACCTTAATGCTGCATTTAGGTATGTCAGGTACTATCAGAGTCATTGATAAAGATACAGCGGTTACTAAACACGACCACTTTGATTTGGTATTATCGAGTGGTTTAGCTTTAAGGTTGAACGACCCTCGTCGTTTCGGCTCTGTATTATGGATCACTGACGATATTTATGACCACGCATTAATTAAAAAGTTAGGGCCTGAACCCTTATTACCTGATTTTACAGAAGATTATTTATACCGTAAATCTCGTAATAAAACGGTGCCAATAAAAACTTTTCTAATGAATAATCATGTTGTTGTAGGTGTCGGAAATATTTATGCGAATGAAAGTTTATTTAAAGCCGGTATCGATCCAAGAAGTAAATCAGGTAAGATTTTAAAAAGACAATATGTTGAATTAACTCGACATATCAAGGAAACATTAACGCGTGCAATAGAGCAAGGTGGTACTACGTTAAAAGATTTTACTCAATCTGACGGTAAGCCAGGATACTTTGCACAAGAGTTATTGGTTTATGGTCGAGGTGGTGAGTTGTGTTTTAAGTGTAAAACAGCACTGAAAGAAATCAAACAAGCAGGCAGGGCAACTGTTTTTTGTCCTAACTGCCAACAGGGATAGTTATTAACGCTGTTTGAGTGCCGCTTTTACTATAGGGTGTACGAATTGGCTAATATCACCTTGGTGAAGAGCAACTTCTTTTACTAGGGTTGATGAAATAAACGAATTTTCTTCTGGGGGAGTCAAAAATACACTTTCAAGCTCAGGAGATAGGCGACGATTCATGTTAGCTAATTGCAGTTCATATTCAAAGTCTGACGCAGCTCGTAAGCCACGAATAAGTACTTTAGCTTGGTTTTGTTTAGCAAAGTCAACTAATAAGCCACTAAAACCAACAACAGTTACATTAGTTAGGTGTTGAGTCACTTGTTCAAGCATATCGACACGTTGCTTTAAATTAAAGCATGGTTGTTTGCTCGGATTTGAAGCAACACCAATAATTACTTCACTAAATAATTGACTAGCACGAACAATTAAGTCGCTATGGCCGTTAGTTACCGGATCAAAAGTACCAGGATATATAGCTTTTATTGTCATTATTTATTAAGTTTTAATCGATTGTTGACCGTTATTGTAATGTGATAACGAACTGAGTGCCAAGTTTTTATATTTTTAATATTGTCGCTAAGCTATGGATAATCATAAAAAATGAATAATTAATTGTAACTAAAATAAAAAACCTTAAAGTATTTACTCAAAATACTTTATATAAACTGAATTTTGATAGTATTATTATGTTAGGTTTAACCAATATAATAATAAGAAGTAGTTTCATGAAAACCCGAAATAAAATAATCCAAGCCAGTATTGAGTTATTTAATGAGCAAGGGGAGCGTAATGTTAGCACTAATCATATCGCCGCACATTTAGCCATTAGTCCTGGTAATCTTTATTATCACTTCCGTAATAAAGAAGACATTATCTTATCCATTTATGAAGAATATGCACGTAGTCTACTGCTTGATACGTTGCCAAAAGTGTCTTCTGATGTGAAGCCATTAGATTCGCTTGTTCTTTATATGGATTCAGTTTTTCAAACAACAATGAAATTTCGCTTCTTTTATAGGAACCTTCCTGTTTTATTGGACAAAAGTCCAGTTTTACGAGAAAAATATGTCGAAGTTCAACAATCTATTTCAGAGCGTGTTAGTCAGCTACTTCTATCGTTAAGATCGGCTGATTTTATTGACTTTGCTGATGATGAATTGGCGGATATTGTGAGTATTTTACGTCTTGTTAATACTTTTTGGGTAAGCTTTCATCAAACTCAGACTATTATTAATGAGGAAAATGATTCTGTATTTTATCAAGGTGTTCTTAAAATATTAGTTATTTTACGTCCGTATACTAAAGCGCATGCCATTAGTGAACTTAATCAAGCAAGCAACGTATACCAACAAAGATTTCAAGAAGTGGTTTATAGCACTACTGGGCAGCTAAACCGTTAATTCAAATTGATAGTTATTAGGTTTTTCATAACCTTGGCTGACAGTAAGATAATAATCTTCAATGCGTTGTGCTCTTTGTAGTACTTCGCTAGATTGTGAGTTATTAGCACTGAGTGGAGATTTACTTTGGTTGGTAGGACTAGAACCAATAGCTTCTTGTGCTAATAATGTTTGATCAATTAAAGAATCAAAATCATTACTGTTAGCCCCTTTTTCGTCGCTATTAACGGTTGAACCTGTTTGTATTGTTTGCTCATCACTGACAGAGTCGACTTCATTTGCTTCATCATTATTGAGTGCTAATAATTCTGATTGTGCAGTAAGAATACTTTGTGCTGCACTTGCCGCTACTCGAATATCTTGTGCGGATGGCTGTGCTGGAGCGAGTGCTGCTGCTTGTGCCTGCTGCAATTTAGCTATTGTTGCTTGCGGATCACCTTCTACGATACTTAGATCAACAGACACCTCACCCTCAACTGCATATTTCTTTCCATCAGGTCCTACTTCAAAGCTATAAGAAGGAGCACCTGTTAAAGCGCCACCTGCTGAAGCGTGTGCTAACTCGTGTGTTCTTACCTCACTATCTCTTTGTTGTAACTGGTTAATAACTTTTTCGTCAGCTTGCTCTTTTTGTATATCTTCATCAGTACTACTATCAGAGCTATTCTCTGATTGACCATTGTTGGCATTCGCTTGTTGTTCTTCTGAATTATCGCTACTACTTTGCTGATCATTTTGTGAATTATCTTGATCAGAGATAGCACTATCAGCGTATTCTGCTTGTTTGCTTAGGTTAGCAAAATCTATTTGTTCGTTAGCTTGTGCAGGAGTACGCGCACGGTCTTTGTCTGAAGCTACGCCTTTTTCGGCAGCAGAAGGATTAGTCGCAGTAATCGGGGCGATAATTTCTCGTTGATTATTATCACGACGTAAGCCTTCCGTAGGTGGATTGACCACGGTTGCTAGGGGTAAGTTTGCTGTATGCGATGTGATATTCATAATAAAATTATTCACCAGTGAGTGATAACTTAAACCATAATTGGCTAACGATTATAAATGGTTAAGCGGTTACATCCAGTAAAGTGCCTAATGAATCATCAGCACTTCTAATAACTTCTGTGGAAGCTTTTGCTTGATATTCAGCGACTTTTAAATTAACAATAGACTGATTTAAATCAGGTACTTCTGAACGTGTAGATATACTATTAACTTCAGTGTTTACTTCGCCGGTATTAGCCGTATCAGTTTGTTGCCTATTATTTAATGTTGTATTAGCGACAATATCGGTAGCAGCTTGATCTGCTATTTTGTTTGCGTTTTGTAATCCTTGTAACCCAGAATTAAATGCAGATGATATCTCCATAAGTATTTCTCCACTTATCACTATAACGATTGATTAATTATTAACCTAAACAGTCAAAAAGTAAAGGTGAATTTGTCTTAATAAGGATGAAGATAACGGATAATGTTAGTTGAATTTAGTGTTTAGCCAAGAAAATAACACGCTATAAAAGTCATTCAGGTGAGAAATAAAGGGGGCATGGGAGGCATGTTCGAATGAATGCTGTTCACTATTTTTTGTTAAATGATTAACTTTATCGATAATTGCTTTAGGTACTAAGCTGTCATTATTGCCGTATAAACGTAAAAAAGGTTGTTTTATACTTGCTAAAGCCAAGCGTAAATCACAATCACTCAATAAAGTAAGTGAATCAGCTAATGTTTTTTGGCTTGGGAGGGGGTGCTCCATCACTAGTCGAGTAATTAACTTTAAGTCTTGGCGGATATGAGGACTACCCATCGCTTGTATCTTTAAAAAACCACTGATTGTTTTCGCTGTATCTTTAGCGAGTTGTTGATGAAAATTATTCAATATATTTTCTTTTATACCAGACCAATTTTCACTCGTTTGTTCTACAAAGTATGGACTACTGGCAACAGTAATTAATGCGAGTACTTTTTCTGGATACTTAAGAGCCATTTCAGTAGCCACTAAGCCGCCTAATGACCAACCCAGATAAATAGCAGGTTGCTCTATTACTTGAGCAATATGATGACAAATATTTGTTAGAGTGTAAGGCTTCATATCAACGGCACTATTGAGACCAAAACCAGGCAGGTCAATAGTAATAACCTGATAGTTATTATCTTTATTTTCATTGTGTAATGTTAATAATTGTTGCCAAACACCTGAATTAAGCCCCCAACCATGTAAAAGAATAATAGGGATACTGCTTTTTTTAATCGTGCTGTTTGGAGGAAATGTGGAAATTTTTAAGTTGTTTGCCATGCTTATTACTGCACTATATTAATCAAAGCGCTATTTTATACTTCCCTTTGTTAAAGATGCAAGTTGAAGACTTTGAAAGCGGCACAGTTGTGTGTTAGTTAAATGTAAAAGGAAAGTAATATGGCATGGATGTTAGACTTAAAAAAATTAAATACATACTGTATCGATACCCTTAAAGGTATTAGCTGTTGTGATTTATGTGGGTCAAACGTTAATAAAAGTGACTTATTCGGATATGATTTACCACAAACGCTACTTTGCCAACATTGTATTAACGATTTACCTTATTTTAATCAGACACTAATTAAGGGAGATTTACTCAACTGGCCTGCTATTTATCATGCGTTACCTAATATTCACTTTGATCATCTCTTTGCATTATCACCTTACATTTATCCCTTTAATAAATGGTTAGCTCAAATGAAGTACTTAGGGCGCTTTGAGTTAGCTCATTTATTTAGTGCTTTGCTCAGCGCTCAATGGGCCATAATGATGAAAAAAGAAAAAATAGCGTCTATTGATCTGGTTTTATCTGTTCCTTTACACATTAAAAAATGGAAAGTTCGTGGTTATAATCAAGCACACCTTATTGCTAAAGATTTTGCTAAGCATCAAGGTTTGCCTTATGACGCTAATTTAATAGTGCGAGTAAAAAATAATGACAGCCAAATGGGGAAAACAGGTAGCCAACGTCGAAAAAACTTAGCGAATGCCTTTGTTTTACAACAAGCATTACCTGCTGATATTAAGCATGTACTGATTATTGATGACGTAGCAACAACGGGTACTACAGCCAGTGAAATGAGTAAGCTATTAAAAGAAGAGGGTGTTGAAACTGTCACTTTAGTCACTGTTTGCTTGACGTTACCTAAAGTCAAAAATTAATACTTAGTTAAAAGTAATTATCTAACAAAAGCGTAAAAATCATTAGCACATAATTAAATAGCAGCGTAAAATAGTAGTACTTGAGTAAAATATTCAGATACTTTTTAATTGAACATCCTTAACATAATAAAAGTACCCGAGAGCAAAGAGAGCTAAAAAATGATCAGTATTTCAGAGAGTGCTCAAAAGCATTTTATTAACTTACTTTCGCAACAAGCTGAAGGTACACATATTCGTGTTTTCGTTGTAAACCCAGGAACAGCAAAAGCTGAATGTGGCGTTTCATATTGCCCACCTGATGCCGTTGAAGCCGATGATATTACACTTCCTTTTGAAGGTTTTTCAGCCATGATAGATGCTGATAGTAAAGGCTTTTTAGAAGATGCTGAAATTGATTTTACTACCGACCAAATGGGTTCTCAATTAACGTTGAAAGCCCCTAATGCTAAATTACGTAAAGTGGCAGATGATGCACCTTTATTTGAACGTGTACATTACTTTTTACAAGCTGAAGTTAACCCTCAGTTAGCTGGGCATGGTGGCGAATGTACTTTAGTTGAAATAACTGATGATGGTTATGCGGTATTACAATTTGGTGGCGGCTGTAATGGTTGTGCACAAATTGATGTTACGGTAAAAGATGGTATTGAAAAGCAACTTATTGACTTAATGGGTGGCGAGATTAAAGGCGTTAAAGATGCAACAGAGCATGAACGCGGCGACCATTCATATTACTAACATTTAGCTTATATGATTAAGTGTATATGATTAAGTTACTAGAAAAACTAGGCCAAAATCCACAAGGCAGTTTAACACTGTTTTTACGTGGACTTGGCCTTTTTGTTATTGGCTTATTTTTTATTGCTTTAGGTTATTTTTATCATCATCTCTGGCAAATTATAGGTATAGTCACACTGTCTTTTGCCTGTTTATTAGCTATATGGGGCTATTTAGGTATATTTTCCAACCGCTGGTTAAATATTATTTATCGTACTCAAGCACCTTATAAACGGAGAAGTTAAGCCTTAGCTTCACCTTGTATTAAAAAAGTAAAATTATGATTAATTTGATAAAAAAATATTGGCTCATCATTACTGTTTTTTTACTGACGGCTATTGCTACTTTATCTTTATGGCCGGCGGCAAATTTACCACAAGTTCCAGGTGGTGATAAAACACATCATTTCATCTCTTATGGTGTTTTAATGTTGCCTGTCGCATTAAGAAAACCTGAGCATTGGTTATGGATTGCTTTAAGCTTTGCTGCTTTTAGCGGTGCCATTGAATTGATTCAACCTTATGTTAATCGATATGGGGAATGGCTTGATATGGCTGCTAATGTTACAGGTTTAGCTTGTGGTCTTATTATTGCGAATATCATTACCTATATTTCGTTGCGTCAGACTAAGTAGCGCTTATTTAAGTTTATACATCAACTCAATGACTTAATAGGCTGATGAAACGTTTTATTACATGATTTACTGCATTACTTATATAGCGCGACTATCTTTGTGTAGTCGCTTAATAAACGCTTATTATTAATGGTAGGTATTTCTCCTACTGTTTGTTCAGGTCTAAATATTGCCGTTATCTTGCCTCTTGGATTGATTAATACCAATGATGCACTGTGGTCAACCCAATAATTTTCATCTTCTGAAATACTGTTGTCGTCTTTAGTGGTAATGGCATACATTAGCCCTAAATTTCTCGCAAAGGGGAAGAGAACATCATGTTCTGCGTGGAGTGCTTTAAAATCAGTATTAAAGTATCCAATATAAGCGTTAAGCTTCTCGCGAGTATCTCTTTTAGGATCAACAGACACTAAAACTATTTGGCTATTCTTAGCTATAGCTGTTATATCTTCGTACATAAAATTCAGATTTTGTAGAGTCGTAGGGCAAACATCAGGGCAAGATGTATAGCCGAAAAAAAGCAGTGACCATTTATTGAGCAATTGTGCGTTATTAAAAGGGACGCCTAATTCATCCGTTAAAGAGAAGGCTGATAGAGGGCGTGGTTCTTTATAATATAACGCGTATTCAGGAGCGGATATTTGCTGTGATTGATTAATTAAGTAAAAGCCCACAGCGCCTGCAGCCAATGAGATTAAGGCGATAATACTATAAATATGTTTATTCATTTAAATCCTTTATGCTGTGTTGTTTTTACTTTTTTATTAACCTAAAACGAGTAGGTCATATTACATAATAACGTTATTGTCTGATTATAGTTATTAAGTGTCACAGCAAGCTTATATTGAGCTCATAGGTAGCCAATAATGGTCGAGTAACAAAATAATAAACAGCAGCATCAAATGCACAATCGAAAACTTAAATGTTGCCATGGCTGTGTCTTCTGTCGCATTAAATTTTAGTTTCCACGCATAGCCAAAAAATATTACATTTAAGCTACATGCGCCGAGTAAATATAACCAGTTACTCATACCAACTAAGTAGGGCAATAGGCATACAACAAAAAGTAAAACAGTATATAACAGTATTTGTGTCTTAGTGAAACTCACGCCATGTGTTACAGGTAGCATGGGTATGTTTACTTTGGCATAGTCATTTTTTCGGTGAATAGCCAGTGCCCAAAAATGTGGTGGTGTCCAAGTAAAAATGATCAAAACGAGTAATAAAGCATTAGGTGTAATTTCATTTGTCATGGCTGTCCAACCTAATAAGGGAGGAATTGCACCCGCTAACCCGCCTATAGTAATATTTTGTGGCGTAGCACGTTTTAAATACATGGTATAAACAAAGCTATAACCGACTAGCCCCGCTAAGGTTAAAAAGGCGGTAAGAGGGTTGACTAAAATATATAAAATAAGAAAGCCTAATAAAGCAATGCTGGTGGCAAATACGATGGCATTCGTCACGCTAATTCTACCTTCAGGTAAAGGCCTGTTATGTGTTCTACCCATAATACTATCGATTTTCTCATCGACAATATGATTGATAGCCGCTGCGGCCGAAGATAATAAAGCAATACCTAACATGGCCGGTATTAATAATTGCCATGGCAAACCTCCGGGTACCGACAAACTCATTCCAACGAGTGCAGTCAGTACCAGTAACGCCACAACCTTAGGTTTAGTTATGTCGTAATAAGCCTGCCAATGCGTAAAAATATGGCGAATAGAAAACGTACTTTTATTGACATTAATCACAAGCGGTATAACTGAGAGTGCTTTATTCATATTCTTACTATGCCCTTTCTCGATGACTTTATTCATAAAGTGATTCCTCAGAGTTTTGTTTTAATTTATAAGCTAAAGTGATCAAGCTCAGCATTAAAGCCGCAGCGACTAGGTTATGCGCCACAGCCACCTTAAGTGGTAGCGAAAACCAAATGTTACTTATTCCTAAACCGATTTGAATAACAAGTACAAAGAGTAAAATAACAGCGGATTTTTTTATAGTATGCGTTCGGGCTTTCATAAAAACTATGATGGCTAACCACGCAAGAAATATACTGGTAATAATAGCGCCTAAGCGGTGAGTTACATGAATAGTGACTCGTTCATTATGAGTTAAATGGCCAAATTCGTAGGTGTCTTGGTGTGGTGGAATTAAGTTAAACGATTGTTCAAAACTTAGACTTTTTAACCAATCACCTTGGCAAATAGGTAACTCTACACAGCTCATTGCTGCATAATTAGAGGATGTCCAACCACCTAAGGCAATTTGTGCTGTTAATATCGTAATACCTAGCAGTGCATAGCGACTGTATTTTTTAAGCTTTGCATCAACTAAATTAGCACCTTTTATATTAACTTCTTTTGTCTTTAATCTTAAATATAATAAGAATAATAAACATAGCGTGGTAAATCCGCCGAGTAAATGTGCCATCACTATAATAGGCATTAATTTTAATGTAACCGTCCACATACCAAGAGCCGCTTGAAATATTACAATAATTAAAATAGCTAAAGGCAGAAATATTGGATACCTGATGCCTGACTTTGCAGATAAGCGTAATTTAATTGAAAGCAATGCAATAACTGCTATAAATAAACCAAGGCTCCCAGCAAAATAACGGTGAATCATCTCATTCCATGCTTTAGCCTGTTCAATAGGTCGCTCTGGAAATGCTTGTTCAGCTGCCGTAATTTGGAGACTCGTTTCAGGTACGCCAATGAGTCCGTAACATGTTGGCCAGTCAGGACAACCTAAACCGGCATGCGTTAAACGTGTATATGCACCTAAGCCAATCACAACAATGGCTAATAATATACTTGTTAGTACCAAACGGCGCAGTGTTTGCGTTTGTTGAGTGTACTCAGTAGCTAACGTTGTCACTTAATTATCCTACCTTAGAATATTTTAATAATTTTTTCATATCAGCAATAATGGCTTTACTAAAAACTGCTTGGAGTTTTTCTTGTTTTGGTAATTGATGCGTTAAAATAACATTACCTAAAGGGTCGGCAATAAGCACTTGTGGGCTTTTAATTAAGTCTTTAATTTGCGGGGTTAAAGCGAGTATTGTCCATTGACTTTTACTTAGCTGTTGGCTTTGTTGATCGGTAAAAATATCGTCTTTGAGTAATACGGCAGACACTCGGGGCATGTCTTTTCCTAAGGCGACATAGCTATTATGTACTGTTTCAATACTATGTAAGCAAATATCAGGGCATGTATTAGGCAGTCGATAAATAATGAGCCACTTTTTATCAAACGCTTTATTATCAATACCAAGTTCGTCAAGTGTTAAAGGTTGTGTGATTAATTTACCTTGATTTGTTACGCCTACATTCAACCATTGATTATCTAAAGCTAATTTAGCTAATAATAGGGGTAATATGAAGACGGTTAGTAATAATAATAGGCTACGGCGATTTTTCTGATTAGAGGTGTTTTCTGATTTTGGATTTACATTGGAATGTAAGTTAGTCGCTAAGTTAGCGTCGCTAAGTAAGCTTCCCTGATTGCTAGAATAAATTGACTCGGTTGTACTTATATTATCGTCTGGCTGAATCATATTTAGCGCCTTATTATTATTTTATTAGATATTTTGTAAAGTAGTAGGTGACTTTTTCGGATCAACACGGACCGAGGTGTGTATTTTTATCCGTAAGCTAATCATCAATATTAACCATGCGATCGCTAACGCTGCCCATTGAAATGTGTAGCCAAAATGTTTTTCGGCAGGCATAACTATTGGGTGCCAGTTTTTTTTATAACCAAGATTTTCTTTTTGATCTACATAAATAACAAAAGGTAGTAGGGGCTTATTTATGGATGGCGATATTAAGGCGGTAAACTTTTCTAATTCAATTTGTTGTATACGTAAAGGCCAACTAGGTTGAGAAAAATCTTGCTCGGTGAGCATTATGCCTTGCTCAATAACCCGAACATTACCCTTAAACTTATATTGCCCATATAACGGGGTAATATCAGGCAATATATTTCGGTCAATTGAACCTTGTACCCAGCCTAAATTAACTAATACCGCATGCGTTTTTGTTTGCACAACTTGTAATACACGGTAGCCCAATGAGCGATTCTCAACTTGATTATCAAGTAAAAAAACATAGTTATCATGGAACTGTCCTTCAATAGTGACCGGAAAATCATTAATATTCTCTTTCCCAATCGATTTTTTTTCTGTAGAGAGTTGCACTATTTCATTAAGGGTTAACGGTGATTGCTGATTAAGCTCAGTAATTCGGATAGCACGCTGTTCTTTTTCAAAGCCACGGTTATACTGCCAAAAGGCTAATTTAATTAAACAAAAAAAGACAATAAGCGTTAGCCCTAACCAAAGAGTATTATTTATTACTTTTTTTAGTTTATTAGTATATGGCAAAAAATAACCCTCTATAAAATATAAACAAAAACAAAAAGCATAACCCAAACTACATCAACGAAATGCCAATACCAACTAGCCGCCTGAAAGGCAAAATGTTTTTTAGGAGTAAAGTGTCCTTTTAACACTCTACACCACATAACTATCAACATGATGCAACCTAATGTGACATGCATACCGTGAAAGCCAGTGAGTAAGTAAAAGGTATTGCCGTAGACGCCGCTGTCGAGAAATAATCGTATTTCTTCTGAGTACCCATGAGAGTATTCTAATACTTGAAAAAACATAAATGCTATACCAAGCACTATGGTTAAACCCAACCATTTTTTAAGTGAACTACGATTATTTTTAATTAATGCACTATGAGCAAAGTGTGCGGTAATTGACGATGTTAATAATAAAGTAGTATTAATTAAAGGAAGACCATACCAACCCATGGCGTTTGTCGTTGTACCGTCAGGCGTAGTTAATAAAGGCCACTGGGCAACGAAGTCAGGCCAAAGTACAGCACCCGTTGAAACGTTATTACCTGCACCACCCAACCAAGGTACAGAAAATACTCGTAGATATAACAAAGCCCCAAAAAAAGCGGCAAAGAACATGACCTCAGAAAAAATAAACCAACTCATGCCTTGTTTGAATGAGTTATCCATTTGAATTGAATATTTTCCAGCTAATGATTCTTTAATGACATCACTAAACCAACCCACAAGCATATAAACAATAAGTACAATACCAGCGAACAGCAAATAACCACCGTATCCCGTTGTTTCATTAGCCATATCTGTTACATAATTTGCCGCGCCAAAGGCGATCATAAATAATGCGACAGCACCTACAATTGGCCAGTGACTTTGGCTGGGTACGTAATAACTTTCATAGTCTTTATTCGTCATTTCTAATCCCTTTATTTTTAGTAGAGTCCTACGATGACTTTTCCGTTATGTCATACAAGGTATAAGATAAAGTTAACGTTTTTATATCTGCGGGCAGGTCTAAATCAACATAAAACTGCAAACTCATTTCAACTTCCTCACCTGCTTCTAAAGGTTGTTGAGTGAAACAAAAACATTCAATTTTATGAAAATAATTGGCTGCCATACCTGGTGATACCGACGGTACCGCTTGACCGACAATGTCATGTGTAGCGTTGTTTTTCGCGTAAAATGACACTAGTTTCATCTCGCCAGGGTGTACATCAATTTCATTAATTACGGGTTCAAACCGCCACGGAATACCTTTAGCATTACGTGTAATAAACTGAACTTTTACGAGACGAGACTTATCAATACCACTCGAATCATAAATCGCCGCGCTAGTATTTGTTTTACCATTAAGGCCGGTAATATCACAAAACACATCATATAAAGGGACGAGAGCAAAACCAAAACCAAACATGGCAAGGACGACTAACAACAGTTTTTTAACCGTTTTATTGTTAGCGCTGTAAGCATTATTTGTACTGGTACGCGTGCTGTTATTGGTATCAGTGTTTAGGTTAGCTTTGTCTTCATTATTCATATAATTTTCTTAGCTCTGGTTTTGATCAGCATCATCAATTTCTTGCTGTGATGGTGGCGTACTAAAAGTGTGATAAGGCGCAGGGCTTGCTACTGTCCATTCTAAACCAATAGCACCATCCCAAGGTTTCGCGGGCGCTTTTTCACCGCCACGAATACATTTTATAACTACTGCTAAGAAAATAAGTTGAGACAAACCAAAAGCAAACCCACCAATACTGACCCACTTATTAAAATCGGCAAATTGCAGTGCGTAATCAGGTATTCTGCGTGGCATACCCGCTAAACCTAAAAAGTGCATAGGAAAAAATAACAAATTAACGGAAACTAATGAGCACCAAAAATGCCATTTACTCAGCGAGTCGTTGTACATATGTCCGGTCCATTTAGGTAGCCAATAATAAGCACCCGCATAAAGAGAGAACAACGAGCCAGTTACCAATACATAATGAAAATGAGCAACAACAAAGTAAGTATCATGGTATTGAAAATCAACCGGTGTCATGGCCAGCATTAAGCCTGAAAACCCACCAATGGTGAATAAAATAACAAAGGCGATTGAAAATAACATCGGTGTTTCAAAACTCAATGAGCCACGCCACATGGTTGCAACCCAGTTAAAAACTTTAACGCCAGTGGGCACAGCAATTAGCATGGTGCAATACATAAAGAATAATTCACCAAATAACGGCATACCGGTAGTGAACATATGATGCGCCCAAACAATAAATGACAATAGAGCGATAGAGGAGGTTGCATAAACCATTGAGCTATAGCCAAATAATCGTTTACGAGAAAAAGCAGGAATCGTCGTAGAGACAATGCCAAAAGCAGGCAAAATCATAATGTAGACTTCCGGGTGTCCAAAGAACCAAAAGATATGTTGGAACATTACTGGATCACCACCACCTGCGGCATCAAAGAAACTCGTTCCAAAATAGGTATCGGTGAGTAACATTGTTACTACGCCGGCGAGAACGGGCATAACGGCAATTAATAAATAGGCCGTAATAAAAAAGGTCCAAACAAACAAAGGCATTTTCATGTAGGTCATGCCAGGAGCACGCATGTTCATAATAGTCACAACAATGTTAATAGCGCCCATTATTGAAGAAATACCCATAATATGAACAGCAAAAACGAAGAAAGCCGTACTGCCATTTGAGTACGTGGTTGATAGTGGCGCATAGAAAGTCCAGCCAAAGTTAGGCGCTCCACTTTCCATAAAAAAAGAACCCAGTAAAATAGCAAAAGCAAAAGGAAGAATCCAAAAACTCCAGTTATTCATACGGGGTAATGCCATATCTGGCGCCCCTAACATCATAGGTAACATCCAGTTAGCAAAGCCAGTAAAGGCGGGCATAATTGCACCAAACACCATCACTAAACCATGTACGGTGGTCAGCTGATTAAAAAAATCAGGCTCAACTAATTGTAGGCCAGGCTGAAATAACTCAGCACGAATAACCATGGCTAAAGCGCCACCCGTTAAGAACATAATAAAAGCAAACCATAAATATAACGTACCAATATCCTTATGGTTTGTCGTATAAAGCCAGCGCTTTAATCCTGGCATTTTATGGTCATTATGATGTTCGTTGTGCGATTCTTGTTCCATAACATCTGTCGTCATTTCATATCCCCCTATTTCGCACTAGCAGCATCAACCGCTGCAGGTTGTACTAAATCACCCGTATTGTTTCCCCAAGCATTACGCTCATAAGTCACTACGGCGGCTATTTCTGTTTTAGTTAATTGACCAGAAAAAGCCGCCATAGCCGGATTTTTCTTACTACCATTGACTACCATATCTATATGTAGAGCCACATCTCCTGTTGCAATTACACTACCTTTAAGTGCAGGAAATACAGGTGGTAATCCGGCTCCTGTTGGTTGGTGACAAGCTGCGCAAGCTTTTAAATAAACGGCTTCGCCCATAACCATTAATGTCTCTTGGCTATACACCACGTTTAAATCTTCTACCAGTACTTCTTCCGTTTTTGTTGCAGCGGCTACTGCAATTTTAGTCTCAACTAGTACAGGCTCTGTTGTGTTTCGTGTTACGTTTTCAACGGCAGACTTTACATCCGATGCTTGAACTAAATCACCGGTATTATTGCCCCAAGCATTTCGCTCAAAGGTCACTACAGCGGCTATTTCTTTCAAACTCAATTGCTTACCGTAAGCTTGCATACCGGTGCCCGATTTACCGTTAAATACAATATCGACATGATTTTTTATAGGGCCCGTTGTGGCTATAGTACTGCCTTTTAAAGCTGGGAAGGCTGGCGGTAATCCTTGGCCTGTTGGTTGATGACATGCAGAGCAGTGTGCTATATAGGTGCTTTCACCTAGGCGCATTAATTCTTCTTTTGATATCGAAGCATTTAATGATGCTTTTTCAGCATTCGCTGCTTGCGCTATACGTTGATGCTGTTCGTCTAGCCAAACTTCATAATCTTCAGCCGACTTAACTTCAACAACAATAGGCATGAAACCATGATCTTTTCCGCAGAGTTCAGCACATTGGCCACGGTAGACACCCGGCTCATCTACTTTGGTCCATGCTTCATTGATAAAGCCGGGATTAGCATCTTGTTTAACGGCAAAAGCAGGAACCCACCAAGCATGGATGACATCGTCGGAGGTAATTAAAAATCTTACTTTTTTATTGGCAGGAATAACGAGGGGTTTATCCACTTCAAGTAGATAATTTTTACCTTTGATCGCGGTAGTGTCTTGTTGGTTTTGGTATTGTTCTCGAGGAGTTGAAAGAACAGAGTAATATTCAATGTTTTGGTCGAAGTATTTGTAATGCCACTTCCACTGGGAACCGGTTATTTGAATAGTAACATCAGAATTTTCATTGTCTTCCATTGCTATTAAGGTTTTTGTTGCAGGTATAGCCATAGCGATTAAAATGACAACAGGAATTGCGGTCCACAATACTTCTACTTTAGTACTTTCATGAAAATCGGCAGGTTTAACGCCTTTAGATTTTCGATGAAAAATAATAGACCAAAACATAGCACCAAAGACTAAAACACCAATAGCAGTACAAATATAGAGTACTAGCATATGTAAATCATAGACTTCTCTGCTAACAGCAGTTACTCCTTGCGTTAGGTTTAATTGTGTATCTGCCCAAACAGTATTGGTAAATAGACTTACCAATACGAGCCAAATTAGCTTACTTTTCCCCACACGGAACCTCCTCTTTCTGATGATAGAGAACAGATGTGCAGTAATGTACTTCATAACTCACTAAACTGAATATCTGTTGTTATTACTTTTATCCATAACGAATACACTTGTGCTTATTTTATTCTTTTTCCGTTTGTTTTTTATTCGTCAGTGTTTATAGAATTACGCTAAAAAAGGATCAAGGTCAAACTTTTTATAATGAATAAACAATAAAAAAGTTAATAAATTCAATGGAGTAATAGCTCTAAATAGAGAGGGGCTCTTTAGAGTGGAATGTTTTTAAGTAAATAAAGGTATGTGTATATTAAAAAAGAGGAGATAACATTTTTTAATTAGTTGCAAAAAACGCCATAAATAATGAGGACTTTTATGACGTTCACGGTAGACATTAATGTAGATTACATCCAGCGACCACTGCGAATAATACCAACAGCAATACCTTCAATAGTAAATTCTTGATTAGTTAAATTAACTTCAATAGGAGAAAACTCTTCATTTTCAGGATGTAAATAAACAATATTTCCTTCACGCTTATAACGTTTGACCGTAACATCGTTTTCGACACGAGCAACAACTACTTGACCGTTTTGTACGTCAGTTGTTTGATGTACAGCAAGTAAGTCTCCGTCTAAAATGCCAATGTCTTTCATACTTTCACCATGAACACGTAAAAGGTAATTAGCGACAGGATGAAATAAATTACCATCCATTTTATAATGTTCTTCAACATGTTCTTGCGCTAAGATTGGCTCACCTGCAGCCACTCGACCGATAAGTGGTAAACCCTCATCTTCAAGTAGTTCTTCGATCAAACGAATACCACGAGAAGTGCCTGCAAGCATCTCAATATAACCTTTTTTGGCTAATGCTTTTAAGTGTTCCTCGGCAGCGTTAGCCGATTTAAAACCAAAAAATTTAGCTATTTCGGCACGAGTAGGTGGCATACCTGTGCTTTGAATTTTATCTTTGATTAAATCATAAATTTGTTGCTGTCTATTTGTCAGCGGACGTAATTCGGTAGTTGAATTTATCATAGCTTAAGCCTGTAAATTTACACAGTATTACTGATATTATATACAGGATTAGGTTAAAGGCAAGTATCACTTAATTTTATCTATTTATTTATATAAATTTTAATTTAATACATAAAAAACCTTATGAAATTTAAGCGGTATAACTCGTTAAGTTTATAATTCGTTATACAATAAAATAGTCCAAGTTAATTGTTTTCTCTGCATTTGAGTACTAAACACTGTACAATTGCAGAAATTAAACAATAACTTTTGATAATAACGGATATATCTTATGAAAAAAATCATTGTACTATTAACTCTTTCAACATTAAGTGGCTCAGCTATCGCAGAAGAAACAAGCTGGTTTGATAGTTTAAAAAGTTTAGTGGGTTTGGAAGAAAAAGCTAAAGATTCAGTCGCTACTGCTGAGAGCACAATAACAGAAAGCGCCACAGAAGAAAGTACTAAAGGTTTAGTTGAAACGTTAACAAGTTCATTAGGTGTTAATACTGAACAAGCCTCCGGTGGAATGGGTGCTATTTTTAATTACGTAAAAAACAATGTTTCAACAGAACAATTTGGACAGCTTGCTCAGTCAGTACCAAGTATCGATAGCCTTGTTAATCAAATGCCAGACATGAGTAAAATAAGTGGCGGTTCGAGTGAAGGCTTAGGTGGTTTACTTGATAAAGCATCAGAGTACAGTGATTCATTAAAAGCGATTAATACGGTAAAAAACCAATTTGAGTCATTAGGTTTGGATGTTGGTATGATTAGCAGTTTTGTTTCGACAGCTAAAAGCTACTTGGATACAGAACAAGGGCAAGAAGCCAAAAAAGTGTTAACTGATGGTTTAGGTAAGCTTTTAGGTTAATGTTATTTAATAGGCTCGTTCAATCATATAATCAATGATCAGAATGGCAGGTTATTTGAACTCATTAGCTTAGCTAAAGATAAGAGATAACGCCTCATTAAGAGTAATGCCGATCAGTTAAGTGATTTATAGCTTGATTTATTTGCTAATGAGATAAAAATCCAGTGATTGATATCACTGGATTTTTTTATACAAGTTTCTCAAGCCATAGATATTATTAATCACTTCAAACCCAATCAAGTTCAAACCCTCACCGACTTATTGCCCCTAGCGTGTTAACAAAAAAAAGAAAAGCGCTTGGTGAAGCGGCTATGAAAGCACTCCTCAATACACAATCACATAGGTTCGAATAAGCCCAATTGCCGCAATGGAATGGTCTAACGCTTTTAAGCGTTTATGGTGCTGTTTGGCGTGCACCAGAATCAACCGAAAACAACCAAGATTTTTCACGCGTGGCTAAATCTTACGCAAATTCTTTACCTGACGCTGAACAGTTGTTTTCAGAGATCTCTAGCAATGGTAAACAAGGTCAGTTTGACCAAATTTATACCTATACAAAAGATGGCGAAACCCGGATATTAATCATTGAAGCAAAAGGCGGAAGTGGCACTTTAACAAGTCGTAAATTATCCGAAAAAACTAAACGAGCCCAGTAAGGCTGAAGAAAATATACCGTTTACACCAAAACCTTTACTAGGTTTTATTGGTAATGACCACAAAGACACACCAAAAGGTATCGCGTTCTCAATACTTGACTATTTAACCCTTGTTGAAGAAACAGG
>Ga0308015_10000322_pt1 | contig 23105 bp, 18 predicted proteins | sample Neamet231_FD_203128 | JGI IMG/M metagenome (GOLD analysis project Ga0308015, IMG submission 203128) | Marine microbial communities from water near the shore, Antarctic Ocean - #231 | ecosystem: Environmental > Aquatic > Marine > Unclassified | place: Southern Ocean | collected 2014-07-28
CCATTGTAGACACTGGGATGGCTATCGCTTACAAGGCACGCTTGGATGCTCAAAACAGCTCATTAACTTCGTTAATGACATTGTATTTAACCGACCATACCAGTCCGCAAGAGATTCAACGGGCTTTTGATTCTGGTATTGTTAAAGCTGTAAAACTCTATCCTGCAGGTGCCACAACCAATTCTGCAGCGGGTGTTACCAACATTGAAAACATCTATCCCGTTATAGAAAAACTTGAAGAACTTGGCATGCCGTTGCTGGTTCATGGCGAGGTCACCCATGCCCATGTGGATATTTTCGATCGCGAAAAAGGCTTTATTGACCAACAATTAGGGCCGTTATTACAGCGTTTCCCTAACTTGAAATGTGTGTTTGAACACATTACCACCAGTGACGCTGCTCAATTTGTCGCTGATGCAAGTGATGTGGTTGCCGCAACCATTACACCGCAGCACTTGCTATACAACCGCAACGACTTACTAGTAGGCGGTGTAAAACCTCACTTATATTGCCTACCTGTGCTTAAACGCAACACCCACCAACAGGCTTTGCAAGCTGCAGTATCAAATGGCAGCACGAAGTTTTTTTTAGGCACCGACTCAGCACCCCATGCTCAAGGCGCTAAAGAAAGCGCGTGTGGTTGTGCAGGTTGTTATTCTTCTCCAGCAGCCATTGAGCTCTACGCCCAAGCCTTTGAGTCTTTTGATGCATTAGATAAACTGGAATCTTTTGCTAGCTTAAATGGCCCTGATTTTTATGGCCTGGCCCGTAATACCGATACTATAACTTTGACCCGACGCAGCTGGCAGATCCCTTCTAGCCTAAGCTTCGGAGATGAACTAATCATCCCCTTAGGTGCTGGCGAGACACTTAACTGGAAAATGGAGGCATAATAGCGTGATTAAAGATCGTTTCCGGGGCTATTTGCCCATTATTATTGACGTAGAAACAGCAGGGTTTAATAGTCATACTGATGCACTTCTTGAAGCCGCTGCGGTTATCATTGATATGGATGAAGATGGCATTCTCTATGCCAAAGAAACCATAGATTGTCATATTGAGCCCTTTGAAGGAGCAAACTTAGAAGCTGCAGCTTTGGAATTCACTGGCATAGATCCGTCGGATCCAGCACGTGGAGCAATAAGCGAGCGTGAAGCATTGGACCAGCTGTTTAAACCTATTCGCAAAGCCTTGAAAGCCAGCGAATGCAAACGCGCTATTTTAGTAGGCCACAACGCTGCCTTTGACTTAAATTTCATTAATGCCGCTGTTCATCGCTGCCAGCAAAAGCGCAATCCTTTCCACCCTTTCTCTTGTTTTGATACGGCAACCTTAGCAGGCTTGGCCTATGGCCAAACGGTACTAGCTAAAGCCTGTGCTGCCGCTGATATACGCTTTAGTAATGAAGACGCACACAGCGCACGTTATGACGCGGAAAAAACCGCTGAATTATTTTGCACTATTGTTAACCGCTGGAAACAACTAGGTGGTTGGCAAGCAGAAGATGACGAATTCCCTTTTGCAGGGCTAGATTAATCTAACTTCCCTACCTTAGTCCAAGTTACCCTGGAGAAAGCTGACCGATAGTTAATCAAGTCCGCTTGTCTTGTCGTCCTGGGCAGACAGCTGAGCATGTTCACAACTGCCAGGGACGGGTTCATAGCCACCTTTAGAAAATGGATTACAACGCACAATACGCCACGCTCCCATGATAAATCCCTTACCCGCTCCATGCAGCTTAATAGCCTCTATAGTGTAGCTAGAACACGTAGGATAGTAGCGGCAATTACTACCCAGCAAGGGGCTCAATACGTACTGGTAACCTTTAACCAAAGCGATCAATCCCTTGGCGAAGATAGAAATCTGAGTGTTTTTAGACATAAATCTACACCAACAATACAGGCAATCTAACCCTAAACATAACACCTTCAGGTTGACTCAAGTTATGGGCCGACACAGTTCCGCCATGAAACTGGCTAATTAGTCGTACAATATATAACCCCAGGCCAAAATGTGCGTGGCTAGCACCAGCAGTGCGAGCAGAGACCATAGAGTTAAACATTCCAGCGATAAGCTCTGTCGGGATGTTTGGACCATTATTCTCAACTTCTAGATAGCAGTCATAGTCTTGTTGATACAAACGCACAGTAATTAAACTACCCTCAGCACGAAAGTCTCTCGCATTGTCGAGCAATTTATCCAGCAGTTGCTCAATGCGGTAATCCACACCAGCAACATAAATCAATTGCTGATCTGCTTCGAACACCACGTCCGCCGCCCCACCTATGGTGCCTGGATTTTGATGATGAACGTAGGTTTGGACCAAATGTAACAAGTTCAACTGTTCCAACTCATCTTCATGCAAGGCTGCTTCCAAGTTAGCTGCATCTGCTAACTTTTCAACAATTGCGCTAATTTTAACCAATCCTCTTTGGGCACTATCGATATAACGCTGCTGCCCCTCTTCCACTCCATGCATTTGTAAATTTTCTAACGACGTCATGGTTGCATTAAGAGGGTTATTAACCTCGTGGCGCAATGTGCGTGGCATGGTACTCATAAAATCTTGGTGTTCATGAAGCCTAGCGACAACGCCAGAAAAACTCCGTGCTAAATCACCTATTTCATCACCTGCACGTATCTCGTTATATAACCGGTCTGTCCTTAATCTGCCATCCGGATCGACAATCTGCTGCGCCTCCCTGCCCAAACGTCTAATGCGCATCGCTTGGCGCCAGGAAAATAACAACAACACCAGCAAAATAACTAACATGGTAGATAAACTAAGCAAGGCAATATTTTCCATGGCCTGCCTTTGCAAACCCAATATCTGTGCAGTGGACTGTTTAATCAGCACCACACCCAACAGCTCGCCTTCTTGGTCTACAATCGGTGCAGCAACAGCAAAAATCTGTTCTGTTGGGCCTTTATGCCAGCGCCCACTGGCAAACTTTTTATCTAAGGCTCGGTTAAGTAAATCTCGTTCTTGGCTAGCTGCCTGAACTGGATTTAAATAAGCCGGTATAGCGATAAACCAATCTAATCCTCGGTTAAGCCAACTTTGAATACTCTCAAGAGCGTCCTGAGGCTTGATCTTTTCGGACTGAGGGGGGCTGACTTGGCCTACACTAGCGCGCACTTGTAAATGATTATCGTAAATCACTATTTGAGAGTCAGAACGACTTAAGCTAGACAGAATTTTGTTAGCTTCAGGAGCTCTCATAGCCAATAAGTTAAAGTGGCTCTCTATCGTCGTATCCGTGCCTACTAAGGTTTTCAGATGACGCATGGTGCCATCTTCAGCATCTACGTCGGCCACAGCTAAACCAAATTCTTGGCGTTGATTCAAAAAATATTTTGGCAAAGCAAATTCGACCAAATAACCATCAACCAGTGGACGCATAACAGCTTGAATGATGAAGGATGAAGACGGACTGCGATATTGAGGAGTGGCCCAGTCTTCTTTGACATACCACACTTCCATGGCACCAGAATTGGTAGCGACCATCACTAGTCGCCTTTCATTGCCATTTCGGTCAGGCAAGGTTAAACGTAAATGATCGCTCAAATCTAATTTGGGTGTCCCTTTAATTCTTAAAACCGTTTTATTGTCTTGAATGCGCACAAGGCCAAAGATACGATCATCTTTTTCACCTAGCAATAAACTATAGCCGTCTTCGCTGTCCTCACCCGACCCAAAATGATTGGCAAATAGTTGGAAATCTAACCATTCGCTGGTATAGCCATCGACCTTCGCTTGGCCTACTAAGGGGTGACTAAACACCACCTGCTGACTATCCAAATAAGGCAATTCAGCTAACAGATCATCCCGTCCCTGGAATAGAGTGACAATACCACGGGCCAATTGCTCTTGAGCTTGGGTTTGACCTTCGATCATGAATACACGAGTTTCTGCTACAAAACGGTAAGATAACCACGGAATACTGATCAATACCAAAGCAAAAACTAACACTTGGGTATTAAATCTAAACCGTGGGCGCCTGATAGAAGAAGGCATTAACGGTCAGACCAACGATAACCCATACCATACTCTGATTTTATGGCATCAAATTGAGCATCTATATTTTTGATCTTGCGTTTTATATTACGAATGTGGGTGCTTATGGTGTTATTGGACACATAGTGTTGATGAGTGGCTTGAGCCAAGGTGTCATAAGTTAGGATATGGCCAGGTCTGCGAGTCAGTGCCTCAATCATACGGAACTCTGTTAGCGTAAGACCTTCTATTTCTTGGTCACGCCATTTAGCTTGACGACTTTCTTCAAGCAGCTGCAGATGCCCAATATCACGTATATTTTGATCATCTACTTCTGCCGTCACCACTCTAATATCGCTTAAGCGTATAAGTGTTGCTACTTTTTCTGCTAAAAAGTCCAACGACACAGGTTTTGGTTGATAGTCCCACGCGCCCATTCTCAGGCCTAGAATGCGATCAATTTCGCCCACCCGCTCCGTCAGGAACAACACCGGAAGATCTGGATGAATTTTTAATAAGGCTGCACACAATTGAAACCCAGCATCAATGTTGTCATCCATAATGATGTCAAGTATTACTAAATCTGGACGCGTCAGCTTTAAGCCCGCTTCTGCCTCGTCTTTGCCGGCGTAGGCCGTCACATGATAACCACGCTGCTCTAGCGCAAACTGGTAGTTATCTCGCTGGTCCCGGTCATCTTCTACAATTACAATGTGCTTGGCCAAAGGCGGCTCCTTAACTTGGCTAACTCGTTAACCGTTGCTCAAGTAATTCAAGTGTTTGTTGCAGTGTCTTTTTGGCTTTCTTTTTTGCACCATCAATTTGCGTTCGCAAGCCTGCAAGCATTTCTTCACCTGCAGCCTTAGGATCGCTGCTGGTGTTGATAGTATTGATCAAGTCGTCTACCTCTAGGGCCAACTGCTGCGACTCTTGCTCGGCCCTTTGTTTAGCAATTGCTATTCCTTTAGCTTTGCCAGCATCTACTTTAGCCTGCTCTTCTTTTGTGAGTTCTTTTTTCGCCTTAGCCCCACTTTGCTTAGCGCCTAGATCTCCGACCAAAGACATAATACCAACTGCCGAGCGTAAGCGCTGCATAAAGGGTTCACTATGAGCCCGCGCTTTAGCTGCACCTTTTTGTAATTCAGATTCGATGTAGGCAGGGTCTGTAATAATTTCGTCATAACGCTTACGAGCAGGCGTTAGATAATCGTTTAGATACTCAAACAATTGCCCCTTCATGTCTCCCCAACCTATGCCGTTGGCATAGGCTTTTCGTATAGCCAAGGTTTCTTCGTGGCTGGCAAAGGCACTATAAATCTCAAACAAAGTGCAGGTATCTGGGTCCTTAACTTCGCCTGGCTGCAAGCTATTAGTTGTGATCTGGAAGATCAGTTTCTTTAGTTCATCAACTGGGGCAAATAAAGGAATGATATTGCCATAACTTTTACTCATTTTACGGCCATCAAGACCCGATAAAACTTTTGCATCACCTTCGTCCACCAGAGCTTCTGGCAACACAAAGTGTTCTCCATAGGTATGGTTGAAGCGCATGGCAATGTCACGACACATCTCAATATGTTGAATTTGGTCTTTGCCAACAGGGATTTGGTGAGCATTGAACATAAGTATATCTGCGGCCATAAGTATGGGGTAGCTATACAAACCCATACTAATACCCTGATCCAAGTCGACACTGGATTGACGTTGATTCTCATCTACGGAAGCCTTGTATGCGTGGGCTCTGTTCATCATGCCTTTAGCTGTCATACAGGTTAAAAACCACGCAAGCTGAGGTATTTCAGGGATATCAGATTGACGATAGAACGTGGCTTTATCAGTATCCAACCCCAAAGCCAGCCATATTGCTGCAATCTCTCGACCAGAACGATGAACTGTTTGAGGATCTTGGCATTTGATGAGCGCATGGTAATCAGCAAGGAAATAAAAGCTATCGGTGTCCACTTGTTGACTGGCAGCCACTGCAGGCTTAAGTGCCCCTAGGTAGTTACCAAGATGAGGTGTTCCGGACGTGGTAATGCCTGTAAGCATACGTTGTTTGGCTTGCATTTAATGAGTCTACTATTACAAATGAAAGGGCCATTATACACGGCCCATTACGCCTGCGTTAGCCCCAAACAATGGATATAGCAAGTTAGGTTTTTTTGCGCTTGGCTACACCCATTTTTTACTAAATTATCACTAAAGCTTGATACAAAACTTGGCCTGAGGATGATCTTGATGCAACTATTCACAATAAAACTATATCGGCCTAACGCTGCACCCTTTAAATTACCTTGCTTCAGCCTCATCACACCGTTAAGGTACCGTCACTCAACCTATTTACCAAGGCCACTCCATGGAACAATTAGCCACATTCGGCGCAGGCTGCTTTTGGGGTGTAGAAGCCCTATTTGCTGCACAACAAGGCGTTACATCCACCACTGTAGGTTATATGGGAGGACACACCACAGATGTCACATATAATACGATATGCCAGGGCGATACGGGCCACGCTGAAGTGGTGCAAATCACCTTTGATGACAGCGTTATAACCTACTCACAGCTATTACAGATGTTTTGGCAAAACCATAATCCAACCACTCCAAATCAACAAGGGCCAGATTTTGGCACTCAATATCGCTCAGTCGTGTTTTACCATAATCAAAGCCAACAGGAACTCGCCGTTGAAATGCGCCAAAAACTAAACGACGGCGGGTCGTATAACGCTCCGGTCATCACCATTATTGAAGCTGCACACAGTTACCACGTAGCCGAAGATTACCATCAGCAATACTTACTAAAACGCGGTAAAACAAGCTGTTCTATATAGCTGGCTTAACCCATTACCCTTAGAGGTCTCTTGTTTCGTTAGTGTGAGTCGCTTTTTGACAAGTTAGCCATAGTACCCATGGGTAAAATTTGCTCGTTATTTTTCGCTCAATGGCAATCGTGCTCATTGGGCTACTTACCCTTTCTTCGGGAGCAAACACACATGAAATCTTCTGCTAAAGTCGTCGTTATCGGCGGTGGTGTTGTCGGCGCAGGTACTTTGTACCACTTGGCCAAAAAAGGCTGGACCGACGTAGTGTTGGTTGAGCGTAAAGAACTTACATCCGGCTCTACGTGGCATGCTGCAGGTTTGCTACCGCTTTTCAACATGAGTTACTCCGTAGGTAAGCTACACCAGTACTCTGTTGACTTTTACCATGAGCTAGAAAAAGAAACTGGCATGAGCGTAGGTTTCTCTGTGGTATCCAACATTCGTTTGGCCAACTGCGAAAACCGCATGGACGAATACAAGTATTACGCTGGTGTTGCTAAAACCGTAGGCGTAAAGACTAACTTCCTTACTCCTGAACAAGTGAAAGAAGTGTGGCCTCTTTGTAACACAGAAGGCTTACTTGGCGCGATTCAACATCCAGACGATGGTTATATTCAACCAGCTGACCTAACTCAAGCCCTTTGTAAGGGTGCCCGCGACATGGGTGCTGAGATTTACCGTTATACTTCGGTAACTGCTATCGAGCAACAAGTTGACAACACTTGGATCGTCAAGACCGACAAAGGTGATATCGCTTGTGAGCACGTAGTGTCTTGTACCGGAAGCTTTGCCCGTAAAACTGGCGAAATGGTTGGCCTAGACATCCCTGTAATTCCTGTAGAGCATCAGTTCATTGTAACTGAGCCGCATCCAGCGATTGTAGAACGTAAAAAGCAAGGCTTGCCTGAGATGGGCGTATTGCGCGAATCAGACGGCGGTTACTACCTACGTGAAGAACAAGGCGGCTTGTTGTTAGGCCCATACGAGAAACACGCACCTTGCGTTTATGTTGACGGCCCAGCAGACGACTGTGAATATGAACTATTCAACGAAGAGTTGGATCGTTTAATGCCTCACATCGAATTCTGCATGAACCGCGTACCTGCCTTTGCCGAAGTTGGCGTTAAGGAAGTTTACAACGGTGCTATTGCATACACACCAGACGGCAACCCCATTGTAGGCCCTGCTCCTGGTCTTAAGAACTTTTGGCTAAACGAAGGCCACTCCTTCGGCATTACTGCTGCTGGCGGCGCTGGCTGGCAGTTAGCTGAATGGATGATCGACGGCGAGCCTACCGTAGACATGATGGGTGTAGACCCACGTCGCTTTGGTCCATATGCAACTCGTGGTTACTTGAAAGAGAAAAACGAAGAAGCTTATGCCAACGTATTCACCACTCACTACCCAGACGAAGAGCGCGAAGCGGCTCGTCCACTAAAGACCACACCTTGCTACGACCGTATGAAAGCACTGGGTGCAGTATTTGGTAGTGTTTACGGCTGGGAACGTCCTAACTGGTTTATGCCAACTAAAGACTACTCAGTATCCGCAGAAGAATTGGCTACCGACGACGTTGATAAAGTATTGTGGAACCAAAACTTCTCCGAGCCTCTTGATGGCGGCCCAATTGTAGAAAAGAACTCATTCCGTCGTTCTAACTACCATGAGTTTGTAGGCAACGAATGTAAGCATGTTACTGAAAAAGTAGGCTTGCTAGATATGTCTGCTTTCGCTAAAGCCATTGTTAAAGGCCCAGGCGCAGAAGCATGGTTAGAGTACATTTTTGCTAACAAGATGCCTAAAACCATTGGCCGTATCTCGTTGGTACACATGCTAACTAAAGCCGGTGGCGTACGTTCTGAATACACTGTTTATAAGACTGGCCCACAAAGCTACTATCTTGTATCTGCCGGTGCCTTTGAGACTCACGACCACGATTACCTATTCAAGCTTAAGCCACGCGATGGCAGCGTAGACGTTCAACGGGTTACCACTAACACTGGCGTACTGGTATTAGCTGGACCACGCTCACGTGACGTGTTGCAAAAGATCACTGATGCAGATTTGTCTAACGAAAGCTTCAAATGGCTAACAGGTAAGAAGATCAACGTAGGTTACGCTACAGCAGAAGCTTTACGCGTAAACTTTGTAGGCGAACTAGGTTGGGAGCTACATCACCCAATCGAGATGCAAAACTACATCTTTGATGAAGTCATGAAGGCTGGTGCCGAGTTCGATATCAAACCATTTGGTATTCGTGCAATGGATAGCATGCGTTTAGAGAAATCTTACCGCTTAATCCCGCGTGAAATGTCTATCGAATACTCTGCTATGGAATCTGCCCTAGGCCGTTTTGTACGCTTAGACAAAGAAGGCGACTTCATCGGTAAAGAAGCACTCACCGCTTGGGAAGAGCGTGGCGCTGAAAATGCCTTCGCAACGATCGAAGTACACGGTGTAACAGATGCAGACGCACGTGGTTCTGAAGCGATCTACAAAGATGGCGAACTAGTTGGCCGCACAACCTCTGGTGGCTACGGCTGGCGTGTAGGTAAGTCCCTTGCCCTTGCTATGGTGAAGACTGGTCTAGAAGTTATTGGCACCGAACTCGAAATTGAGATTTTGGGTGAAATGTACAAAGCAACCGTGGTTGAAGAGTCACCTTTCGACCCGACAAATGTCAAATTGCGCGCTTAATCAGTTCCCGCAATAATACATAGCAGTTATGACCAAAGGCATTTATTTGACTTTGGCCAAGTTTTTATTCAGAGCAGCGTTGACTTCTCTGTACGCAGGTTTAAACTGCCTGCTTTTATTAGCGTTAGCAAAAGCTAGCGCTACCTTTTTTTATTTAAGTGAGATCATGTCCATGAAAGTTTTAGTTGGCGTAAAACGCGTACTAGACCCTCAGGTCAAGGCCCGTGTTAAGGCAGACAAATCAGGTATCGACCTAACCAATGCCAAGATGACCATGAACCCGTTTGACGAAAACGCTGTAGAAGAAGCTATTCGACTACGTGAAGCTGGTACCGTTGAAGAAGTTGTAGCTCTATCTATTGGCGCAGCCAAGTCGGAAGAAACCCTACGTAACGCCTTAGCATTAGGTGCCGACCGTGCTATTTTAGTTCTCACTGAAGACGTTTTAGAGCCTTTAGCAATTGCTAAAATATTTAAAGCGATCGTAGAAAAAGAAAGCCCAGACTTGATTTTAGTGGGCAAGCAAGCCATTGATGATGACTGCAATCAAACTGGACAGATGTTATCTGCCCTATTAGATTGGCCACAAGCCACCTTCGCTTCGAAGATAGAGCTTACTGATGGCACCGCTCAAGTGACTCGTGAAGTAGACTCCGGTTTAGAAACTATCAACGTCAACATGCCTGCAGTAATTTCTGTAGATCTACGCTTGAACGAGCCTCGTTATGCCTCCTTACCTAACGTAATGAAAGCAAAACGTAAGCCACTTGAAAAAATAAACCTTGCCGACTTAGGTTTAAATACAGCTAACCGCATGACTACCCTTGAAGTGATGGAGCCACCTGCCCGTGCATCCGGTGTGATCGTTGCAAGTGTTGCCGAATTAGTTGATAAGCTACGTAACGAAGCCAAGGTTATTTAAGGAGCCACTATGAGCATTTTAGTTATTGCAGAACATGATAACGCCAATTTAGTTGGCGCTACCTTAAATACAGTGACCGCTGCCCAACAAATTGGCGGCGACATTGATCTACTTATTACAGGCAACGGTTGCGGCGCAGCGGCACAAGCGGCAGCACAAGTAGCTGGTGTAAACCGTGTATTGCTTGCAGACGACGCTAGCCTAGAAGGCCAATTGGCAGAAAACGTTGCTAACCTAGTGGTTTCACTAGCTGGTAACTACAGCCATGTACTCACGGCGGCCACTACTTTTGGCAAAAACTTCATGCCTCGCGCTGCAGCATTGCTGGACATGAGTCAGATTTCAGAAATCAGCGAAGTAATCTCTGCCGACACCTTTGTACGCCCTGTGTACGCTGGTAACGCCATGGCTAAAGTACAATCAAGTGACAGCATCAAGCTAATCACTGTACGTACTACCAAGTTTGACGCCGCAGCCGAAACAGGTGGCTCTGCCACTGTTGAAACTGTTGACGTTGCTGCTGATTCTGGTCTTTCACGTTTTGTTGGTTTATCTTCCTCAGATTCTGAGCGTGTTGAACTAACCTCTGCGTCTATCGTCATCTCTGGTGGCCGTGGTATGCAAAACGGTGAAAACTTCCACATGCTGGAAAGTGTTGCCGACAAGCTAGGCGCCGCTGTAGGCGCATCCCGCGCTGCTGTAGACGCAGGCTTCGTACCTAACGAATACCAAGTTGGCCAAACTGGCAAGGTGATTGCACCAGACCTATACATCGCTGTAGGTATTTCTGGAGCTATTCAACACCTGGCGGGTATGAAAGACTCTAAAACCATTGTTGCCATCAACAAAGATTCAGAAGCACCCATCTTCCAGGTGGCTGATTATGGTCTAGTAGCAGATTTGTTTGAAGCCGTTCCAGAGTTGGATAAAGCGCTATAAGTCAGCGATGACAATATGTTGTTATTATTCATGACAACCTGTTGAAAGTTTCAATGAGGCAATAAAAAACCAGACATGTTCTGGTTTTTTATTGCCTGCAATGTCGGTATATCTTGAATATCAAAGCCCTCTTTATCGATTCCAAAAATGTGTCCAGCATTTGCAGATGTTTGCTTTCATCACACAGTGCAATATAACTTGGCTAGTTAAAGTTATTCTCCATGATGGATTAAGGGAAACCCAACACTACAAACACTGCAACCTAAATATTATGCTCACCATCAAACCAGGAGGCATGACACCTCATGGTGATCGCCATTAACAGGTTCTAGGGTTGGGCATTTATCCGCACACTGTGCTTGCACCTCAGGACAGCGTGTACGGAACACACAACCACTAGGTGGATTAATTGGTGATGGTAAATCCCCATGCAATAATTGGATCTTTTTATTACGCTCTATCTTAGGGTCTGGGATAGGTACTGCAGACATTAATGCCTTGGTGTAAGGGTGTTTGGGATTGGTATAAAGCGCTTTGGCATCTGCCAGCTCTACCGCTTTGCCTAAGTACATTACCAATACACGGTCGCTAATATGGCGCACTACGCTTAAGTCATGGGCTATAAATACTAAAGCCAATCCCATTTCTTGTTGCAATTCTTTGAGCAAGTTAATGACCTGCGCTTGAATTGACACATCTAAGGCCGATACAGGCTCATCACAGATCACAAGCTTGGGCTTAAGGATCAAAGCGCGGGCTATACCAATGCGCTGGCATTGGCCACCTGAGAACTCATGTGGGTATCGGTTAATTAAGTTGGGTAATAAACCCACCCGTTTCATCATGGCCTGCACTTGTGTTTTAACTTCTAAACTAGACAGTTTTGGATGAAAGGTTGTTAAAGGCTCGGCAATAATATCGCCAATGTTCATGCGTGGGTTAAGAGAGGCCAAAGGATCTTGAAAGATCATCTGTAACTCTTGACGCTTGGAGCGTAATTCCTTTTTGCCCATCTTAGTGAGGTCTTTACCCATCCATACCACGCTTCCAGTACGCGCGGGTAACATACCTATGAGAGCACGAGCTAAGGTAGACTTACCACAGCCAGACTCACCTACTACACCCAGCGTTTCACCTTCATAAATATCTAGGTCAATGCCATCTACTGCTTTTAGCGCCTGCGGTTTTTGCCACGGCCACGCACCTTCTTCACGAATATCGAATTGAACGCGTAAATCCCGCACCGTTAGAATTTTTTCTTTAGTGTGTGTAACCTTGTTCATTGAGCACCTACACTTGCAATAGTCGCATGACAGGCACGTTGGCGAGTATTGGAAAATGATACTAAATCTGGCATAGAGGTAAAGCACTCTGCCAAGGCTTGGCCACAACGATCTTGGAACGGACAACCCACCGGTAACTGCATCAGGTTGGGTGGATTGCCTGGAATAGTAGCCAACACGGGGCTGTCCGTATCTAAACGCGGCACAGACTCCAATAACCCTCCAGTATAGGGGTGGCTGGGCTGGTAAAATATTTCTTCTGTAGTACCGTATTCCATGGTTTGTCCGGCATACATCACCATGACGTTGTCACAGACACCCGCCACTACACCTAAGTCGTGAGTGATCAAAATAATGGCTGTATCGAAATCTTGTTTTAGCTCATCTAACAAGGTCATAATCTGGGCTTGTACAGTAACGTCTAGGGCCGTTGTCGGTTCATCGGCAATCAGTAACTTTGGATCACACAACAAAGCCATTGCAATCATTACCCTTTGTCGCATGCCACCAGAAAACTCATGGGGGTACATATTCATCCGTTTAGCTGCTTCTGGCATCTTCACCGCATCAAGCATACGAATAGAATGCGCCGTAGCACTCTTCTTATCCAAGCCTTTATGGTGCATAAGCACTTCATTCAGTTGTTGGCTAATTTTGAGGTAAGGGTTAAGTGAGGTCATAGGGTCTTGGAAGATCATCGCCACTTGCTCTGCACGAACTTTATTCAGCTCGGCCTCAGGCATACCAATAAGTTCTAGCCCATTAAATTTAGCACTACCGCTGGAGCGCCCATTGCGCGCAAGCAACCCCATAAGGGCAAAGGCAGTTTGAGATTTACCCGAACCAGACTCTCCTACAATACCTAAGGTTTCTTTGGGCTTTATAGCAAAGCTTAAGTTCTTAACCGCAGTCACTTGCCCGTCTGGGGTATCAAAACTAACATTTAGTCCGTCGACTCGTAACAAACTCATAATTTCGGCGTCCAGTTAATGTTCTTTGGGGTCTAGGGCGTCACGTAAACCGTCGCCCACAAAATTGAAACAAAATAACGTAACCACTAGGAATGACAGAGGAAATGCGAGTTGCCAAAGAGCAAACTCCATAGTGACTACACCTTCAGAAATCAAGGCTCCCCAACTGGTTTGAGGCTCTTGCACTCCTAATCCTAAAAAGCTAATAAAGGATTCAAACATGATCATGCCAGGAATCATCAACGAGGCATAAACCAACACAATCCCCATGACATTAGGCACGATATGACGCACTACAATACGCCATTGACTAACCCCACATGCATGAGCAGCTTCAATATACTCTTTGTTCTTAATGCTTAAAGTTTGACCCCGCACGATACGCGCCATATCCAGCCAAGAAACTGCGCCTATTGCAATAAAAATGAGGATAATCTGACGTCCAAACATCACCATTAGCATAATCACCATAAACATAAACGGCAGGGCTGACAGTATTTCTACAATACGCATCATTACCATATCTACTCGACCACCGATAAAGCCAGATATAGCGCCATATAATGTGCCAATAACGATAGCCACAACACTACTTAAAATACCTACCATTAGAGAAATTTGGCTTCCCTGGACTGTTCGCGCATATAAATCTCTGCCCAACTTATCGGTGCCAAAGTAATGTCCCGTTTCAATAGACGGCCTGCCTAATTCGACAGGATCAGATAATGCGAACCAATCAATTTCTTCATAACTGTATTGGGCAAACTGGCTGCCAAAAATAGAGAACAATACAATTAGACCAATAATAAATAAGCTGGCGACCGCCGCCTTGTTACGTAAAAAACGACGTTTGGCATCCTGCCATAAACTACGGCCTTCAATAGTACCAACAGACGAACTTAGTTGTTGCGCTAACTCTTGAGCCACTTTTTTGTGTTTGAATAACATTATTATTAGAAGCCCTTAGTAACGAATCTTTGGATCAATGTACGCATACAGGATATCGGTTAGAGCGTTAAAGGCGATGTAAAGCACACCTACTAACACCGTAACACCCATCACCATGGAGTAGTCTCTGTTGATAGCACCGTTAACAAAGTGCTGCCCGATACCACCCGTACCAAAAAACACATCAATGATCACAGATCCAGTTAGCACACCAACAAACAAAGGCCCAAGATAGGACACCACTGGGAGCATCATGGGTTTAAACGCATGGCGTAGTATAATGGTGCGGTAAGGTAGGCCTTTAGCCTGAGCTGTACGAATAAAGTTACTGCTCAATACTTCTATCAAGCTGCCACGGGTTATCCTAGCGATTTGAGCGACCAAGTGTGTGGCCATAGCAAAGACTGGCAATACTAAATACTGCCAATCACCATTATGCCAACCCCCTGCCGGCAACCATTTTACTTTATAAGAAAACAGCAACACTAATAGCGGAGCCATAACAAAGGTAGGCAATACAATACCCGCCATTGCCGTGGTCATTAAGGTGTAGTCTAGCCACTTATTATGGTTGAGTGCAGCTATCATTCCCATAGTAATACCTAGGGTCACCGCAATCAGTAATGCCCATGCGCCAATGGTGGCTGAAACGCCCAAACTTGGCCAAACTAAATCATTCACACTAAAATCTAAATAACGAAAAGACGGACCTAGGTCACCCTGAACTAGGTTTCCAAGGTAAATCAAATATTGTTCCCATACTGGAAGGTCCAGATGATATTTCGCATTGATATTGGCCAATACTTGGTCAGGCATGCCCTTTTCAGTCAAAAATGGACTGCCAGGAGCCATGTACATCAAAGCGAAGGTCAGCATGGTCAACACAAGCAAAGTGGGTATGGCCTGTAAAAAACGGCGGAATATAAAGTTAAGCATCAATTGTGTCCAAACCTGAGGATGAAAATAAGAACTACATCAATCTCAAACCAATACCTTCTGCTAACAAAAAGATATGGGATTGAAATCATAGCTGCCCAGAAAACCAGTTACTGGGCAGCTATTTAACCAATTAAAGCTTAGTCTGCTTTAATAAATACGTCACGAGTATAGAAGTTTCCTTCAGGGTTATCGTACGCAAAGCCACCAACACGCGGCTTGATTAAGTTAACACCCGTATACTGGTAGATAGGGATGATTGGCATATCTTCTGCCAAGATCTCTTCAGCACGGTTGTAGTTAGCAGATGGGTCAGACATCGTCTTAGCTGCTTTCATCAAGTCGATGTATTCTTGGTTAACGTAATTACCATCGTTGTCGCCACTGCCTAATAGGTCAAGGAAGGTAGACGCTTCGTTGTAGTCACCACACCAACCAGCACGAGCAATACTGAAGTTACCTTCGTTACGTGTACTTAGGTAGGTCTTCCACTCTTGGTTTTCTAACGTTGTTTCAACAGGCATCGCTTGCTTCCACATTTGTGAAATAGCGATAGCTATCTTCTTATGGCCTTCAGAAGTGTTGTACAACAAGTTCATTGTCAATGGATTCGCATCGGAGTAACCCGCTTCAGCCAATAAGGCTGCAGCAGCTTCGTTACGCTCTGCTTGAGTCATGCCTGCATAAGCTGGCGCTTTAGGAGAGAAATTATTTATAATTTCTGGTGTTAAAGCGTAAGCAGGAAGCTGACCTGTTGCAGTGATGTGCTCCGTGATAATGTCACGATCAATGGCATAAGAAAGCGCTTTACGAACACGTACGTCGTTAAACGGTGCCTTTTGCACGTTCATAATGTAGTAGTAAGTACAAAGTTTAGGTGTGATGTAAATCTCATCGCCCATTTCTGCACGTAGTGGCTTAATTTGTTCTGTTGGGAATGAACCTACATCCAGTTCACCTGAACGATAACGTGCAAGAGATGCGCTAGCAGCTTCAATAGGCAAATGTGTTACCTTGTTAATGATCGTTTCAGCATCATTCCAGTAGTTAGTGTTACGAGTCATGACCATACGCTCGTTTACACGCCATTCGCTAAGACTATATGCGCCGTTAGTAACGATGTTTTCTGGCTTAGTCCAGCTGTCACCATGAGCCTCAACAGTGGCCTGATGTACTGGGAACATTGTAGTATGGGCAACCATCTTCGCGAAGAACGCAACTGGAGCATCAAGTGTTACTTCAAAAGTGAAGTCATCTACAGCTCGAACACCCAATTCACTTGGCTCTTTCTCACCAGCAATAATTGCACTTGCATTGGTGATGCCCGGAATTTCAATGAACCATGAGTAAGGTGAGCCGGTCGCTGGGTTTACTGCCCTCTGCCAAGCAAATACGAAGTCGTGAGCAGTAACTGTGTCACCGTTAGACCACTTAGCATTCTTGCGTAAGTTAAAGGTATAAACCGTGTTGTCATCATTAGTAGAGTAATCTGTTGCTACGCCAGGTAGTTCATCGCCATTACGGCCTTGGTTTAGCAAACCTTCAAACAAGTCACGTGCAAGGTTAGCACCTGGAACTCCTTCGATTTTCTGTGGGTCAAGGGAGCCAGGCTCGGCACCGTTGTCACGGACAAATTCTTGTACGTCTGCTAGCTTTGTGCCTGCGGGCACATCAGCGGCTAATAGTTGAGGAGCAAAGCTTGTGGCAGCTACTGCGCTGGCCAACAACATACTTTGAAGTAGTTTAGTTTTATTCATTTTAGATAACCTCCAACAGGTCCATTCATTATTATTAGACACGTTTTATACGCGACCTTTTAGTTACTTCTAAATCACACACGTCAGCCCAATCACCTTGTTCTGATGGTCAAAAAGTATGCAATGCAAAAACAGGAAAATAAATGTAAACTTTACATAGATTACTGCATGTTTTAATAAATTCGATTTCACCTTATGAACAGCCCTATAGCATCACACAATTTAATACTACAATATCAAAGACTTAGTGCTCACTTTAATCGACAAAATGAGGTCCTCACTACGGTTGACGAGCTAGCTGATGCCCTGTGTTGCACGCGAAGAAATGTGAACTTAGTATTGAGTAAAATGAGTATTCAGGACTGGTTGGTGTGGGTTCCGAGTAGAGGAAGAGGGAAAAAGTCTCGTTTAACCTTGTTAGCAAAGGACTCTAATCTTACTGTACAACTGGCTATTCAAACCGCTAACCAAGGTCACTTAGAAGACGCTTTTGGTATGCTTAACAGTGGCAACGAAAAAACAGCTTTGTTTGATTATTTGAAGACTCAGTTGGGTTTTCAAGGACATAAAAACCAAAGTTTACGTATGCCCTATCATCGGCAGATTGCAGAACTAAATCCCGCCCAAGCGACTCGAATGACCGAGATCCACATGATTCATCAAATCATGGATAATTTGGTGGTATTTGAGAAGTCTAGCCAAACAATAAAACCTCATTTAGCCCACAGTTGGCGTGTTAATGAAGACTCAACTAGATGGACATTTTTCTTGCGGCCAGGGATCAGTTTTCACCATGGGCGGCCGCTGATTGCAGATGATGCTAAGGCTACGTTAATACACCTGAGAGACAGTCATGGTCCTTTTCAACGATTGTACCGACATATTATCGATGTCAGCTGCCCTACTTCCTACACCGTAGAGGTACAGTTAGCCCAGAAAGATCACCTATTTTTGCACCTATTAAGTAATCAAAGCAGCGTTATTCAACCCTATGAGTTAATGCACCAAAAAGACTTCTACTCACACCCAGTGGGTACAGGGCCCTTTAAAATTGCAAGCAACAACTCATTCCAACTTAAGTTAGAAGCAAACGACCAGTACTTTAAAGAAAGAGCATTATTAGACGGTGTTGAAATCTTATTCTTTACCAACGAAGAAAAGGCGTTAGAAAACCCTTCGGACCTATACCTGACTACCAGCCATACTAATAAATACCAGAGTATGCAGCACAACTCCAAAGTAGAAATTGGTTACCAATATTTATTATTCAATGTTGAAAACAAACATTCCCCAGTGCAGGATCTACGCATTCGCCGTTGCATTCGTTCCATGATAGACGGCCAAGCCATGGTGCAGGACCTTGGAGGTGAGCGCGCCTCCGTTGCACAAAGATTATTGCCCGAATGGGAACACGATACTCAAAGATTAATGTTCCAAGTTCGACCACGCATGCCCATGCGCCTTGAGCGCCCGCTTAAAATTTGCACCTATGATGTACATATAGAAGATGCAAGATGGATCCAAAAAACACTAGCAGGGTTCGATATACCTACAGAATTGATGGTTTTGGACTACCACGAATTTTCAGACCCTAGTCATTGGTTAGAAGCCGACCTTGTCTTGTCTGGTGAAGCACTTGACGACAACTTAGAGATGTCACTGTATGAATGGTTTGCCACCCAACGGTCTCTACAGCACTGCATGGGCCTAGAGCAGCGGGAGGTTATCGCTGACAAACTCAATAAAGCACTCGCCTTACCAAGCAAAATACAACGTATGGACGCATTTAGATTAATGGACATTCACCTGCAACAAGAGCTGGTATTACTGCCCCTCTACCACCACCAACAACAAATGCATTACGGTGAAGGCATTCGAGGGCTTCACTTAAATAGTTTAGGCTGGGTAGATTTTAAAGATATTTGGTTTGATGATGGGCGCTAAGGCGCCTTGTAATCACGGTGGTTCTTGTAGGGTCGAAATATATTACAAGTCATCCGCATCGATGGCCATCACACTGCTACTTCCTGCAACAATAGAACGACGATGAGCCTCAAAACGCGGCAATATGTGGTCTAAGTAATAGGCCACAGTCACCAACTTATTGGCTTTAAAGTTATCATTCTCTTCCATAGCCACTAAAGCAGCACTACGAATCATTTGCCATGCGCCACAAACATAGCCACTTAGCATTAATAAATCAAAACTTATGGCCCCAGCAAACATAACATCACCTTGGGCGTTTTCAAGCAATCCCTGATAGCTAGATTCAAGCCCATCGATGGCTTCAGACATATAACCCTGATGCCGCTGGCTTACAGCATGACCGTGCAAAGTAAGATCATCACGCATTTGTTGCACAAGGTCAGCCATCGCTGCGCCCTGGTCGAATAAGGTTTTTCTGCCAACTAAGTCTAATGCTTGGATACCCGTCGTTCCCTCATAGATAGTAAGTATTCGTGCATCTCTTTGATGTTGTGCTGCACCGGTTTCTTCTATAAAACCCATACCGCCATGTATCTGTACACCTAAGGAGGTGACTTCTTGAGAAACCTCAGTACACCAGCCTTTAGCGATGGGAGTTAATAAGCCCACACGCTTTAGCGCTAACCCTCTGGTAGAGGCATCTGTGGCTTTATGACTTAAATCAATTTGCGCTGCAGTCACATAAGCAATGGCTCTGCCTGCTTCAGTGAGACTACGCATGGTCATCAGCATACGCCGCACGTCTGGGTGATGAATGATAGCGCCGCGCTGCTTAGTGCCTGGGGCAGCACACTGTACACGGTCTCTGGCGTACTCTAATGCACCTTGATAAGCACGATCTGACAGACCAACGCCTTGCAAGCCTACTACTAAACGCTCGTTGTTCATCATCGTAAACATAGCAGATAAGCCTTGGTGCGGTTGGCCAACAAGGTAACCAATAGCACCGTCCTTGTCACCATAACTCATCACACATGTTGGGCTGGCGTGAATACCCATCTTATGCTCTACATTAATGGCGTAGGCATCATTCCGCTCACCTAAACTACCGTCTGCATTGACAAGGAATTTAGGTACCAGAAATAAGGAAATACCTTTTACACCATCTGGGGCGCCAGGCAATTTTGCCAATACTAGATGGATAATGTTATCTGTCATGTCGTGATCACCCCAAGTGATAAAGATCTTCTGACCTTTAATCAGATAATGATCTCCATTTGGGGTGGCCGTAGACGTAATAACGGCCAAGTCTGTGCCTGCATGGGGCTCAGTAAGATTCATTGTCCCTGTCCATTCACCGCTAATCATTTTAGCTAAGTAGATGTCCTTCAATACTTCACTACCATGGGCAGCAATAGCTTCCGTAGCTCCTGCAGTAAGCATAGGGCAAAGTCCAAGGGACATATTAGCCGCGTTCATCATTTCGGCTACGGGCATAGAAAAGCTAAATGGTAAACCTTGGCCACCATATTGCTCGTCAAAATAAAGGCTACTCCACCCTCCTTGAGCGTATTCTTGATAGGCTTCTTTAAATCCATTGGCCGGTTTAACACCTTCTGGCGTTAATGTAACACCCTGTTGATCTCCAGTGGCGTTAATAGGAGACCATACTTGGCTAGCTAATTTATTAGCTTCTGACAACACTGCTTGTAACAAGTCTTCACAGGCGTCTTCATTACCAATAGCTATCGCGAAGTTAGGCAAATCTAGCAAACGATTAACTACAAAATTCATTTCTTCTAAAGGGGCTTGATAGTCGCTCATGGCATTTGCTCTTTTGTGTTAATGTTTAGTTGCACGTATGTATATCAATTTAGGGTAATTTTAGCCTGACATTTGTAGCTAAGCGAAATAATGCCTATCATGCTGACCCACGGGTTCCACGGAGAACTCATGAGACAACTGTTAAAGGAGCAAAATGTGGTTAACCAACATGGTTATTACTTAGAAGATTTGAGCGTTGGCATGACATCCAGCTTTGAAAAGACCATCACAGCAAAGGATATTGATGCCTTTGCTGTTATCACGGGAGACACTAACCCAGTCCACTTAGATGAAGAGTACGCGGCAACTACACCGTTTAAAGCACGTATTGCCCACGGCATGATGAGCGCAGGGTTAATTTCTACGGTGCTAGGAACACAATTACCCGGACCTGGTTGTATTTATTTAGACCAGCAAATTAAATTCAGAGCGCCTGTTTTTATAGAAGACACTGTTGTAGCAACCGTGACTATAGAAGACATTAACCAGCGCCGGGGCCGTGTCACTCTAAAAACTCAGTGTTTTGTGAATGACAAGCTGGTAGCTGATGGTACGGCATCAATGATGGTTGATAAGAAAGGCTAAAAAAACCTATAGCTTAGCAGCTATACGCCTTATTTCTTCTTCGCGCGCGATAAGTGTGCGTTGAAGTTCATTGAGCTTATTATTAATTTGGAAGTTTTCACCGTCTCTAGATTTTAGTAACGTACGTAAGTCTGCTTCTCGTCTGGCCGTATCTAATTTGTCTACCATCGTGCGATTTTTCAATTCCTTTATCTCGAACTCAAGTTGTTGAAGTTCACTTTCCAGGCGCTTTAAGCGGTTTGTCGATGCCAATGCTTGGCTGGTAGACTTAGACAAATTGCGAGATTGACTGGTAACCTCCCCTCTGTACTTGCGTAATTCCTCATCCTGACTGCGAATCTGGCTAAACTGAGTATCATGGGTTACAGAACTTCTCGCCACCTCACCTTGCAAGTCTTGGACTTGGGAATTCAATGCTGTTTCCTTTTTGCCCCATTCGTCACGTAACTTATCCAATTGATGACTGTAATAGCTCATCTTGCTTTTTACTTTACTGATGCTTTCTTGATGACGGGTCATCTCTTCTTTCATACGATTATCTAGCAGCTTCTTGGCCTCTTCACTGCTAGCCTGGGCACGTTTCATTTCACCGTTAGATTCGGCCACTTTATGACTCATAGAGCTGACATTAGTCTCTGCTGACTGCAGATTACTGCGCAGCATTGCCCGCTCGGCTTCCAAATTTTTAACGCTATGTTGGCTTTCACTTAACTGAACACGCAACCGCTGGTTGGAGTCTTCTAAGGCTTCGAGTTGGGCTTTAGATAAATAGAGTTCATCTTCCAAAGCAATGCCAACAGCAGCTGCCTGGCTATCATTATTTGCAGCTAACTCAAGCTCTAAACGTGCATCTTTAACCGCATTTTTCCAAATCAATTGTACTGATTGATAAACAGTTTCTGGAACATCTGGACGGTGACGGGAATTCATACTGTGGCGAAAAGTGACTCGACTTTCCTGTTCCATCCACCAATGCTCCAGCTTACTGGTTAATTCATCAGAGGCTTCGATATCCATTGCATCTGCAATCGCTGGCACACTAATCTGTTTACCAGAGAACATCATTTCATTAGCCAACGCGTATACTTTAGCTGTATCGATAAGATCACCCATGGGGTCTATATGTCTCCAATAATCACAAATATTTCAAACCATAAAGGTTTGGCAAGTATTTAAAAGTCTAACTTATTTTGCTTATGCAGGCACCATTTTGCGCAGCACAAATTTTTGTATTTTACCTGTGGCTGTTTTCGGTAAAGCCCCAAAAACAACATGTTTGGGCACTTTAAAGCGCGCCATATTGTCCTTACAATAGCTAATCAACTCTTCCGCTGCAACGACAGTGCCCGGTTTAAGCGTTATAAATGCACATGGAGTTTCTCCCCACTTTTCATCAGGCCTTGCCACAACTGCCGCCTCTAACACGGCTGGATGACTATACAAAACACCCTCAAGCTCAATTGAAGAAATATTTTCTCCGCCAGAAATGATGATATCTT
>Ga0308015_10000327_pt1 | contig 22848 bp, 16 predicted proteins | sample Neamet231_FD_203128 | JGI IMG/M metagenome (GOLD analysis project Ga0308015, IMG submission 203128) | Marine microbial communities from water near the shore, Antarctic Ocean - #231 | ecosystem: Environmental > Aquatic > Marine > Unclassified | place: Southern Ocean | collected 2014-07-28
GCCGCGACGCCCTTTACCTTCGCACCTTTTGGGCGAATGGTTGTAAAATCATAACCAATACCACCACCTTGCTGCATGGTAAGCGCTGCCTCTTTAAGCATTTCAAAAATGCCGCCCATACTGTCTGGGATAGTGCCCATAACAAAACAGTTGAACAATGTCACACTGCGTTCGGTACCCGCCCCGGCCGTAATACGGCCCGCTGGCAGAAATTTGAAATCTGAAAGAGCGTCAAAAAATTTGGGCTCCCAAGCTTCGGGAGAAGCTTCGACTGAAGCCAAAGCGCCGGCAATACGATGCCAGCTGTCTTCAACAGTGTTATCAATGGGAGTTCCATCCGCTTGTTTGAAACGGTATTTCATGTCCCAAATTTGTTCGGCAATAGGGGCAGCAAAGCGAGTCATAAACTATTCCATAAATAAGCGTACAAATAAGCCTTTTAAATAAGCGTAGAGGTCCAAAAGGTCAACTTGTATCCTTGGCAAAATTCTGATTGTTAGGTGCCTAAACACAACATGTGGGGTAGTAATTTGTCAAAGACCATAAACTTGGTAAAATTAAGTGTTGGCACTGAAACCGTCGCGAACCTAGCAGATTGGCAGGCAAGCCCTATGGCGCAAACCCGTGACAACTTGCCCCGACATATCACACGCATGTGGCCAAAACGCGGTGACGAGCTGCTGAATGGTGGTTCAATCTATTGGGTAATTAAGGGTGTAATCCTCTGTAGACAAACAGTTTTGAGGTTGGACGAGGTTACCGGATCTGATGGAATTAGGCGTTGTGCCATTGTGTCGGACCCTCAGCTTGTGCCAGTCGCGGCCACGCCCAAGCGCGCGTTTCAAGGTTGGCGCTATTTGCAGACTACAGATGCACCGCCAGACCTGAGCCAATCGCGACCAAATGATGATGACCTACCACCAGAGCTACAGGCAGCATTGGCCAGTATCGGAATTCTTTAAGCACTTGACACTTCTCAGCACTTTCAGGTCTTCTTCGTTCGAGGTTATACAGGCTATTGCAACGCCACCAACTGATAGACCAACAGCATAAGGAGCGTAGAGATGCAGCGCGCAAATTCAAAATTCGGCCTGATGACCACAGCAATTCACGCAGGTGAAGCGCCAGATCCCACCACGGGGGCTTCGGCCCCCGCATTGCACATGTCCTCAACTTTTGTGACTGATCAGGTAGCAGGGTTTTCAGCCCATGACCTCGAAGATGATGGTAATTTTCTCTATGCTCGCTGGGGAAATCCAACCGTGCAAATGCTGGAACAAAAATTGGCTAGTTTGGAAGGCGTTGAAGATTGTATCTGCCTGGCCTCTGGAATGGCAGCCGCTACGGCTATTTTTCTGACCTTCCTATCCGCAGGCGATCACACCGTGATCTCAGATGTCAGCTATGCCGGTGTAGCTGAATTGGCCCGAGACACTCTGCCCAGATTTGGTATTGATGTGAGCCTAGTTGATATGTCTGATCTCGCTGCTGTCGCCGCCGCGCTGCGCCCCAACACAAAATTGGTACATACAGAATCTCCAGTCAATCCCATTGGCAGACTCACAGATTTGGCCGCAGTCTCCAAACTAGCTCACGAAGCTGGAGCCCTGGTCAGCTGTGACGCCACCTTTGCCTCACCTTTAGGGCAAAGATCTGCATTTTTAGGTATTGACCTCATCATGCATTCTGTCACCAAATATGTTGGTGGACATGGCGATGCCGTTGGCGGCGCCGTCGCCGGGCGCAGGGAGTTAATTTCGCAGATTAGAGGCGAAAGTGCGATCCATCATGGTGGCGTAATGTCGCCCTTCAACGCCTGGCTGGTGGCCCGCGGCCTATCCCTGCTGCCGCTGCGCATGACGGCACATGAAGCCGGTGCTCAGGCGATAGCTGAATGGCTGGAAGCTCAGCCGCTAGTGAACCGTGTGATCTACCCCGGCCTCTCTAGTCATCCACAACATGAGCTGGCTAAAAGACAAGTGACCAATAACTCCGGAATGATTAGCTTTCAAGTGGGCAACGCCGCCACCGGCCGCAAAATTGCGCAACAGATGATCGATCGTTTAGAGATTATCCACTATGCTGTTTCTCTGGGCCACCACCGCAGCCTAATTTTCTGGATGGAGACACAAGGCCTGATGGATACATCTTTCCGACTGTCCGGAGCTCAACTAGAAAGCTATCGGAGCTATGGCGGCGATGGCGTGTTTCGCATGTCAGTTGGCTTGGAAAATCCCGAAGACTTGATCAGAGATCTAGCAACTGCTTTGTCCTAGCCTTGCATCCGGTTGGGCGGGCTAAGGCGCATTCAGAACCTTATCAATCAAGGCGCTACAGTCTCCCTGTGCAACTTTTGAATGCCACAGGGTAGCTTGGGATTTCAAAACCAAACCATCTTCCAAAATGCGCAGATGATTAGCTTTAATAGTAGCACCCGTACTGGTAATATCTGCGATCGCTTCCGCGGTTTCGTTTTTCACGGCCCCCTCAGTAGCGCCTTGGCTATCGACCAACTGATAATCAGCCACCCCTTGCTCAGTCATGAATTGACGTATCAAACGGTGATATTTGGTAGCAACTCGGAGACGGAACCCATGCTCTGCCCGAAAGCGGGCCGCAATGGCGTCCAAATCATGTAGGCAGGTCACATCACACCACCAGGCAGGCACAGCAATGATTAAATTTGCAAGTCCAAAACCCATCTCAGCCACCGGGGACACTACATCAGACCAATTAGCCAATTTTTCATGCACTAAGTCTGTACCAGTCACGCCCATGTGCAAACGACCCGCAGCCAGCTCACGCGGGATTTCTCCAGCGGACAAAAGCACTAATTCAATGCCTACCAAACCGTCTACGCGCCCAACATATTCTCGGTCCGATCCAGATTTTGACAATTTCACGCCACGCATAGAAAACCAATCGAAAGTCTCTTGCATCAACCGCCCTTTGGACGGGACACCCAATTTGATCATAATAGATCTCCACCAGACAAACGCAGGGTGAATTCAGGTCGAATAATACCGCCCACCGCCGGAACGTCGCGCCCCTGCCCCAAAACCCGAGTTAGCGCATCATAACGTCCGCCAGACGCAACCGCCGGCCATCCAGCCTGGTCGGCATAAAAGCCAAATACAAAACCATCGTAATATTCCATGGCCGTCAGCCCATAAGCAGCCTCGAAACCGATCTGCGCCACATCCACACCAGCTTCTTTTAATGCAGTTAATCGAGCCGACATATGATCCACCGCAGAGGCAATCGAAGGTAGCCTCTGCACCAAAAACTGCAACTGCGCAAAGGCTGCCGGCAAGTTACCACGAATTGCCAACAAATCATTTAAAGCATCCATTTCAGACTGAGGTATCGGTGGCGCCGAGGCTTCATCAGCTAATTGCTCCAAGCGCTCGTTTACATCTGAGGCATATCGCAACCCAATTAGTTGGCCACCAGCCCCCAGAACCTTCTCTTTTACGGGTTGGGAAAAACGCAAGAGCAAGGACTGAAACCGCAAAGGCCGCCAAACGTGACGTTTCAGTGCGGATTTGCGAGCATTTGAGGTTGTAAGGCCCTCAATAGCTGCGATCAGAAGCCCAACATCGCCTGTTGAAGCTTTGAGGCCAAGTGGGGTAAGGATTTGATGAAATAGAGCAAAAACTTCGGCCTCAATCTCATCTGCTGGGCCGCGGTCAAATACCTCATAGCCCACTTGTTCACTTTGCGCCGCGCGGCCAGAGCCGGTGTCTTGAGAACGAAACACTGGGCCAGCATATGTATAGCGAGCAGGTTCTGCACTTTCAGCCATATGTCGTTGCACAACAGGCACCGTAAAATCAGGTCGCAGCATTTGCTCACCATGAAGAAAATCTGAAGTCACATAGGCCCGCGCACGTACATCTTCACCATAAAGATCCAAAAGTACATCTGCAGGCTGTAAAATATCAGCCTCAACGCGAATAGCCCCAGCGGATTGGAACACCGCCAAAAGCCGAGCCGTTTCTCCGCGCAATTGGCTCATTCCGTGAGCCCTTGCGCCGCCAGCATCGCGATCACCTGCGCCACTAACTCCTGACGCGGCACTTCGATTTGACCCGGCCGAGCTTTCCATTCTTCCAAAGTGGCGCCCTTAGCTAATTGCGCACCAAGAATTAGGTCCTTAATTTGTACAATCCCAGATTCTTTCTCATCACGACCTTCAATAATAGCAATTGGGCTGCTACGATTATCTGCGTATTTTAGCTGGTTACCAAAATTCTTAGGATTTCCCAAATAAACCTCTGCACGGATACCCGCCGTCCGCAGCTCGGACGCCATTGCTTGATAATCACTTATCCGATCACGGTCCATAACCGTGATCACTACAGGACCCAAAGACGAGCGTTCAATCCGCCCCTTCATCCTGAGCGCTGCAAGTAGGCGGTCCACACCAATCGAAATCCCAGTTGCGGGTACTTCTTGCCCTGTAAAACGCTTCACAAGATTATCATAACGTCCGCCACCAGCAACCGACCCAAATTGCCGTGTACGCCCTTTTTCATCCTTAATTTCAAAAGTTAGTTCTGCCTCATAGACTGGTCCCGTATAGTAACCTAAACCGCGCACGACAGAGGGGTCCAGTACAATGCGGTCAGAGCCATAGCCCTGCGCGGCCACCAACTCAGATATTTGTTCCATCTCATCCACACCAGCCTCGCCGATAGCCGAGCCTTCGACTAAATTACGCAAATTAGCTAAGGTCTCAGCCGTAGTAGCCCCCAGTGCCTGCATGAAGCCGATAACAATCTCAGCCTGAGCGTCATTAAGCCCTGCTCCTTGGGTAAAATCACCACTATCATCTTTCCGACCAGCCCCTAAAAGTTGGCGTACACCCTCCAAGCCCAAACGGTCCAGCTTATCGATGGCGCGCAAAACGATGCCACGCTCTTCGGTAAATTTATCTAGCTCCGTGGGATCTAAAATTCCAGCCACTTCCATAATACCATTGAGCACTTTTCGGTTATTTACACGAATAATATAGTCCCCACGTGCAATACCGACACGCTCCAGCGTGTCAGAAAGCATTGCACAAATCTCAGCATCAGCGCCCATGCTTGCCGAGCCAACAGTATCCGCGTCACATTGGTAAAACTGACGAAAACGTCCAGGCCCTGGCTTTTCATTGCGCCAAACCGGCCCCATCGCAAAACGGCGATAGGGGCTGGGGAGATCATTCCGGTACTGGGCATATACTCTAGCCAAAGGGGCAGTCAGGTCATAACGCAGAGCCAGCCAACCCTCATCTTCCTGCCACGCAAAAACCCCCTCATTGGGTCGATCGACATCAGGCAAAAATTTACCCAACGCCTCTACCGTTTCCACAGCACTACTTTCAAGCTGTTCAAAGCCATAAAGATGGTACACATCTGCAATTTGACGTAACATTTCTGATCGCTCCGACACATCCACGCCGAAATAATCGCGAAAACCTTTTGGCGGTAGCGCCTTAGGCTTGGGTTCTTTTTTCTGTTTGCCCATGATCAACCTCATAATCGTTGGCTAGCATTTAGCGGCCCAAGCCGCGGGGGGCAACATGCGACTTAAAATCACCTACGAGCCGAGTGCGCTAAATTTGTACTTGATCCAGACAGCGCGATCCCTCACACGGCTATCATGACACAAGCTTTAGAAGAACAAATTGCCCATCTGACACGCACTGTAGAAGATCTTTCAGACATAATGGCCAAACAAGACAGCGAGTTGCGCCGCCTTGGCCTCCTGGTTGACCATTTGGCCCAGCGCGCACGCGCTCGTGAAACAGACGGTGGAGGTGGCATTATTTTAGGTGATGAACGCCCACCACATTATTAATTAGTAGATTTAAAGTATTTAAATTTGGGCAACTGACTTAGAGATCTTCCACCATCAAAACACCCTCAAGGCTTTTCAACGCACCTTTGATCTGCGGCGTGACTGGGAAATTATGTCCTAACTCCATGTCCACCTCCCCAGGCAAGCTGTCATCCAGAAGGCAAAAAGAGATAGGGCCCTTGGCACCGTTCTTTGTGGCGAGTTTAGCCTCGCGCAGCACTGTAGCCACAGAATTAATGGCGGAGGCATTCTCGAGATAAACCCGCAAACCAGCCCCGCTCGCCTGCGCTACAGCGCCATCCATCGGCTGTACCGAACGGCAGAGCAATTTAAGTTGCTCAGACTCCATAGTAGCCTCAACGCTGAGTACAATCTTGGAACCAGCTTCAAGATGTACCCTTGAGGCTTCCAATGTATCACTAAACATAGTTGCTTCATAATTACCGGTGGTATCGCTGAGCTGGACAAAGGCAAAGCGGTTGCCACGCGCAGATTTGCGCTCTTGCCGCCCCGCCACGATGCCTGAGAGCTTGGCAACAAGCGGGCCACCCTTAGCTTTCTCGATCAGCTGATCCAGTGTGATGACACCCGAGCGCTTCAAAGACGCCATATAATCATCAAGAGGATGGCCAGACAGGTAAAATCCAATTGCCTTAAACTCTTCAGCCAACTTCTCAGCAGGGAGCCAATTGGCCACTGGGGACAGGCGTGGCTCGGGTAGATCGTCACCAGCCTCACCAAATAAACTTACCTGATTTGAATTACGTTGTTCATGTACAGCAGAAGAGTAGCCCACTAAGGCGTCTAAGCTTTCAAACACTCGATGGCGGTTGCGGTCTAGTTCATCAAACGCTCCAGAACGCACCAACATTTCCAGCGGTCGCTTACCCACCCGTTTAAGATCTACCCGCCTGGCAAAATCAAACAACGTGGAGAAAAGCTTGTCGCCCCGCCCATCAGCGACAAGCCCCATGGCATCCACACCCACATTTTTTAATGCCCCAAGGGCGTAGACCAGAGTACCTTCTACCACATCAAACCGGGCTTGACTGCGGTTCACACAGGGAGGTGTGTAGGGTAGTTCAAGGCCTTTGCGAACTTCGTTGAAATACACCGCTAGCTTATCCGTGAGATGCAGGTCGCAATTCATAACTCCCGCCATGAACTCCAAGGGGTGATTAGCTTTAAGCCAAGCAGTTTGGTAGCTGACAACTGCATATGCCGCAGCGTGTGATTTATTGAACCCGTAGTTGGCAAATTTATCCAATAGGTCCCATGTGGCCTTAGCGGTTTTCTCATCCACGTTATTCACCGCAGAGCCTGCCAAAAACTTAGGTTTTTCGGCATCCATCGCTTCTTGAATTTTTTTACCCATCGCTCGACGCAACAGGTCAGCACCACCTAGAGAATAGCCCGCCATTTGCCTGGCAATTTCCATCACCTGCTCTTGATACACGATGATGCCTTGAGTTTCATCCAAGATATGATCCACCGAAGGATGCAATAGATCACGTTCACTAAGGCCGTTTTTAACCTCGCAATATTTAGGGATATTCTCCATTGGGCCAGGACGATACAACGCAACTAATGCCACAATATCTTCAATACAGTTTGGCTTCATACGCTTCAGCGCATCCATCATACCACTGGATTCCACCTGAAAAACTGCAACAGTTTTTGCAGCGGCATAAAGCGCATAAGACGCAGTATCATCCAAAGGAATTGCGCTGATATCGCCCTCAGTACCTGCAGAAGGTGCGTAAAGAGCTCGCCCATCAGCCGCCATATGCAGTGCCCGCGAGCGACTGATAAGATCCACTGCGTTTTGGATCACAGTCAAGGTTTTCAGGCCCAAGAAATCAAACTTCACGAGTCCAGCCTGCTCGACCCACTTCATATTGAATTGCGTGGCGGGCATATCCGAGCGCGGATCTTGGTACAATGGCACCAGCTGATCCAAAGGTCGGTCACCAATCACTACACCCGCCGCATGGGTTGATGCATTACGCAACAGGCCCTCTACTTGCTGGCCATAATTCAGCAGACGCGCGACTACCTCTTCTGCCTTTGCCTCTTCACGCAGGCGCGGCTCATCGGCCAAAGCTTTTTCAATACTGACCGGCTTCACGCCCTCAACTGGGATCATTTTCGACAGGCGGTCCACCTGCCCGTAAGGCATTTGTAGCACACGGCCAATATCGCGCACCGCAGCTTTCGACAAAAGTGCGCCAAAAGTTATGATCTGGCCAACGCGATCACGCCCATATTTTTGCTGTACGTAGCGAATTACCTCTTCGCGGCGATCCATACAAAAATCGATATCAAAGTCGGGCATAGAAACCCGCTCCGGGTTTAAAAACCGCTCGAACAGCAGGCCATAGCGTAGTGGGTCAAGATCAGTAATAGTTAAGGCATATGCAACAAGCGAGCCCGCACCAGACCCGCGGCCAGGCCCAACAGGGATGTTTTGCCCTTTAGTCCAAGAAATGAAGTCAGCAACAATCAAGAAATAGCCAGGGAATCCCATGCCCTCAATAATATCTAGCTCAAAATCAAGGCGCTCTTGATAATCTTCCACTGTGACAGCGTGCGGTATAACGGCTAATCTACGTTGCAATCCCTCATTGGATTGACGACGAAGTTCCACAACCTCATCATCCGCAAACTTGGGTAGAATAGGATCCCGTTTATACACTTTGAAAGCACACCGTTGCGCAATCTCAACGGTGTTTTCCAAAGCCTCGGGCAAATCCACAAACAACACAGCCATTTCTGCGGGTGTTTTAAGGTAATGCTGTGGAGTCAAACGACGACGCGGTTCTTGCTGATCCACATAAGAGCCCTCAGCAATACAGATTAAAGCGTCATGAGCCTCGTACATCTGAGTTTTTGGGAAATAGACGTCATTGGTCGCCACCAATGGGAGGTCCATGGCATAAGCCATTTCCACCAGGCCACGTTCACTTAACCGCTCTGCCTCTGGCGCACTGCCATCTTCGCCTGGATGCCGCTGCAATTCAATATAAAGCCTATCACCGAAAGCAGTGGCAAGCTGACTGATCAGCACCTGCGCTTTTACAGCTTGTCCAGTTTGGAGTAATTGCCCCAAAGGACCATTTGGTCCACCCGTCAAGCAAATAAGCCCCTCAGAATGGGCTTCAAGCTGTGCCAGCTGCACCTGTGGAAGCTCACCATCTGTGTCCAAGTAGAGGCAGGAATTGAGTGCCATTAAATTTTCGTAGCCACGTTCACTTTGCGCCAACAGGACCAAAGCCGCAGGCATACGGGCCTTTTCGCCGGGAGCTGCAGGATCATAGGCCAGGTCTATTTGGCATCCTATAATAGGCTGAATACCAACTTTCGAGGCACCTTCAGAAAACTCCAAAGCACAAAACATATTATTGGTGTCAGTCACCGCAATAGCGGGCATATCCATCGCCACCGCCAAGTCAGGAAGTTTTTTTAGCCTGATAGCACCTTCGAGCAGTGAATATTCGCTGTGAAGTCGGAGGTGGATAAATTTCGGATTCTGGTTCATGCATAACGATTAAACTGACAGCCACCCATCATCCAGCGAAAATTACCAAAATTTATCGTTATTAAAACTATCCTACCAAGCTAAATGGCCTCGTGTGTATATTTTTCTTGCCCGACTCATTGAAATCAGCGCTAGATCAATCTGTTGAAGCCTTGGTTTTACGCCGCATCGGACTTAGGCTTGAAAAGTGAAACAGACAGTGGCGTGATTTCTTATTATGAAAATGTCGTTTCTTCTAAACGGAGAACCTGTATCAACCTCCGTTCAGACCGGAATTGAGACACTACTCGATTTTCTCCGCCAAGAGGCTGGACTTTGTGGCACCAAAGAAGGCTGCAACGAAGGCGACTGTGGAGCGTGCTCAGTCATTGTGACTGGAAGCGATGGCGTGCCACGGCCGATGAACGCGTGCATTCTGTTCTTGCCCCAGCTTCAAGGCCGTGCCGTACGGACCGTGGAAGGCATATCTGGGCCAGATGGTAGCCTTCATCCGGTGCAAGACGCGATGATCCGCAAACATGGCGCTCAGTGCGGCTTTTGCACCCCTGGCTTTATCACCACAATGGCAGCAGCCCATGCCAATGGTGAGACAGATTTTGATACTGCACTGGCTGGAAATTTGTGTCGCTGCACCGGTTATGCACCTATAATTCGTGCAGCTGAAATGGCAGCAGATACCCCCGTACCACAATGGATGCAGGAAAATATACTGTCAAAGGTTCACGCCAGTTCAGAGGGTATCTTTTGCCCTAAATCTGCCGATGATCTGGCTCAATGGTACGAGAGAAATCCTCAGGCAACGCTAGTGGCTGGTGGCACTGACGTGGGGCTTTGGGTTACAAAACATATGCGTAGCCCAACGCCAATTGCCTTCTTGGGCCAAGTCCCAGACTTGCGCCATATCGAAGATCATGGGGATCATCTGCGCATTGGCGCTGCCGCCACAATCACTGAACTGATGCAAGCAATAGAGCCAATTTCGACCTCATTTTATAAGATGTTGGCACGCTATGGCAGCCCACAAGTTCGCAATGCAGCGACCATCGGCGGTAACATTGCAAACGGCTCTCCCATTGGGGATGGCCCGCCGGCCTTGATCGCCATGGGAGCCACATTGATCCTGCGCCAAGGGTCTGAGCGAAGGCGCATGCCTTTGGAAGATTTTTTTATCGCATATCAAAAACAAGACCGCCTACCAAGTGAATTTTTAGAGGCTATTGAACTGCCCAAAAAGCAACCATATCTGCGCTGCTATAAGTTATCTAAACGCTTTGATCAGGATATCTCTGCGGTCTGTGGTTGTCTAAATATCAGCATTAAAGGCGGTATCATCGCGCATGCGCGGATCGCATTTGGAGGCATGGCCGGTACACCGAAGCGGGCCCAGACAGCTGAGGCTGCCTTGATTGGGCAGCTTTGGAATTCTGAGACCTTTACAAAAGCACAGGAGGCAATGTCAAAAGACTTCACTCCTTTGTCGGACATGCGAGCAAGTGCAAGCTACCGTGTGCAGGCCGCTGAAAATATGCTGATGCGCTATTATCATGACATTGAGCACGAACCCGTAGACATACGAGGGATACGAGCATGAACTCCGCCGCTTCCATGCCCCATGATACCGCCCGTCAGCACGTAAGCGGTTCAGCCCGCTATGTGGACGACATTCCAACTCCTCAAGGCACACTGCATCTGGCCTTTGGCCTGTCACCAATCGCAGCAGGTGGGCTCACCTCAGTTGAACTCAGCGCCGTGCGCGCTTTCGACGGTGTACGATTAGTGCTAGAGGCTAAGGATTTGCCTTTCACGAATGACGTTTCCCCCTCCATGCATGATGAGCCCCTACTGGCAGCCACTACGATTCACTATGCCGGCCAGCCCATATTTTTGGTGGTCGCCGATAGCCATCATACGGCGCGCAAAGCGGCGCGTTTCGCTAAAATTGAGATAGACGAAACACCACCTATTTTGACCATTGAACAAGCGCTCAAAGCTGGGAGCCGATTTGAAGATGGTCCACGTATCTATTCAAAAGGGGATTCAGAACGGGCTTTGCCCAAGGCATTAAATCATCTGAATGGTAGCCTAAACGTGGGCGGACAAGAGCACTTCTATCTCGAAGGTCAAGCAGCGCTGGCCATACCTGGCGATCAGGGTGATATGGTGGTACATTCCTCAACCCAGCATCCTACCGAAATTCAACATAAAGTGTCTGAAGCACTTAATATTTCGCAGCATGCCGTACGCGTTGAAGTACGGCGCATGGGAGGTGGCTTTGGCGGCAAGGAAAGCCAGGGTAATGCGCTGGCGGTAGCATGTGCTCTGGCGGCTATGATAACCGGTAAGCCTTGTAAAATGCGCTATGACAGAGATGATGATTTCATCATCACCGGCAAACGGCACGATTGCAGAGTGGACTATCAGGTAGGATTTGACCCCTTGGGCCGAGTAGAGGCCCTTGAGTTTATCCATTATTTCCGCTGTGGCTGGGCGCAGGACTTGTCTCTTCCTGTCGCAGATCGCGCCATGCTGCATGCGGACAATGCCTATGATTTGCCCCATGTGAAAATTACCTCACACCGATTGAAAACCAACACGCAGAGCGCCACAGCCTTTCGCGGATTTGGCGGTCCTCAGGGGATGATTGGAATTGAGCGGGTGATGGATCACATAGCCCACGAATTAAACTTGGACCCTGCTCATGTACGCCAGGTTAACTATTATCCAGAGATGTCTACGCATGCTGAGGTGCGAGCGCCGGCTACTACACCCTATAAAATGGAGGTGACAGATTTCATCTTGGGGGACATGACCCACAGCTTGCTGGAGAGCTCAGATTATCTGACCCGAAAATCAGAGGTTGCGCGTTGGAACGCAGATAACCTGCTGCTCAAGCGCGGCATTGCATTTAGCCCAGTGAAGTTTGGGATTTCCTTCACTCTGACCCACCTAAATCAAGCAGGCGCGTTAGTCCAAATCTACATGGATGGTTCAGTTTTGATAAATCATGGCGGCACAGAAATGGGCCAAGGCTTGTTTCAAAAGGTGTCACAGGTTGCGGCGCGTAGCCTTGGAGTGACGCAATCCAGCATCCGCCCTAGTGCAACAGATACTAGCAAAGTTCCCAACACTTCCGCTACGGCTGCAAGTTCTGGAACGGATCTCAACGGTATGGCCATTCAAGCCGCTTGCAAAACCTTACGGAGCCGTTTGCAACACCATTTAGCCGATGCTTACGACTGCCCAGCGGACAGCATACTATTTGAAGCTGGCCAAGTCGTAGGTCCAAACTTCAACCTGAGTTGGGCCGGAGTAGTCAAATCTGCATATGAAGCGCGAATCTCGCTCTCGGCCACCGGGTTTTACAAAACTCCAGATATAGAATGGGATCGTATTAAGGGCGAGGGTCGCCCATTCTTGTATTTTGCCTATGGCGCATCAGTCACTGAAGTTGTGATCGACACGCTTACCGGTGAAAACCGCATCCTGCGGTGTGATATCTTGCATGACTGCGGAACCTCTCTTAACCCTGCACTGGATATTGGCCAGATCGAAGGCGGCTTTGTACAGGGTGCTGGATGGTTGACTACGGAAGAGCTCGTTTGGGATGATCGGGGACAACTCAAAACCCACGCCCCTTCGACCTACAAGATCCCCGCTTGCTCTGATCGACCGGAAGCGTTCAATGTATCGCTTTGGCAGGGCGCTAACCCAGAGCAAACGATCTATAGATCCAAAGCCGTGGGCGAACCCCCCTTCATGCATGGAATTTCAGCTTATTTGGCTTTGTCGAACGCAATATCAACCTGTGGTGTGCACTATCCCGACCTACAAGCGCCCGCAACCACAGAAGAAGTATTTAACGCCATCAAGCGCGCTCAAGGACGTGCCATATGAGTTTTGACCTTGCCCAAGTAAATGCGGCCATAGCACAGCACGGTAGTATATACCGCGTGGTGATTGCTGTAATAAAAGGCTCCTCACCGCGCGAATTGGGCGCTTCGATGCTGCTCTGGCCCGGCGGACAGAATGGCACCATTGGCGGTGGAGCTTTAGAATACCAGGCATCACAGTCACCCAAACCTGGGCTGCGCAGCTATCCACTGGGACCAGAACTTGGGCAATGCTGCGGCGGCCATGTGACCTTGTTAACAGAATATTTTAACTCGCCAGTACAGGCCACAGATCTATTTGTGCGGCAAATTGAAGGAGACCTGCCGTTACCCCTTTCGATGGCACGCCTCCAACGCGCAATACGCAATGGATCCAGCGTGGCGGCATTCCTGTGTTCAGGAGGATGGTTTGCCGAACCAGTAGAACAACCCCGCATCCCACTTTGGGTTTGGGGCGCAGGGCATGTGGGCCGCGCCGTAGTACATATCGCAGCACAAATGTCAGATTTTGATGTAACCTGGATTGATACCAACCCTGATCGTTTCCCCAAGGATACTCCTGAAGGCGTAACTATTGTGCCAACGGCCGAACCCGCCCATCTGATGACCCATGCGCCTCTCTCAGCCCAACATCTAATTTTTACCTATTCCCATGCTTTGGACTTGGCCATTTGCCATGCTGCCCTGACAAGAAGATTCGCCTTTTGTGGATTGATTGGATCAGTTAGCAAGTGGGCTCGATTTAGAACACGGCTTGCAGCTTTAGGTCATAATCCAAGCGAAGTTCTGAAAATAACCTGTCCAATTGGGGACCCGAGCCTCGGAAAACAACCAATTTCGATTGCGATCAGCGTCACTCAAGCCTTATTGTCACGCAACGGCTCCGTCACCATCAAAAGGAATACGCTTCCGTGAGTAAGACACTTTTGCACCTCAATGGGCTCACCAAAACCTATCCTGGCGTGATCGCCAATGATGACGTGAGTTTCGATATCGCGGCAGGTGAAATTCATGCGTTACTCGGTGAAAATGGCGCAGGTAAATCTACCCTAGTAAAAATGATCTATGGTCTAGTGCGGCCCGACCATGGGACAATGCAGATGGAAGGCGTAAGCTTTGTACCAGCAGAACCAAGAGCCGCCCGCGCTGTCGGCGTGGCCATGGTATTTCAGCATTTTAGCCTATTTGAGGCCCTCAGTGTGGCTGAAAATATCGCACTCGGTATGGAAAATCCACCAAAAGCCAACGCTTTGTCGGCCCGTATCACTGAAGTATCACAGTCTTACGGCCTACCGCTGGACCCTGAGCGCTTGGTGGGGGATCTATCGGCGGGTGAAAGGCAACGGGTAGAGATAATCCGCTGCCTTCTGCAAGAGCCTAAACTTTTAATTATGGATGAGCCCACCAGTGTTTTGACGCCACAAGAAGTGACGACACTGTTCACTACCCTGCGAAAACTGAAGGATGAGGGCACTTCTATTCTGTACATCTCGCATAAGCTCGAAGAAATTCGAGCGCTTTGCGAAACCGCAACTATTCTGCGTGGAGGTAAAAAAGTGGCCACCTGTGACCCACGCGAAAAATCTGCCCGTGACCTGGCTGAGATGATGGTAGGTGGCAAGCTGAATTTAGCAGAGTCCAAGGAAACAACTCTCGGCGAGGTTGTGCTTGAAATATCTGACCTGTCCCTACCACCCCAATCAGCTTTTGGTACTAGCTTGAGAAATATTTCGCTCCGGCTTCACCGAGGTGAAATTTTAGGCATTGGTGGTGTGGCAGGCAATGGCCAGGACGAGCTGCTGGCCTGTATGTCTGGTGAGGTCAGCACCACAGCAGAAGCCATTCAGCTAAATGGCTTGAGCCTTGGCCATATGTCACCAAACGAGCGGCGAACATTGGGGGTTTTGGCCGCGCCTGAAGAACGCCTAGGACATGCAGCTGCTCCCGATATGAGCCTGACCGAAAACGCTATGCTAACGGCGATGACCCGGAAAAGCCTTAGTAAATCTGGGTTTTTAGACTGGCCTCGCGCTAAGGACTTTGCCGAGCAAGTGATCAAAAAATTTGATGTGCGTACGCCAGGGCCACAATCAGCAGCGCGGTCTTTGTCAGGTGGAAATCTACAAAAATTTGTGATTGGCCGGGAAGTATTGCAAGACCCCAGTGTTTTGATAGTGAACCAACCAACCTGGGGTGTTGATGCGGCCGCCGCAGCCGATATCCGGCAGGCCCTTCTTGATTTGGCTGCAAAAGGCGCGTCAGTGATAGTGATCAGTCAAGATTTGGATGAGTTGATGGAAATTTCTACAAGCTTTGCAGCTCTGAACGCGGGGCGCCTGTCCGCGGCGCGTCCTATGGCGGAACTAAGTTTGGATGAAATTGGCCTTTTGTTAGGAGGCGCTGATGCTGCGGCTTGAGAAACGTCCCAACCCTTCAAAAATATGGGGCTATCTCGCACCAGTTTTAGCTGTGATTGCGACAATGATCGGCGGCGGTGTGATGTTTGCCCTGCTTGGTAAAGACCCGTTTGAGGCGATTCGCATAATATTTTACGACCCCTTATTCTCAGAGTTTGCGTGGTACTACCGACCACAGCTGTTGATTAAAGGTGCGCCACTAATTTTAATTGCTATTGGCCTATCGATGGGGTTTCGTGCCGGTATTTGGAACATTGGGGCCGAAGGACAATATATCATCGGTGCAATTTGTGGCGCAGGAGCAGCCCTTGCTGTTTATCCTTTGGAAAGTGCTTTAATTTTCCCCGTCATGATCCTCTGCGGAGCCATTGGTGGTTTTGCTTGGGCCATGATCCCAGCAATCCTAAAAACTAAATTTGGTACCAATGAAATTTTGGTCAGCCTGATGCTAGTCTATGTAGCTGAGCAGCTACTAGCATCTATGTCATTGGGATTAATGAAAAATCCTGAAGGTTTTGGCTTCCCCGGATCGCGCAACCTTCAGCACTATGCAAGTGCGCACAATGCCGAGCTTTGGGTAGGCTCTGGCATACATTTAGGGGTAGTCTTCGCCCTAATTGCCGTGATCTTTGGCTATATCATGCTGGCGCGGCATCAAATGGGCTTCCATATTCGCTTGATGGGCGAGAGCCCCAAGGCCGCAAGGTTTGCTGGGGTTAATCCCAATAAACTCGTGATCTATTGCCTAGGCTTTAGTGGCGCATTGGCCGGGCTAGCAGGCATGTTCGAAGTGGCGGGCCCTAGCGGGCAGATTAGTATTGATTTTAACGTGGGCTATGGGTTTACTGCGATAATCGTAGCATTTTTGGGACGGCTTAACCCCTTTGGCATAATGCTTGCAGGGCTACTGATGGCACTTACTTATATTGGCGGTGAGATTGCGCAATCCAGCCTTGGCCTGCCGTCAGCGGCCATTCAAGCGTTTCAGGGCATGCTGTTATTTTTTCTTCTCGCTCTCGACATGCTGACAAACTTCAAAATAAAATTAGCCAATGCAGAGGTGCGCACATGACCCACATGCGAAGTAGCCGATCAACTCAATCTAAGCAAAGCGTCCTGTCATGGACCTAAGCGCAATTAGCCCAACCCTACTTGTGGCATCATTGATGGTAGCAGCCACGCCGATCTTACTGGCAGCCATTGGAGAATTAGTAGTGGAAAAATCAGGCGTCCTCAATCTTGGGGTTGAGGGCATGATGATTATGGGAGCCATCTCTGGATTTGCAGCGGCAGTTTTGACCGGATCACCGATGGTTGGCTTTCTCTGTGCGGCACTTGGGGGGGCAGCACTTTCGATGATTTTCGCCATTCTCACACAATACTTCCTATCCAATCAGGTAGCTACAGGCTTGGCGCTAACACTTTTTGGCCTAGGGCTATCAGCCATGCTGGGCCAAAGTTACGTGGGGATTAAACCTCCAGTTTCAGCAAAGCTGGAGCTTTCTTTAATTAGTGATATTCCAGTGATGGGTCCAATCCTTTTTTCCCATGATTTCACCGTTTATGCCGCACTTGCATTGGTAGCAGGCGTGTGGTGGTTTTTAAAATATACTCGGGGCGGCTTAATTCTGCGAGCAGTGGGTGAAAGCCATGATGCAGCCCATGCATTGGGCTATAAAGTTGTGCGTGTGCGAATTCTTGCTATTATGTTTGGTGGAGCCTGTGCCGGGCTTGGGGGTGCTGCGCTTTCGCTGGTGCGAGTGCCACAATGGACCGAAGGTATGACCGCAGGCTCGGGCTGGATTGCGCTGGCAATCGTCGTGTTTGCGAGTTGGAAACCCGCGCGAGTGCTCCTGGGCGCCTACCTTTTTGGCGGGGTTGCCGTCTTGCAGCTAAATCTTCAGGCTGCGGGGGTGTCAATTCCAGTTGAGTATTTGTCAATGTCCCCTTATCTAATAACTATCATAGTGCTGGTAGTGATGTCTGCTAATCGCTCGAAATCAGCACTGAATGCACCCGCGGCCCTAGGCCGTGTGTTCCACGCCTCACGCTGAGGTCTTTTAACTGGGGGAAAAACTAATGAAATTGAAATCCATTCTGGCCAGCGCTGCGCTGGCTATGACAGCGGCCACGGGCACGCTGGCGGACACAACCAAAGTCGGTTTTGTCTACGTAGGCCCCGTCGGTGACGGCGGCTGGACATATGAGCATGACAAAGGCCGTGAAGCGGTTGTAGCTGCTTTTGGTGATAAAGTTGAAACCATGTACGTCGAAAGTGTTCCAGAGGGTCCAGACGCTGAACGCGTTATGACCGACATGGCGCTGAAAGGTGCGGATCTGATTTTCACAACTTCCTTTGGCTATATGGACCAAACAATCAATGTTGCGGCCAAATTCCCAAATGTGAAATTTGAGCACGCCACAGGTTATAAACAATCTGACAATGTGTCTGTTTACTCTGCACGCTTCTATGAAGGCCGTGCGGTCCAAGGCCACATTGCTGGTCATATGACCAAATCAAACATCGTAGGCTATATTGGCTCCTTCCCGATTCCAGAAGTAATCCGTGGCATCAACGCAGCCTATATTCATGCCAAAGCTGTAAACCCTGATGTTCAGTTCAAAATTATCTGGGCATACACTTGGTTTGACCCAACAAAGGAAGCAGATGCCGCGAAAGTTCTGATCGAACAGGGCGCAGATGTTGTGTTGCAACATACAGACTCCACTGCTCCGCAAGCCGCGGCGCAAGCCGCAGGCAACGTGATCACGTTTGGTCAAGCCTCCGATATGGCTGCCTACGGTCCAACGCCACGTGTGTCTTCCATCATCGACAACTGGGGACCTTACTATATAGCCCGCACACAAGCGGTTATGGATGGCACATGGGCCTCTACTAGTACTTGGGATGGTATTGGAGCTGGAATGGTTGGCATTGGCGAAATCACAAGTGCTGTTCCTGCAGATGTCAAAGCCTCCGCTGAAGCACTGCGCGACAGCTTAGCAGACGGATCTTACCATGCATTTACAGGTCCTTTAAATAAGCAAGACGGTTCTGTTTGGTTAAAGGCTGGTGAAACAGCAGCAGATTATGCTGGACCTGAAGGCCTAGCTGAAATGGGTTTCTACCTTGAAGGTCTTGATAGCGAAGTGCCTAACTAAAATACAGATTCTTAATTAGATTGGAAAAGGGGGCCTCTGGCCTCCTTTTTTGCTTTTAGATTGCTAATTCTTATGAATAGATTGCATTTATGTTGGATTATTTGATCATAGGCGGCGGTATAGCCGGTATTTCCGTGGCAGCCCGGCTGTCCGAGCATGGCACCTGCCTTGTGTTAGAACGCGAAGCCCATCTGGCATATCATTCGTCCGGCAGATCTGCTGCACTTTACGAGGAAAATTATGGTAGCCCCTCTACCATCGCCCTTGCCAAGGCTGGGCGTAGCGATTGGGATAACCTTCTCAATGAGGTGCTAAGCCCGCGAGGTTTTATGTTAGTCTGTCTGCGCGGAGAAGAAGAGCAGTTTGAAGCGGACCGCCTTCATATGGGTCTAACTGAGACAACTATGGCTGAAGCCAAGGCAATGGTGCCAATATTAAACATAAATGATGTCGTCCGAACTGCAGTCAGCAGAAATGCCCAAGATATCGACACAGATATGATGCTTCAACGGTTTGCGCGCCTACTGCGTAACAATGGTGGAAAGATCGAAACCAATCAAGCAGTACAGACCATCAAGAAAGTTGTTGGAGGCTGGGAAATAGCCACTAATAAAAGCGAATTCACCACCCGAAAATTGGTCAATGCGGCTGGTGCATGGGGAGACGAAATTGCAAGGATGGCAAGTATTCCAGAGATAGGTCTTAAGCCTATGCGGCGCAGTGTAGCGCGTTTGGCACCTCCAGGCGGTTTGGACGTAAAATCGTGGCCAATGCTGTTTGGCCCAGGCGAGCGCTGGTATGCGAAGGCGGATGCGGGCGCGTTGATCGTGTCGCTAGCTGAGGAAACCCCTAGCCCACCAATGGATGCGTGGGCACATGATACAGATTTAGCCGAGGCTTTGGCGCGTTATCAAGACTATGTAAGTGAACCCGTCACTCGGCCAATATCTTCTTGGGCTGGTCTCCGCACCTTCGCGCCCGATCGCAATCTCGTATTGGGGCCAGCACCTCAGGAAAATAGCTTTGTCTGGGTGGTTGGCCAAGGCGGTTACGGTTTTTTTACCGCCCCTGGAGCTTCGCAATTCGTGGCCGATACGATTCTAGGAAATACGCCGGCTATAACCACTGAGGTCATAGCTGAGTTGAGCCCAAACCGTTTTTCTAAGCTTAGATAAGCTGCATGTGCTGGAAAGTCCTACACATTCACATTTATCCATCCAAGCGAATATTTACGTTTTGTGGATCATATGGGCTGTCTTCTACTACTTCGCAATTCCAAAGCTGATCGTACATTTTAACCTTTAATTTTGTCCCTGGAACTGCCAACTCTGGAGTAAGGTAGCCCATTCCGATCGATTTATCAAAATGCACCGAATAACCACCAGAGGTAAGGCGACCCACCCGCTTCTCCCCGTGATACAACACCTCGCGACCCCAAGGGTCTGCATCACTTGGGCCATCAATCAAAAGCGTGCAGCATTTCACTCGAACGCCAAGAGCCTCCATCTCGGCCTTGCCATGAAACTCTTTCGACAGATCCACAAAGCGCGGAAGGTCTGCCTCAATTGGAGTTGCGTCACGGCCTAATTCAGTGCCAAATGCACGGTACGATTTTTCTTGGCGCAGCCAGTTTTGCGCCCGCGCACCCACAAGTTTCAACCCGTGTTTCTTACCAGCTTTTTCAAGTAAGTCGAATAAGTAGTTTTGCATCTCCATCGGATGATGCAACTCCCAGCCCAGTTCGCCTGTATAGGCAACTCGAATTGCATTGACCGGGCACATACCAAGCTCAATTTGCTTCGCAGAAAGCCATGGGAACCGCTTATTAGATAGGGCAGTCGTAGGATCAGGATCGTTGATAATATCTGACAAAAGCGCCCGAGATTTAGGTCCTGCTATGGCAAAGACACCCCATTGCGTAGTCACATCTTGCATCTCTATACGGCCGAACTCTGCCTCTTTGTCTTCGACGGCCTTTTTCAGGTAATCTTGATCATAGGCGGTCCATGCGCCAGCAGAGACCAGATAATATTCATCCTGAGACAGCCTCACGATGGTATATTCAGTGCGTGTAGTTCCATGGCCAGTCAGCGCATAAGTAAGATTTATCCGGCCAATACGCGGTAGTTTATTACAGGTGAACCAATCTAAGAACGCAGTGGCGCCTTGGCCTTTTACTATATGTTTGGTAAATGCAGTTGCATCCACAAGCCCCACACCTTCGCGAATGGACTTAGCCTCATTGACAGCATATTGCCACCAGTCTCCACGGCGAAAGCTACGAGATTTTTCATCAAAACCCTCGGGTGCATCTAGTGGGCCAAAGTAATTGGGGCGTTCCCAACCATTCACCCAACCAAATTGTGCCCCACGATCCTTTTGACGATCGTAAGCGGGCGACGTGCGAAGCGGACGAGCCGCCGGGCGTTCTTCATCCGGGTAGTGCAAAACATAAACGTGATCGTAGCATTCCTCATTTTTGCGCATAGCAAATTCGGTGGTCATCCAATCACCATAGCGTTTGGGATCAAGGCTGGCCATGTCAATCTCAGCCTCCCCATCCACCATCATCTGCGCCATGTAAAACCCAGTGCCACCGGCAGCTGTAATACCAAAGCTAAAACCTTCCGCCAGCCACATGTTGCGCAGCCCCGGCGCCGGGCCAACCAAAGGATTACCGTCGGGAGTGTAACAAATGGGGCCATTAAAATCGTCTTTAAGCCCACTTTCCTCACAGGACGGCACTCGATGGATCATCGCCATATATTGCTCTTCGATCCGCTCTAATGCCAATGGAAAGAGATCCGCCCTAAAGCTCTCCGGCACCCCATGCTCAAACCGCGCAGGAGCACCTTTCTCGTAGACCCCAAGAATCCAGCCACCACGCTCTTCACGGACATAACTTTGTGAATCTGCATCACGGATAACCGGATGCTCTGGATTGCCAGTAGTGCGATATTCCATCAGAGCAGGGTCTTTTTCCAACACCACAAATTGATGCTCAACCGGGATGGCTGGAATCTTGATACCTAGCATTCTAGCAGTGCGTTGTGCATGGTTACCCGAAGCAGTCACTACATGCTCAGCCTTGATTACCACCTGCTCGTCAGAAGCAACAAGATTACCACCCTTTTCGATCATTTTTGTACATGTCACGTCCCAATGGGTGCCAGTCCATTCGAAGTTATCAGCCTGCCACCTGCGTTCAATCGCAACACCCAGCTGGCGAGCACCCTTAGCCATGGCCATGGTCACATCAGCAGGATTAATATAGCCATCAGTGTCATGATATAGGGCTCCCTTAAGGTCCTCAGTCCGGATTAAGGGCCATTTTTCTTTAATTTCATCAGGCGTCATAAAGACATAGGGCACGCCACACGTCTCAGCGGTAGACGCATAAAGCTTATACTCGTCCATCCGCTCATCGGTCTGCGCCATGCGTAAATTTCCCACGACAGCAAAACCTGCATTTAAACCAGTTTCAGCTTCAAGACCTTTATAAAAATCAACCGAATATTTGTGGATATGCGTGGTAGCATAGGACATGTTAAACAAAGGCAAAAGCCCCGCAGCATGCCATGTGGATCCAGACGTCAGCTCATCACGTTCTATGAGCATAGTGTCCCAGCCGCGTTTTCCCAAATGGTAGGCAATGGATGTACCAACCGCGCCGCCACCAACAACCAAAGCTTTTACTTGCGTCTTCATCGCGAACAACTCCCCTACACGTTGCGCATACATTGCCCTAAGTCGCCATAAAAGAGAAAGATTTGCCGACCTACCAGTTACAAAAACCGACCTTGGAACATTTTTTAGCTCTACAGAGTTCAGGTTCAACACAGTTGGATTGAATGTCAGCGTCCGCAATGTGACTGTTCAGATGATCAACACGCACCCGCAGCGAATGTCTGCTTCCCGACATAGAGTGCCCCTTAGTGTCCACTATCAATGGTGGACACTAACCCATCAAAATCTGCACCATTAGGCGGGGAAC
>Ga0308015_10000339_pt1 | contig 22455 bp, 22 predicted proteins | sample Neamet231_FD_203128 | JGI IMG/M metagenome (GOLD analysis project Ga0308015, IMG submission 203128) | Marine microbial communities from water near the shore, Antarctic Ocean - #231 | ecosystem: Environmental > Aquatic > Marine > Unclassified | place: Southern Ocean | collected 2014-07-28
TGAGCCACTGCCGTTCTTGCTCGCAAGAATATGATCGGCGACGTCGACGTTGTAGTCGCTGCCTGGGCAGCTCGGCATCTCGATGACTTCTCCGGGCAAGGCAGAGAGTGAAAAGCCTAGCTGGCGTAACTCCTCGCTAAATATCGAAGCGAGTTCATTGACGCCCTGCTTGTTGAGACTTCCTGAATTAATATTGGTGATCCGCTCGAGCATCTCGAGCATATTTCCTTCCTGCGAATCCAGCCAGGAAGTGAGTGCAATCTCTTCGGTGTTGAGTGAGGGCTCAACAGTATCCTGCGCATATGCAGAAAACGTGAAAAAGAATACGGACAATAAAAGCAGAGATGTTCTTCTCAGTTTCATTACATTCAACATCTCTAAAAGCTTCGAGTGTTTGTCGTTGTTGTTCAATCGGTTCATTTGCGTCTTCTTATCTTAATAGCTGATTTATTCATTTGGAGCATTGCCGCTGCCCAGTTTGCTCGATGGCCGCAGCACGGTGATCTCGGCGAGGCCTATTAGGATACACAGTGCAGTGCCTGCGATTACACGCTTCAGTTCTCTTTCTCTTTCTCTATCTCCCAGAGGCCGCCGCCTCGGTCTGGATAGCCCTCATTCAATACCGAGCTCGGGTATCGGGAGGAGCACCGTACCAAATACGACAGGCAGATAAAGTAGCACGCCAATGCCCGGTCTCGCCATAAGCGCCTTCTTGCTTTCTTTGGGGTTCAGTAGTTGATCCCTAATATTATGCTGGCAAAAACCCAAAGCAATGCCTGTGTGTCCAGAGACATAGCAAAGACCCATACTACTACTGAATAGAAAGTGAACAGGGTGGCAGCTACTTTTAGTTGTTGTTTGCTGTTCTGTTGCTGACCGAGTAAGCCGACCATTAAGGCGCCCGAGTGCAGTAGGATGAGTTCGAGCAGGAGCGGACCAACACTAAGGCGTACTCAATTGTCATCGTTTCAGATCATCGGCTCACACCATACGTTGGCTAACACCCAGCTCAGATAGAAGCAGGCTACTGCAGCTGCAATAGCGGCTACCGCGGGAATCGTTCGGTCGATCCCCACATGGAGTTCTTCAGACATGGCGCTAGTATAGGTGGCACTGGCGCCGGATAGAACTCATCCACACCGTAAGTTGTATTTGCATGTGACTGTGTTCATACTCTTTCGCCCATGAGCTCCGACGAAAAATCTATACTGTGCATTAACGGCTTGAATAAATTCTATTCGGGCGGCTTTCACGCACTCAAAGATATAAACCTCGAAATTGAGAAAGGGGAGATTGTCGCTCTACTCGGACCAAACGGTGCTGGTAAGACAACTCTTATCTCAGTCGTTTGCGGCATCGTGAATCCTAGCTCTGGGACAGTGAGAGTTGATGGCTACGACATCATTAAAGACTTCCGCAAGACACGCTCGATCATAGGCCTAGTTCCTCAGGAGCTCACGACCGATTCCTTCGAGACTGTTTTCAATACGGTCTCGTTTAGTCGCGGCCTGTTTGGCAAGCCTCCGAATGCTGCGCATATCGAGAAAGTACTTCGCTCTCTGTCTCTGTGGGACAAGAAAGACGATATGATCATGACGTTGTCCGGAGGCATGAAGCGTCGCGTATTAATCGCAAAGGCGCTCTCCCATGAGCCGATTGTATTGTTTCTCGACGAACCTACGGCGGGTGTGGATGTCAATCTTAGGAAAGACATGTGGGGGATCGTGCGCGAACTAAAAGCTGAAGGCGTAACGATCATTCTAACCACACACTATATTGAAGAGGCTGAAGAGATAGCGGATCGAGTTGGAGTGATCAACAATGGGGAGATCATTCTGATGGAAGACAAAGACAAGCTGATGGCGAAGCTTGGCAAGAAGCAATTGATCCTGGATCTCTGCGATCAATTGAGCGTTGTACCCGAAAGTATGGCCGACTACGAACTTGAGCTTAGCGAGAACGGGTTACAGCTAGTTTATACCTTTACTACGCAGGGAGATCGCACTGGCATAACCGCATTGATGGATGATCTTAAGTTAGCCGGCATCGCGTTTCGCGACTTGAACACGACACAGAGTTCCCTGGAAGAAATTTTTGTTAATCTAGTTGAGGAGTCGTCATGAATATCTACGGCATTATGGCGATCTACAAATTCGAGATGGCACGTACCAAGCGCACTTTGGTGCAGAGTATTGTCGCACCCGTTATCACCACATCTCTGTACTTCATCGTCTTCGGCGCGGCAATCGGCTCAAGAATCGATCAGGTAAGCGGAATTAGCTATGGCGCATTCATCGTGCCCGGGTTGATCATGCTCAACCTGCTGACTCATAGCATCTCGAATGCCTCGTTCGGCATCTATTTTCCGAAGTTCGTTGGTACGGTGTATGAGATGCTGTCCGCGCCAGTATCCACACTCGAGGTGGTGTTGGGTTATGTCGGTGCCGCCGCCTCTAAGGCCGTGATACTAGGGATAATAATTCTGATCACGGCAAGTTTCTTCATAGATCTGCAGATTGCTCACCCGATCATGATGATGGTCTTCATCCTACTTACGGCAGTATCCTTCAGCCTCTTCGGTTTTATTCTGGGAATCTGGGCAGATAACTTTGAGAAGCTCTCGGTAGTGCCGATGCTCGTGGTGACGCCGCTAGTTTTTCTGGGGGGGAGTTTCTATTCCATCGATATGCTGCCCCAGCCGTGGCAGACGATCTCTCATTTCAATCCGGTATTGTATCTGGTGAGTGGCCTACGCTGGAGTTTCTACGAAATCTCTGAGGTCAGTGTGATGCTGAGCCTGACGAGCATTCTTATTTTTATGTTTGCATGTCTTGGGGTGGTCTACTACCTATTTAAGACCGGCTATAAGCTGCGCAGCTAATCAGCTTTGGCGATTGTGTTAGTTGACCCGCAGCCCACAGGGCAGGGAACTCTAAAAGAGTTGTCCCTACATCAGTTTGAAACCGAATCAGTTGCCCTCGTGCATTGGCCGAAGGGAGAACAATTTCATATACATGAACATATGGGTGACGAAGAAACTTTTTTCGTCTGTGGTGATTTCATTGATGAGCATGGGCGTTATCCCACAGCCATCTGGATACGCGGCCCGCGCATGAGCACGCACACCCCTATGTTGGATAAGAGGCCTTGATATGGGTGAAGGATGGTCATCTGACTGCCTAGGATGGGTGTAAAGAACTGCTCTTTACTAGACCGAACTGAATGAAAATGGGCAGTCTTTTCCTCAATTACTATCTCTGCTATTCTGGACTAACTGCTATTGAATATAAGGTGGCACCGTGAATCATTTCTCCAGTATTGCCAGCCGTTTTTTTGAGCAATTCTGCGTCTTAGTTGCACTCAGTGTTCTAAGCATCAGTGCAGTAGCACAAAATTCCGCGGAGGAAGAAGAGGCAGTTGCCGGGGCAATGGGAGCCATGGATGCATTCATGCTGGGCTTCAACGCACGAGATCCTGAGGCATGGGCCGCTTCATTGAACTACCCACATGTTCGATTCGCCAGCGGTACGGTAACTTTCTGGGACAGTGCGGAAGAGTTTGCGCAAACCCTCGCCTTCGAATCTTTGCCTGCATCGGGGTGGGATCACTCTCACTGGCTGACGCGAGACGTGGTTTTGGTTTCATCGGCGAAGGTTCATATTGCCACGGTTTTTCAGCGATTCAATAGTAGCAACGAGGTGCTTGCCACTTATGAATCGTTATACATAGTTACGAAGATAGATGGCCACTGGGGCACACAAGCTAGATCGAGTTTGGCGCCTTAAGTTTACTCAAGCTATTTTTCATTAAAAAATTAGTTCCTTGGTTTGAGCATTGTCGTGTCGTGCTGGGTAATGTCTCAATCTTAGGCTTTCCGTTACCAAGTTATAGGCGTCCCCGCCCAGTCTAGAAACTCTGCACCGCTTTCTCTATCTAGGTTTTCCATAATTCCAACCAAGGAACTCGCAACAAAATTCGGCGTGAATAACTTTCCTTCTGGTACATTCGATTGAAAAGGCTTTGAGAGTTGCGTGTCTGTAGTTCCAGGATGAAACGCAATCAGCTTTACATTGGGAGCGCGGCGCCGGTATTCGATGCTAGCCGTCTTTATGAGCATATTTAATGCCGACTTAGACGCTCGATAGGCATACCAACCACCAGATCGATTATCTTCGATACTGCCGACACGCGCACTGAATACGGCGACCGTGCAATCGATCTTACTTCTAAGTAGCGGAGCGAGGTTGGCGAGCCAGAGCATCGGAACAATGGTATTGGCGTGGAAGACCGTCTGGAGCTTTTCTGTGTTGATATCCTCGAGACGTTTCTCGGGTGCTATCTGTTCTGTGTGCAGGAGGCCATTGCAAATGAAAACGTGAGAAAAGTCGTTCTCTGGGGAGCGTAGATTGACGCACACTTCTTTCATCGCTTCTTCAGAGTAGTCGCAGCATACCCACCGCAGGCTGGAACCAAATTTTTCTTGTAGTTGCGAGTTTGTATCTCTGCTTATCGCGGTAACCTGCTCGACCACTTGACCACTCAATAGCTGCTCGATAACAGACTGGGCAATACTGCTATTGGCTCCTACTACGATCGCTCTTGTCATTATATTTCCTGTTTCGTGGATAATAAATTGGGCTATTTCCATCTAGATGCTTTTTAGAGGAGGAAAGACAATAATACGCCCGTTACCTCTATTCAGTTTTTTTGCATCTATACCGAACCGGTAAAATTGAGCAATAGCTTTTAGCGGTGGTGAACGTAAATGAACATACTGCGTGTCTTAGGAGAGCCGGGTGATCTTGATGGTACATACAAGCGTAACCTCAAGTTATTAGATAAAAAGTAGGAAATAACTCCATGTCGCAAACCCAAAGCAATAACATACTGATTACCGGTGCCTCGGGAATGATAGGTAGTGCGCTGGTTGAGCACCTCTCAAAATGTGGCTTCGCGGTCCATCAACTAAGTCGCCATTCCAGCGACGCACTGTTCTACTTTGATGCAGCTGCCGGCCGAGTGCATATGGATCCGTCAATTCCGCTATTAGCGGTTATAAACTTGGCGGGCCCCAGTATTGCCGACAAGCGCTGGAGCGAGGGTAGGAAGCGCGAAATTCTAGATAGCAGGCAGCGATTGACACATGCTTTGGCTACAGCACTGGCCGAGTCAGATAACAAACCTCGAAGCTTTCTTTCGGCATCGGCGATTGGTTTTTACGGTCAAACTGGCGAATTCAGCGTCGATGAAAACAGTCCCGTAGGCAGCGATTTTTTGGCAGAAGTAGCGCTGGCTTGGGAAGAAGCAACGGCGCCCGCTGAGGTAGCTGGCATCAATACTATTCATCTTAGATTCGGGATCGTGTTAAGCCCACGCGGTGGTGTGCTTAAGAAGCTACTGCTGCCCTTTAAGCTGGGCTTAGGCGGGCGCGTTGGGAGTGGGCTACAGGGTATGAGCTGGATTAGCATCGCTGACGTTATACAAATTATCCACAATCTAATTAGTAATAATCCCGAAAGTGGCCCGATCAATCTCGTTGCCCAGCAACCTATTAGCAATCTAGATTTCAGCGAATATCTTGGGCAATCCCTGCATAGGCCCCACTTTATGCCGTTGCCAGGCTTTATGGTGAAGTTGCTTTTCGGCGAAATGGGGGAGGCGCTGCTGCTGGGCAGCTCGCGAGTTACTTCACATAAGCTAGCCGATCTTGGTATTCAGTTGGAGTACCCGACTCTGCCTTCTGCGCTTACTGCACTTCTTAATCCATGACATCAACGCTTAGCGAGTGAGCGAGTTGCCGGCTCGCTCCAGAGTTAAAAAAGCAGGCTTATTATTCAGTGAACCAGAATTCAATCTCGCAGGTATCTTCTCGAAATTCGGCGCTGTGTTCTTTGTTAGCTGGAACGTGGTACCACTGGCCAGTTGAGACGTTTGTCGTTGCGTCGTCCACAGTTAGCAGCAGTTCTCCCTTAGTAATCACGCCAACATTGTCTGTGTCGTGCCGGTGCGATTCGATGAGGGTGCCGGCAGGGTAGGTAGCAAATAGTACGTCACAGTTCTCAGCGGACAATTTCCTCGCATCGAATCGGCCGCTGAACTTTGGGAGATTGCAGATTAGGTCGGGGTAGTAGTCAGATAAGGGCATGAAAGGTTCCGATTTTAGATATTTAAGGGGTATTTCATTTTAGTCGCTTGAACTAAAAATTTTGAAAATTCGCCTGCAGACTATTCGCAGGCTTGCTGTATCTGGAGGTAGCTTAGTGCTTCCTCGCGACAGAGCTTAGCACCCCGATGTGGCTCGGTCTTTCCAAGGGCTCTTATATTTACCTCCCGCACTACTACACTAGGGCAGAAGCAGCACAAATCTGTGTAAGGAATTCAGAATTGCTAACGGATTTCAGTATCTGGACACGATCTACTAACCCAGGGGGCCCAATTCTATAGTAGCTGCTTGCCGATTATAATTAAGAATTCCATCGAGGATAGCAGTCTTTACCAAGGCATATGGAATGAATTTAGTAGGCTTCAGACAGGACTATCTAATATTGCATTAGCCATAATCCGACTGCAGAGAAAGCGTGGCTAATTAGTCTTTTGGTGTCTAATGTTCAGCCGTATAATAGAGCGGAAGGCCTGGAATTAAAGACTCCGGGGTGTTCGTGCGCTCGCGGCGCGTACCGCAGTGACTTTTGGAAATAGGTGTACTTGTGTCGTTATTCATCCACGAGTTCAAATGGTACGTTGATTTAAGCTGCAGTGGCGTTTATTTTATGAATTCACTGCATTTTCGAAACTATTTATTTTTTTAACCCTGATCTGGCAGCTAGCGAGTGCATGCCCAGATCGATGCCACCTCTGGAGGTAGGCGTGTCCAAACAAGTTACACGTAGAGAGTTTCTAAATTTATTGGGTGCCGCCGGCGGGACCGCGGCAGCGCTTAAAGCTGGTTCGGCACTGGGTCTGCTTCCGCATACAGCGCAGGCAGCCACCTTGGACCTGCGTGCAGCTAATCCGGCGAAACGTAAAGTTGCTATCCTAGGTGCAGGTCTGTCGGGTCTCACCGTTGCCTATGAACTCAGCAAGGTTGGCTACGAATGCACGATATTGGAATCCTCGCATCGGCCAGGCGGCAGAGTTTTCACAGTACGCCACGGTGACTTAATCGATGAAATTGGCAACCGCCAATATTGTGAATTCGATGACGAGCCGCACATGTACTTCAATGCCGGTGCGGCGCGCATTCCAAGTACTCACAGAAACCTGCTGGCCTACTGCAAAGAACTGGAGATCGATCTCGAAGTATTCATCAACGAGAACAAGACCTCCTTTATGCAAGATCCGGCGCTGAATGGTGGGAAGCCGATTCGCAATATCGACTACACAACTCATACGCGGGGATTTCTGGCGGAATTATTGGCGAAGTCGCTCTCTGCTGGAGAAATGGACCAGCCATTTACCGACTCAGAAGCGGAAACCCTGATGAGCTTGATTCGCTCTTTCGGGGACCTAAACGAGGACAATCTCTATAAGGGGAGTTTACGTGCAGGCTATGCCTCTGGTGGATTCCTAGAGCACGGTGTTCAGAAAGATATCATTGCCATGAGCGAGCTTTTGAAAACGCAGATGGGGAGCCGGTTCTTGAATGCCAGCGAGGGCGATACCGGGCCTATGCTGTTTCAAGCCGTGGGCGGCATGGACAAGATCATTGAAGGCTTCACCAATCATGTAGGTCATCAAATTCATTATCGTTCGATGGTGAATGCTGTCGAAGTCAAAGATGACGGAATCGACATCGCTTACGATCAGGATGGCACGCATCATTTACTACAGGCTGATTTCTGCTTCAATTGCATACCGAGCCATATAATGACTGGTATCACCAACAATTTCCCAACGCAATATGTGGATGCGCTGAAGTATATTCGTCGTGGAACAGCGTACAAGTCTGCCTTTCAAGCGAAGGAACGTTTCTGGGAAAAAGAAGATATCTACGGCGGTATCAGCTGGATGAGTAATCCGAGTAAACAGATCTGGTATCCGAGTGCTGGCATGCACAAACAAAAGGGTATAATACTTGGGGCCTACGACTATATCGACGGCAAGCTACACACCGCGATGACCCAAGAACAGCGTATCGAGGCTCACCTAACTGATGGTGAGAAGATTCACCCTAACTACCGTAACCAGGTTGAGAAACCCATCACTATCGCCTGGCATCGCATGAATCACATGCTTGGCTGTTCTGCGCGTTGGCAGCGTGATAGTGACGGTTGGACCCATGAGGAAGAAGAGTTGTACCGCGTGCTACAGCAGCCAGTTAACGGTCGCCACTATATGATCGGTGACCAGGTGAGCATGCACTCAGCATGGCAAGAGAGTGCGGTGATGTCGGCGCAGTGGGCGTTGGCTGATTTTGATCAGCGGTTGCAAGCGTAGTTATTCAAGATTCAGATGCTTGACCGCAAGGCTCGTCAATATTGATTGAGTGAGTTATTCCAAGATTTGGAGAAATAAGAATATGTTGAAGACCTTTCTGGTATTTAGTCTTTGCATGGTTTGTATTGGAGGCACCAGCGCGGCTGAATCGGAGCGCGAACCATTCGACGATCGCTATTGCACAACTTGTCATGGCACAGACGGCCGCGGCAACGAAGGCGTGCAGGCTCCTCGACTTGCTGGCATGGAACCTTGGTACCTGAGGCGACAATTGGAAAATTTCCGCGCCGATATCCGTGGCGTTCACGCTGAAGATAGAGAAGGTACCGCTATGCGTCCCATGGCGACGAAACTGACCGATGAATCGATCGATGACATCATCGACTGGATATCCAGCTGGGATTACATACCGGCGGAGGCAACAATAAAGGGCGGTGATCCACTGCGCGGCCGAGGCTTGTATGGTGGTTGTGCGGTCTGTCATGGAGCAAACGCGACGGGCAATCAGAGCCTTGGCGCACCCGCCTTGGCGGGACAGAATGACTGGTATCTCGTCACTCAGCTGAAGAACTTCCTAGCCGGGTACAGAGGTGCGCACCCGGATGATACATATGGGGCACAGATGCGCACCATGGTGAGCACCCTGCGCAATGAGGCTGGCATACTCAATGTAGTGAGTTACATCAACTTGCTTTCCCGTTAGACTAGGTGCTGCCATCAACAGGAGCTGCGCAAATGCCCATTATCGCGATAATAAACCTGATTCTCTTTACGGCCTTAGTGAGCCTGCTTTACCAGTTCTCTAAGAATGAAGCGTTTACGCTTTCCCGCCGTGTTTTCATGGGCCTCGTTGGCGGCACTGTGTTCGGGCTGTATCTGCAGTTTGCGTTTGCTGTGAACCCTGTAGTCATGGATGCTACGCTAGAGTGGACAAATGTAATCGCGAACGGTTACGTCGCCTTGCTGCGCATGATGATCATGCCACTAATTCTAATCACCATGATAGCTGCCGTCGTAAAGGTGGAAGAGATTAAGTCGCTAGGCAAGATTGGCGGCACGGTGGTCGGAACGTTGATCGTAACCACGGTAATCGCCGCGCTTATCGGCATCATGATGGCTACCGTGTTCCAATTGAATGCGGACGATCTAGTCGGTGGTGCCACAGAGTTGGCGCGCGCAGAAGTATTGCAAGCAAGGCAGGGTAGCGTTGCCGACCTGAGTCTTGCCGAAACCCTCGTTAGTTTCGTTCCTACCAATATTTTCTCGGACCTTGCTGGACAGCGCAGCATGTCTATTATTGGTGTTGTGGTTTTCGGTTTGATTTTTGGTGTAGCCGCGTTGTTGGTGGCGGAAGACAACGCTGAGCAAGGGTCGCGCATCCGTAATGCAGTCGACACACTGCAGGCGATAATCATGCGCCTCGTTAAGATTGTTATGGCGCTAACGCCGTACGGCGTTCTGGCGTTGATGACTCGCGTGATAGCGACATCCGATGGCAACGCCATCATGAACTTGATCAGCTTTGTGATCGCATCTTATGTAGCTATCGCCCTCATGTTCACGGTACACGCTGTGATCATAATTGGCTTAGGCGCTAACATTAAAACCTATTTCCAAAAAGTGTGGCCGGTTCTCACTTTTGCATTCGTCACGCGCAGTTCCGCGGCAACCATTCCCTTGACGATTCGCGCACAGATAGAAGAACTCAATGTGCCCGCACCGATTGCCAACATCGCCGCTTCGTTCGGTTCGACGATAGGGCAGAACGGCTGCGCGGGAATCTACCCAGCGATGCTCGCGGTAATGGTCGCGCCTACGATGGGTGTAGAGATCGATCTCAATTTCATAGTTAGCCTGCTAGTAATTATCGCGATCGGTTCATTCGGTATAGCAGGCGTCGGCGGTGGCGCGACCAATGCTGCATTAGTCGTCTTGCCCGCGATGGGATTTCCAGTGATGATTGCCGCACTGTTAATTTCAATTGAGCCTTTGATCGATATGGCGCGTACTGCTTTGAATGTGAACGGAGCGATGACAACAGGAATGATCACTACCCGCATTATGGGCGACAAGGACGCTGCCAGAGAAGCAACTAGGCCAGAGGCACAGTTACAAAAATTATAAGTAAGCTTTAGTTTTATTTGGAATAGAGGAAAAAAAACAATGATTAAATTTAAGAAGCCACTCACTGCGATTTCCATCGCTGCATCACTTGCCGTTGTCCTGGGCATTGCTGCTGTTTCAAGTGCTGCAGAAATTGTACGTACTGGCGAGGGCAGAAACTTTTACAATAATATTATGATTCCAGCTGGTGCCGAGACTTTATACCTCAGCGGTTCCGGTGCGCAGGAACAAGCTGACGGCACGTGGGGCGATATGGAGCAGCAGACAATTGATACATTTGGCAGATTCCAAGAAACGTTGGAGGCGCAGGGCTGGTCTTTAGAAGACATCGTACAGGTGCGCGCATTCGCCGTATCCGGTGCCGATGGAGAATTGGACTTCGCCGGTTTTAATGCAGGTTATCAGCAGTTCTTTGGCAGTGAGAAAAATGCAATGAAGCCAGTTCGTTCTTTCGTAGAGATTGCTGGCTTGGTTGTCCCCGGCTGGCTAATTGAGATCGAAATTCGTGCTGCGAGAGTGCCTGACTAAGAAAATTTTTCGCTAAGGCGAAAGAATAGGCAGAAGTATTAAAAGGCCGCTGTGATGCTAAGTCATCACAGCGGCCTTTTATTGCCCGCCGATAAGAAAGCTGCGTAGTCATGCTTTAGGCCAGCTTTCGCCGAAGTATTCTGTCGCATTCGCATTCAATGATGGTGCTTCTGACGATTGTTGCAGATTTACGTAGCACCTCTAACAGCATTCCTCTTAGACGGAATGCTGTGCTCCTTCTGTAGAGCTGTTGAAAGGGAGGCGGTGGTCATAGGCTCGTTATTCACATACACTTTGTTTCCCGCTTTTTCTCTATTACTTATCGGTGTGCATCATGATTCGTATTCTTTGCCTCTTATTAATTCTATCTTTACTGTCCCCGTTCGCAGCTATCGCGGAGTCAAACTTTGATGTCTTCGAGGCGAGTATCAGTGAGATACAGAACGCACTCAGCCAGGGCGAGATTAATTCTGTGCAATTGGTTCAGCAATATCTGGACCGAATACAGGCCTATGATAAGCAAGGCCCAAAGCTCAATAGCATAGTTCGCGTAAATCCGGAGGCGTTCGCTCAAGCGCAAGCACTCGATGCGGAGCGGCAGAGAACGGGTTCGCGCGGCCCTCTGCACGGCGTCCCTATCGTTGTTAAGGACAACTACAACACCGATCACATGCCGACAACGGGAGGCTCTGTAGCGTTAGCGAATTTTATTCCCAGCGAAAATGCGGCGCAGGTGGATAAACTGATGCGCGCAGGCGCCATCATCCTAGCGAAGACGAACTTGCATGAGTATGCCATGGGGATCACGAGTATCGGTTCCTTAGTAGGACAGACACGTAATCCTTATGATCCGAGGCGAGTTCCCGGCGGCTCCAGCGGTGGCACCGGTGCTGCGGTAGCAGCTAGTTTTGCCGCGGCTGGATTCGGCTCGGATACCTGTGGTTCGATTCGCATACCGTCCGCATTTAATAATCTAATTGGACTGCGACTCAGCAAGGGGCTTTCTAGCATCTACGGCATTCTTCCGCTTTCTCATACGCAGGATGTAGCAGGCCCGTTAGCACGCAGTGCAGAAGACCTCGCTATTATTCTCGACATTGTTTCCGGCTATGATCCCCGAGATGAGGCGACGGAAGTTATGAGAACAGCGGCTGCTCCAGCATTTATGGATAGGCTGTATTCTGCGAATCTGGCGGATCTGCGCATAGGTAAACTACAACAGTATTTCGAGGGTTCTGACGGCGCAGTGAGCGCAGCAATAGAAGACGCTCTGAATTGGTACGAGCAGCAGGGTGCCGAGATTGTTGATGTTGAGATTCCCGACATGGCGGATCTAATTCGACGCTCTGGATTAATCGGGCACGAGTTTAAGCCGGACATAAATCAATATCTGGCCACGTTCTCTATGGATGAAAGCCTGAATCTAGATTTCATTGTCAGCCAGGGCCTCTATCATGAGGCGGTCGATGGTGTGCTGAGTCGGCGGAACGCATCGGAACTCGACGAGCAGGCCTATCGAAGAGCAATCGCTGTTAGGTCCCAGCTGCGTGCTGCAATAGAGTCGGTGATGAGTGAGCAGGGTCTGAATGCGATCGCCTACCCAACGATTAAGCGCACACAGGTGTTCACTGGCGAATCGCAGCCGGGTAGCAATTGCAGTCTTAGTGCGAACTCTGGCTTGCCAGCCCTCTCGATGCCTGCAGGGTTTACTAGCAATGGCTTACCGGTGGGATTGGAACTCTTGGGCGGGTTCTTACAAGATGCCGAGCTGTTGGCTATCGCACAGCCTTATGAATCGGCGATGAGTAGTAGGCGCGCTCCCCCAACAACACCCGCTCTAGAGTCAGGGCTCGCCCCGGCTTCGCAGGTTTTTAAGCTTGTCTTCAGCCGAGGCTCGCTTCATGTCGGCGCGCGCTTCGAATACAGCGCGGTTACGAATCGAATTGAATTCCAAGTCAGTAAAGAGCAGACGGGAGAGCTAGCACAAGGGCAGGCAATTACAGCAGTTACGCTGGTAGTTGATTCGAATGGCGATGGCGAGCTCAATGAACCGATTGTCCTCAATTTGCTGCCCCCGGATACAGATGCAGCCACCGGAAGTCACTATATGTCTTCCGAGTTTCGAATGGCTGTCGAAGAAAGGCGTCTCTACCTGAAGGTTTTTGGAGTCTCGTTGCCTAGCGCAGGGGCGGTGCAACTGCTAGAGTAGCTAGAAATAAGTGTTAATGTCCTGAATCAAAATAATCGAGGCCACGCTATGAATCCCAACATCAGATTGAGAACGAGTGTTCAGCTCTTCAGCCTAGTCACATTGTTCTACTCCAGCATTCTCTTCGCGCAGGATGTTCAACTGGATTTCGACTACTTCAAGAACGAAGTGCAACCAATCTTCCTCTCCAAGCGTGAAGGCAATGTTCGCTGCATTCAGTGTCATACGCGCAGTAGTGGTTTTAGAATACAGCCCCTCGAAGACCACCAACTATTTTGGACCGACGAGCAGTCGCGAATGAATTTCGATTCGGCCAGCAGTTTTAGTCTCGCAGGCGAAGATCCGCTGCGAAGCCGGTTCCTAACACACCCCCTGTCCTATGACGCAGGCGGTGACCCCTTTCATGGCGGTGGCAAACACTTTGACAGCCAATTCGACCCCGAGTGGCGCATCATGGCCGACTGGGTAGCTGGCGCTAAAACAAGGCGAGAGCCTTCCAGTGTCGCAATTCGGATTATTCAAACGAATGCGGCAGGCGATGATTCAACGATTATCGACCCGGAGACGAACCTAGTGGTTGGTCATATATCCGATATAGAAATACCCCACGGTGTAGTCGGTGCGCCCGATGGCTCGCAGATCTATATCACGAATGAAGTTATGCACTCTCTGGATATAGTTGATGCTAGAACTCTGCGCGTTAAGAGACGGATACCGCTTAGCGGCAGGCCGAACAATTTGGGTGTAACCAGCGACGGCAGCAAAGTCTATGTAGCAATCATGGAGATGCCGGGCTCAGTGGACATTATCGATGTGGCCAGTATGACAAACGTAAAGACACTGCCGGTGAACGGGGCTATTCACAATGTCTATGTGACGCCAGATAGTCGTTACGCCGTAGCTGGATCGATTCAAACTCGTACTATCAACGTCATCGATACCAGCACGGATGAAGTGGTTTGGGAGCTAGAGATGAGCTCTGGAATCCGGCCCATGACGTTCGATACGAACGCCGATGGTTCCACCAAGAATATATTTGTGCAGCTCTCTGGTTTTCACGGCTTCGCGGTCGTCGATTTCGCGAGCAGGAAAGAGGTTGCTCGCGTAGAGCATCCCGCAGTGCCGGGTGAGGAGGCTCATCTGGATGGTTTACAGGGTGCGCCTGCACATGGTTTGGCAGTATCCCCAGACGGCACGATGCTCTGGTCGACGAGCAAGGTTTATAGTCACGTCTATATCCATTCCCTACCTGATCTAGAAGAGATTGGGCGCGTTTTCGTAGGTCAGCACCCAGAGTGGATTACATTCACGCCCGATGGAAAACGGGCGTATATCGGTGCTGCGGGTGACAATGTTACCTACGCCGTGGATGCTATTAAAATGGAAGCCATCGCAAAGATTCCCGTGGGCCAGGTGCCCAAGCGCATCGCTATGGTGCGCATGGCGGTGGATTGAGCTATCTGGAGAATTAGATAGGGAAGTAGGTAGCTAGGGAAGAACGAGTGTGATCGCGATGTCGTAGCTGCCAGATTCACTAGGACTGAAACTAGTTACGCCTAGCCAATAAGTACCTGGCGCAAGTGTGGTCTCGAATCGAGAATCCGTGCCACTGACATTATTCTGCAGGGCTAAGTTGCCTACCTCATTATTTACGATATCAACAAGCAATAGATTGGTATCGAAAGTCGAAGAATTAAGACCGATTATCGTAGTAGACGCTGTCGCTACCTCAATTTGCACAAGATCTAAAAACCTATTGTTAAATATAGGATCAGTCGATCCTAGGCTGCCACCAATATTCGGGTTGGGGTTTATCAACACATCCACACCATATATCGAAGTGAATTTTTCGAAAGATGAAGGTGGGTTGTTCGTATTCGATATGATCGACACGTCGTAACTACCTTGAGCTGAATTGCTCGCACTACTTACGCCGAGCCAGTAAGTTCCCTAGTTCGCTAACAGACTGGTAATACGCGACTTGAATTCCTCAACAGTTAGAGCGCGTTTGACCATGATCGAACTGGTTTGGGTCATGACGCCGGTCGCGATATCGGTGTTGCCTTCCACAGTCGATAGTGGCTTCTTGATGCTGCGAGGTATAGACGATACTGCCTCAACATCAAGTACTGGCTGATTGCCAGCGGTACTAATCCTGCGCGTACCGTTGTCATCTACGATGATGAAATGGCCCTGTGACCAACCGATGAGGGGATTGATTAGATCTTTTGACATGGACTCGACGAAATAGATTCCCTGTTCATCCATTTCTGGAATACGCATGCCGCTGACTTGTACAATCTGGCCATTGAATACGCCGCCCATGAATTTGAGTTCTACCGAATCACCTATGTAGTCGCCCTTAATGATGTCGTTGATTTGGAAAGTGACATAGGTGCTGATGATGCCGCTGTTATTATCTTGGCGAGTCTCGCTATTTATCACGGAGCCTTCGAAAACGAATTCCGCGTCAGCTGCGACCTTATCGATATCCATTCCGAGGATCGTCGTCGCAGATGCAGAAGAAAAAGCGAACAGGCATAGGAAGCAGGTAAGAGCGGTTATGAAGCGCTTCGCGTGCACATTGAGAAATGTGTTCATTAGATTCTCTCTAGTCGAAGCTGGGTTAGAAAAACGGGATGGGGTGGTGAAAGTGTCATATTTAACATTCCTAATAAGGGTCAGTCAGCGGCGGCTATGCTAAGTCCAAGAATTCCGAATTCAAGAATTATAATGTAGCGATACTATCAAAGACAGGCGACTCTCCTAGTTTATTCCCGTGAGTCTCACATTGAAAGCGATGCCCGTCTGTTTAGATTGGATAAAGAAAAGTTGGAGGAGATGTCGCGAACGTTTTCTGCATCCACAGCTGTGCTTAATACCTACATCGTAAAAGTCTTGTCTGAAAGACTGGGGCGAGCGAACAGAAAATTGAGTCGCTACGTCTAGCGTTTCTATTCAACCGGCCTTAATACCACCGGTACCATCTCACTTCCTTGAAACCAGTTTGCGTCTATACGCAACAATTTTTCACCCGCTTCGTCAAATCGCAGAGTGCCGGTGAACTCAACATCTAGTCTGCCAATCACTACCGTGAGCGAGCGGCCATTGAGCCTCACCCTATCCGCCGGCATGCCATAGACGCCTAATCCCTCGCTGATAACGCTGGCGGAGTATTCGCCGCCGGCCATGGAGAAATTGAAGATAAGACCTAGATCATCTTCGCCGATCACCAATGGTCCACCCCAGGAGCCGACAAGTGGAGAAGTATCCGTATCCGCCGCCAGAGCAGCAGCAGAGTGCAAGCTTAGGAGAAGGCATATAAGGGGAAAAGAGAGTAGGCGCGTGATGTTGATAGCAGTTTTCATGGGATGGATGTTAAGGCGCAAGCCGGTTCAACGCAAGTTGATAACTAGTAAGTCGGGGGTGACCATTTATGGCTGATTAGCCAAGTCTGATGAATCTTGCGTCGCTGGAAATCCTTGCCGAGGCTGGATTTGGTGTAGTCACGAATCTCGAATTTCTTTAGGCTTTCGCTGTCTAGTTTAAAGTTGAGCTTATTGGTGGAGAAAATTAGTAGGCCGTCTCTCTCTAGCTTGTTCATGGCATTGCGGATCAGCGTGCCATGATCTTTCTGAACATCCAAAACATTGCTACTGCTCTTCGAGTTTGAAAAAGTAGGCGGGTCTAGGAATATCAAATCAAACTTTTCATATTTCGAGCTGAGATAGTCGATGCAATCGGCCTTCTTCAGGCGATGGTTTTTCCCACCTATCTTATTCAGAAGGAAATTCCGTCGTGCCCAATCGAGGTAGGTGTTGGAGAGGTCGATGCTCAATGTGGAAGTGGCACCACCTAGAGCGGCTTGCACGCTGGCGCTCGCGGTATAACAGAATAAATTCAGGAAACTTTTTCCCTTAGCGTTCTCGCGAATGAATTGGCGTATAGGTCGATGATCCAGAAATAATCCGGTATCCAGATAGTCTTTCAAATTTATCCAGAATCGTGCAGGGCCCTCATTCACGAAAAAGAATGTTTTGCTCCGGTCTTGGGCCTCATATTGCTGAGTGCCGCGCTGACGTTCGCGTGACTTCAGCACAATATTTTCACGCGGTAGTCCGAAGACTTCTTGAACAGCCGCGATGGCCTGCTTTCGTCTCGCGCTCACTTTTTCATCACTGATCTCGGAGGGGGCCTGATACTCCGCCATCTGCACATACTGGCCATAGCAGTCGATAGCAAACGCATATTCCGGCAGATCGCGATCGTAGACACGAAAGCACTCAATGTTTTGCTGTCGCGCCCACTTTCCTAGTATGCGCTGATTCTTGCGAAGGCGATTTATCAGCATCGTCATGCCTTCGTCCTGCATTGAGTTTTCGTCGATATCGGGATTCATGGGGAGATTGAGAAGCCTGTTGTTTGCCTACGCGAATTGACGTTGAAGAATACGAGATTCATATGATACGCGAGTTAATCTGCTACAGAGAATAAAGATTATGGGGCAAGAAGAATTAGATCAGATGAGCAACCTCTACAACATGCTTGTGACCTACATGGTCACCTACAGCTTCCAGATATTCGGAGCGATGGTCGTTTTAGTCTTAGGCGTGTTTGTTGGCAGGCGCGTTAGCGATTTGGTGCTAGTTTTGTGTGCCAAGAAGTCATTAGACATAACCCTCAGTCGATTATTTGCTAGTGCAGCCCGCATTGCCATCATAGTTTTTGTGGTACTCATAGCGCTGCCGAAAATGGGTATTCAAGTTACGCCTTTCATGGCTGCAGTCGGCGCTCTAGGTTTGGATGCTGGATTGGCTGTTCAGGGATTACTTTCGAATTATGGAGCAGGCTTGCGCATCATCTTCACTCGCCCGTTCGTAAACGGAGGCATAATCAGAGTTAAAGGCGTATTCGGTGTAGTGAAGGAAGTCCACCTCGCCTTTACGCTATTGAGCAATGAAGACGACGAACTGATCATCATTCTTAACAAGCACATTGCCAGCGAGATACTGTATAACTCGCAAACCGATACCATCTTGGAGCTGGCCGTTGGAGTTGCCTACGACAGCGATCTTGATACGGCGATGAAAGCGATTTCATCCAAGCTTGCTGCTATAGATGGTCTTAGTAATGAGCGAGCTATTCAGATCGGCATCGATGAGTTCGGCGACAGTTCAATCAATATCGCGGCACGTGCTTGGGCGAAAACCCAAAGCTTCCATAAGATTCGATTTGCTTCGGATCAGGCGATTAAAGAAGCGTTGAGTGAGGCAAGTATTGTCATCCCGTTCTTGCAGCACGAAATGCGCGTATTGTCGTAAGGGCCTATTTTTATAGGGGTTTTGCTCGGATATATGGCTTGCAGGTACTGACTGTATCCATTACTTTAGTGAGAATGAGTGAGACACACTGGTTTTGACCGAATGGCAGAGGTAATTGATTCTGCCACTAAACGACGCGAGCTCCACAATATTAAAAAAAGTGAGGTATTAAAGTGATGAATTATTTTGGTGAATCTAAACTAAGCCGGAAAGTATTCGGAGGAATTACTGTCTCGCTTATTGCTTGTGTTAGCTCACTTGCTTTGGCACAGGATTCTGTCGAATGGCTAACCTTAGGCAGTGACTATGCGCACACCCGTTACCTGCCTGTCGATGAAATTACGCCGGAGAATTTCCAAGAATTAGAAGAGGCATGGGTCTGGGATGGCGCAAGCTTCAACGCGGCGAGTGGACGCTCAACACCTAGCTACGTCGACGGCAAGATTATTACCGTGGCAGGACCGCGTCGCTATGTGATTGCCATCGACGCCAAGAGTGGCGAGACGGCCTGGACTTATGTCGAGCCGAAGACTGCTCGCTACGAATATTCCATGCGTAAAGACTACGGTAAGGGCGTCACCATCGCCGAGGTCGACGGCCGTAAGGTGGTCTACATTACTTCGCCGGCGTTCTTCCTCATAGCATTGGACCTTGAGACCGGTGCCCCTCTAGAGGGCTTTGGTGGTCAGGTTCCTGTGGATGGTTTTCCTGCTACGGGAGTTGTCGATCTACTTGCCGACTTAGGCCACCCTTACGATCCCTATGAGGGAATTCCCCTAGAGACTGGCTATATAACTTCTTCTTCGCCGCCGATCGTAGTTAATGGCACGATCATCGTTGGAAACTCGGCCGAGCAGGGCTATAACCAGGCTCGAATCGAGAATATTCCAGGGGACATCCTCGCTTACGATGCGGCAACGGGTGACTTTAAGTGGAAGTTCAATGTGATTCCCCGCCCTGGCGAATACGGGCACGAGACTTGGGAAAATGATGCCTGGCAGTGGACTGGAGATGTGTCCTCTTGGGCGCCACTATCTGCCGACCAGAACCTTAACCTTGTCTATATCCCAACCAACAGCGCGACTATCGATTTCTACGGTGGTTTCCGACCGGGCGACAATTTGTTTTCCGCGAGCCTGATTGCTCTCGATGCCGATACTGGCGAGAGAGAATGGCACTATCAGATGGTGCATCACGACATCTGGAACTATGACACGCCGACTGCTCCAATTTTATTGGATGTTAATATCGAGGGACGCGAGGTACCTGCAATCGCGCAGGCGACGAAACAGGGTTTCGTGTATGCCTTCAATCGTGAGACTGGCGAGCCGCTATGGCCGATGGTCGAGCGTCCCGTGCCTAGATCACGGGTGCCTGGTGAGAAGCTCTCGCCGACCCAGCCATTCCCAACGAAGCCCGAGCCATTTGAATTACAGGGTATCTCTATCGATGATCTCGTCGACTTCACGCCCGAGCTACGCAGACTTGCGATAGAGGCCGTGTCTGAATTCGAGATCGGGCCACTTTTTAATCCGCCTCTGCATTATGACAATGAGTTGGGCAAGACTGCCGCACTGTGGTGTCCTGGCGGCGGTGGTGGAGCCAACATCAATGGACCGGCCGCAGCCGATCCTGAGTTAGGCATTCTCTATGTAACCTCAAGCACCGGTTGTACGGCGCGAGTACTTGGCCCGGGTGCCGAGGCTGATCTGCGTTGGAACGCTCCGACAGGGACAACTTTCGCCGACTACGCCGTTGTCCGTTCTGCCTCGCCAGGCCGTATTCAGGGCATTCCCATAACGAAGCCACCTTATAGCCGTATTCAGGCTATCGACATGAACACAGGTGATACCTTGTTCACGCTGCCTGTTGGAGAGACACCGGATAATATTGCTAATCATCCGTTGCTTGCTGGCGTCGATGTAGGCAATACCGGAAGCGGCTCCAAGGCGACCATGGTAGTTACTAAGAACATGCTGATGTATTCAGGTGCGGTTGGAGATGGGACGCCACACTTGTTCGCGGTAGATAAGCGTACCGGCGAAGAGCTAGCGCGAATCGAGACCACTGAACTCAGCCGCTACGGCATGATGACCTACCAGCATGATGGTCATCAGTATGTGATGCTGCAGAATGGGCCGAGGCTTACCGCCATGGCACTGCCTGGCGCGATAGTCGGCGACGACGACGGTCACTAGACTAGCAGTTGCGTTCAATGCGGTAGAAATACTAGATAGGTAAAAGAAAGTATAAAAAAAGCCCGCTGACCAAAATGGTCAGCGGGCTTTTTTTAATTCTTCTTTCTCAATTCTTACAATTGCCTATCTGTTTCCCAGCATTACTTCCATGCGCTGGCTGGTGCGTTCGGATCGGACTTGAGGAAGCGAATCAGGTCGTCATGGAACAGATCGGGTATCTCAATCTGCGGGGCGTGCCCGACATCCGGATAGAGCAGTATGGTCGAGTTTTGTAGCTCGTTATTCACATTGTGCGCCAGAGTTGGGAAATCATCGACTAGGCCATCTTCTTCACCACCGATAACCAATGCTTTTGATGCAATATGCTGCCAATCATAGACGACAGGATCATCATAGAGCATCTGGCCCTGCAATCTGCGAACTTGCGCTACGCGATTCCATTCGCCACTCATAGTTTGTCCAAATTGCCGGCGCACGAATTCTAGATGCTCTGGTGGCCAGCGCAGTGGGAAATAATTCTGATGGCCACGCAGGATTGACTGGTACGTAGTCGTTCCTCCCCCTGCGAAAGGGTCCCTCCAAGGTCGGCTTTGGCGCTGATCGGTTAGGCCGATCTGATTTATCATAACTACGTGAGTCGTGATGTCCGGATACACCATCGCGAAACGGCTCACCGTCATCCCACCCATTGAGTGTCCAACGATCGCGACTTCGTCAATTTCCAGCTCATCTAACAACGACTTCATATTCGCTGCTACGAAATTGAAGCTGTAAGGAAGTATTGGCTTAGTTGATTTGCCATATCCAATTCTATCCACGGCTATGACCCGAAAACCTGCGGCTGACAAAGCTTTGATTGTGGGTGTATAGGCTTCGGAGTAGAAATTCATCCCATGTTGGATGAACACTGTCTGACCGTTTGCTCGCCCACTTGGAGGCACATCCATATAGGCCATGCGGATATCTTGCTGGAAGCGATTCAATTCCAGGAAGTGCACCGGGTAGGGATAGGGAATCTCTTCGAAGTTAGCCGAGACAGCGCCCCAGTGTGCCGGCGCCTCGGCTGGAGGTACTTCCGGCCAATCGATATCGGCGAGTGTGGCGTTTGAGACCAGACTAAGCAACAAGGCGCTTATTGATAGGGCTATTCGTTGTTTTAGATTGAACATATGCAACTTACCTAGGTTATGAAAATTCTTTTATGGACACTCGCTCTCACTGATCGCTAGAGTATTTCAGGTTGTGGGGCAGGTTTCAAAAGGAATTGTGTTACAAATTGGTGCGCGTGGGGAATTGCGCTGAATTTACTACCGGTTCCGTGGGTCGAAATCGACAGCATTAGTTATAGAGCGCAGCTCTAGCCTTCTTTCATGCAGCGTGGGTCGCTTTTCTGGATATTCGCGATTGTCTCACGGTCGATCGGAAGTGGCGCGCAGCCATGACCGATGCGGCAAATCAGGTCCCATTCGGGTGTGGCCAGCATATGACAGCCGAAGCAATTGCCGTCGAATTGGTTCACAACTTCAATTGTGCCACGAACAGCGATCTCGGAACCAGCTTCGGATACCCTAGCTCGAAAACTCCCAGTCATTCGTCGCCTCATTCCAGCCAGCGTCGTGTTTGATCATGACCTCGTTAG
>Ga0308015_10000357_pt1 | contig 21762 bp, 17 predicted proteins | sample Neamet231_FD_203128 | JGI IMG/M metagenome (GOLD analysis project Ga0308015, IMG submission 203128) | Marine microbial communities from water near the shore, Antarctic Ocean - #231 | ecosystem: Environmental > Aquatic > Marine > Unclassified | place: Southern Ocean | collected 2014-07-28
ATTAATTTGGGAAAACCCGTCATAATGAGGAAAAGTTATCATAGGCATCTCATTTGGAATCCCTTTTTTAATTTCATCCCAATCTTCAATTTTCCCCATAAACAATGCCGCTACATCCCCTTGATCTAGAAGTGCTTTAGTTTCAGAAGAATTTAAATTTGGAAAAAATGGTACAGAAACATAACCAGCCATAACTATTGCTAGATCAGCTATTACCCACTCTCTACAGTTTTTTGACATTAGTCCAATATGACTTTTTTCAGGAAGTCCAAGACTTTTAAGCCCTGTAGCTAATTTTCTTGCAAGTTGTCCAGCCTCACCCCAAGTGTACTCCTCCCAATTATCCCCAAAAGGTTGTCTTAGAAAAGGTTTGTTTTTAAATTTTTTCTCCCAATCATAGAATTTAAAATCAAATTTAGATTCAGTACCCATAATAATTAGTTTTTGTTGGTTAGTTGATCAATATTAATGTCTTGTATTACTACTAAATTATGCAAAAGGTATATTTTTTTATTGTTATCAGCAAAAATATCAGATTATAAAACTATAAATATTTTTAAAATCTGTATCTATTTGTAAACTAACTAATACAATAAAATAAATTTATGAAATTAATCCGGTTTGTCTCCAACTCTTAATTAAAGTATATATTATTTATTAACTTGCTAAAAAATGAGTCCCTATGGATATTAACTTCAATAAAAATGAAGATTTTAATAAGCTTTTAATTTCGGATCTTCGTAAACGTTTTGCTAAAGTAAAATTAGGAGGAGGTCAGAAACGTATTGACAAGCAACGTGAAAAGGGAAAAATGACAGCACGTGATAGGGTTGATTATTTGTTAGATAACAAAACAAAGTCAATAGAAATTGGTGCTTTTGCAGGAGATGAGATGTACAAAGAACATGGGGGTTGCCCATCTGGAGGTGTTGTCGTAAAAATTGGTTACATAAAGGGAAAACAATGTATCGTGGTGGCTAATGATGCTACGGTAAAAGCAGGTGCTTGGTTTCCAATTACTGGAAAAAAGAATTTACGAGCACAAGAAATATCTATTGAAAATAAAATTCCAATAATTTACTTAGTAGACTCTGCAGGTGTTTATTTACCAATGCAAGACGAGATTTTTCCTGATAAGGAACATTTTGGTCGCATTTTTAGAAATAATGCCATCATGAGTAGCATGGGAATTACACAAATTTCTGCCGTGATGGGGAGTTGTGTTGCGGGTGGTGCTTATTTGCCAATTATGAGTGACGAAGCTATTATTGTTGATAAGACTGCTAGTATTTTCTTAGCAGGAAGTTATTTGGTAAAAGCAGCTATTGGAGAAAGTATTGATAATGAAACATTGGGAGGGGCAACAACACATTGTGAAATTTCCGGAGTTACAGATTATAAAGCACTCGACGACAAAGATGCATTAGACAAAATAAAACGTATAGTTGATAAAATCGGTGATTTTGAAAAAGCTGGTTTTAGTAAAATAAAAAGTGAAGACCCAAAAGAAAATGAAGATGATATTTTTGGAATTCTACCAAAAGAAAGAAATGCCCCATATGATATGTTGGAGATTATCAAACGTTTGGTAGACAAATCAGAATTTGATCAATATAAAAAAGGTTATGGACAAACCATTTTAACAGGCTATGCAAGAATAAATGGTTGGGCTGTAGGTATTGTTGCAAATCAACGAAAATTAGTAAAAACAAAAAAAGGAGAAATGCAATTTGGAGGAGTTATTTACAATGATTCTGCTGACAAAGCAACCCGCTTTATTGCTAATTGTAATCAGAAAAAAATACCGCTAGTTTTCTTACAAGATGTAACAGGATTTATGGTTGGTAGCAAATCTGAACACGGAGGGATTATAAAAGATGGAGCAAAAATGGTAAATGCTGTGAGTAATTCAGTTGTTCCTAAATTTACAGTTATTATAGGTAATTCATACGGGGCAGGTAATTATGCAATGTGTGGCAAAGCTTACGATCCAAGGTTAATTGTAGCTTGGCCAAGTGCTCAATTAGCTGTAATGAGTGGAAACTCAGCAGCTAAAGTTTTACTCCAAATAGAAACTGCCTCACTAAAAAAACGTGGAGAAAAAATTACTCCAGAAAAAGAAGCTGAATTATTTGATCAAATTAAATCTCGTTATGATCAGCAAATTTCACCGTATTATTCAGCAGCAAGAATTTGGACGGATGCTGTAATTAATCCACTTGATACTAGAACTTGGATTTCTATGGGTATTGAAGCTGCGAACCATTCACCAATTAAGAAGCAATTTAATATGGGAGTTTTACAGGTTTAAAAAATTACAATTTTATTAAAAATAGAATATTTTTGAAAATGAATTATTATAAAAAAAATCAAGTAGAGGATCTTTCTAAGTATCATTTTGCATTTATAAATGTAGAAGAAAACAATAATGTTTTTAAAATCACTTTAAACAGACCAGAAAAAAAGAATGCGCTTCATCCTCAGATGATTAATGAGATTGCTTTTGCAATGCACCATGCCCATTTTAAAAAGTCTATTTGGATTGTATTATTCGAATCTACTGGTTCTGTATTTTGTTCAGGAGCAGACCTGAAAGCTATGATAGGGCAAATAGAACCTAATAACTCTACCATTCCACAGCCTGAAAAGGATGTTTTAATTGGTGAGCTTTTTAATACAATTTACAAGCCTACTATTGCTGTGGTTAATAAAGATGTTTATGCTGGAGGTTTTTTAATCTTAGCAGGCTGTTTGTTTGTTGTCGCAAATAAAGAATTAAAATTCTCTTTACCGGAAGTTAAAAGAGGCTTATTCCCCATGCAGGTCATGGCTAGTTTGATTAAAATTATGCCACAAAGAAAAGTATTAGATTGGTGTGTTCGTGGGTATAGCTTATCGGCAAATGAAGCTAATAGTTTAGGTTTAATATCTCATATAACAACAGAAGATAAAATTCATATAACAACAGCTAAATTAATTGAAGAACTTAAGGAAAATTCTCCTACAGCCATTAGACTTGGGTTAGAAGCATTTAATTATATCTCGAATTCAAATAATGATCATGATTATTTGTATAAGATGCTAAAAAAAGCACAAGAATCCAATGACGGTATAGAAGGACTTATGGCATTTAAAGAAAAGAGAAAACCAAATTGGAAAGGAAATTAATCAACCAAAATTTATGATAAATAAAAAAATGATATTGGTCAATAGACCAATTGGAATTCCTGACAAATCTACATGGAATTTAGAAGAGGAAACTATCGGAGAGCTTACTGATGGTCAAATATTAATTAAACAAAAATATATTTCACTTGATCCTGCCATGAGAGGTTGGATGAATAACACAAAATCCTATATTCCACCTGTTGAAATTGGAGCAGTAATGCGAGCTGGAACGGTAGGTGAAGTAATTCAAGTTAATAATAATAACAATTTCAAAATAGGAGATTTAGTTTCTGGATGGGGAGGAGTACAGGAATATTCACTGACAAATGGGGAAGGATATAAATTAATCAAGGAGGATCAAAATACTCCTATGTATAGATATTTAGGCGCTCTTGGAATGCCTGGAATGACTGCTTATTTTGGCATTATCAATGAGGGGAAAATTAAGAGTGGAGATGTAGTATTAGTTTCTGCTGCTGCTGGTGCTGTTGGAAGTTTAGTTGGACAGATTGCAAAAATCAAAGGGTGCAGAGTAATTGGTATAGCTGGAGGTAAAGAGAAGTGTGATTATGTTAAAAGTGAACTAGGGTTTGATGAAGTAATTGATTATAAAAACGATAATATTTATTCAGCTTTAAAAAAATATTGCCCTGATGGAATTGATGTGTATTTTGATAATGTGGGAGGAGAAATGTTAGATGCAGCATTGGCAAAGCTAAGAATGAATGCAAGAATTGTAATATGTGGTGCTATTTCACAATATAATAACAAATCTAAAATGAAAGGTCCATCAAATTATCTTTCTTTATTAGTTAATAGAGCTACTATGAAAGGGATGGTCGTCTTTGATTATCAAAAGGATTATTCTAATGCTGAAAAACAAATAAAAGAATGGTTTGGTCAAGATTTACTAAAAAGTAATGAGAGTATTTTTGAAGGTATAGAGAATTTTCATGAAATTTTCTTAAAACTATTTAACGGAAATAAAAGAGGAAAATTAATTTTAAAATTATAAATAAACATGAAAAAACCATCATTTATTAGTGAATTAACTATACCCGTTATTGCAGCTCCGCTATTTTTAATATCTGGTCCAAAATTAGTTATTGAGTGCTGTAAAAATGGAATTGTTGGAACTTTTCCAGCATTAAATCAAAGGACAACTGAAGGATTTGAAGAATGGGTAATACAAATTAAATCAGAATTACAAACCTTTGAAAATGAAACAGGAAAAAAACCTGCTCCTTTTGGAGTAAACTTAATTGTACACCACTCTAATCCTAGAGTTCAAGCAGATTTAGCTATATGTGTAAAACATAAAGTGCCCTTAATTATAACATCTTTGGGTGCAGTATCTACTTTAGTTGATGCTGTTCACAGTTATGGAGGTTTGGTTTTTCATGATATTGTTAAAAAACGTCATGCTGAGAAAGCGTCTGACGCTGGTGTAGATGGACTTATTTTGGTTGCTGCTGGAGCTGGAGGTCATGCTGGTACTATTAACCCAATGCCGTTAGTTGCTGAAATCAAAAGATTTTTTGATAAGACTATCATTCTTTCAGGTTGTATAAGCAACGGAAGAGACGTAGCTTCTGCTATGCAAATGGGTGCAGATATAGCATATATGGGAACAAGGTTTATTAATACTCATGAAAGTAAAGCTTCTGATGATTATAAAAACATGATAATTAGTAGTGGTGCAAGTGATATAGTGTATACTGCAGTTGTTTCAGGAGTTCCAGCTAGTTTTTTAAGACCAAGTTTAGAAAAAATGGGAATTAGTGAAAAAATGTGGGGTGGTTCTCCGACATTTACTCAAAAGCTAAAAATGTATTTTAAAGTACTAACATCAAAAATTAGTTTTGCAAAGGAATTAGATCTTGCCAAAGCAGAGGCAAAAGCTTGGAGTACTATTTGGTCTGCAGGTCAGGGAGTTACCAATATTCAAGATACTTTGTCTGTAAAAGAGTTAGTTAGTAATATCAAGATTGAATTTAAAGATTCTTTAGCTGAGCAAGCGAAGTTATTAGATAAATATTTATAGTGGTGTGATTAAGTCCCAAAAATAAGGAAGCACATAATATATTGTAAAAGTTAAAATAATAATAGAGATTAAGTTAAGCCATAATCCTTTTTTAAACATATCCTCAATTTTCAATAACCCTGATCCAAATACAACAGTATTTGGAGGTGTCGCGACTGGTAACATAAATGCACAAGATGCTGCTAAAGTTGCACTAACTAACAAATAATAAGGATGTAAATCAAGAACAACCGCTAATGAGACTAGAATAGGTAATAACATAGCGGTAGTTGCCATATTAGATGTCACTTCAGTTAAAAAATTAACGCTAGCGATTAATATTAATATTAATATTACTAATGGGACATCACTTAAATATGTTAGCTGGTTACCAATCCATATAGCCAATCCACTAGTGTCAAACCCTTGAGCAAGAGCCATACCAGCACCAAATAATAATAATATTCCCCAAGGAAGTTTCATAGCATCTTCCCAATCAATAATTTTAGTTAATTTATTTTTAATTTTAGATTTTTTAGAAGGCAATACAAACAGTACTAAAGCAGATATTATAGCTATAATTGTATCATCTAAATTTGGAATTATTTTCACTAATACGTAAGATCTTGAAATCCAAGCCAAAGCTGTACAAATAAATACTATTAAAATAGTTTTTTCTTCATAAGATATTTTCCCTAATGATTTTAGCTGAGTGTTAATTTCTTTTTTTCCAGCTGAAAATTGTTTTTGTTTAAACTTGAAGGCTATTTTAGTTAAATAAAACCAGCAAATAAATAGAAAAAATAGACTTAGTGGTAAGCCGAATTTGAACCAATCAAAGAAAGAAATCTCAATATTATAGCTTTCTTTAATTACACCAGCAAATATCATATTTGGAGGAGTTCCTATTAACGTTGCCATCCCACCAATGGAAGCACTATATGCTATAGCTAGCATTAATGCTTTTCCAAATAAAGAATTTTCATTTTCAGGGGTGTTAGGGTCATCTTTAAGTTGTGAAATAATTGCTAAACCTACAGGTAAAATCATAACTGACGTCGCAGTATTACTAATCCACATGGATAAAAATGCTGTAGCAATCATGAACCCCAAGATTATATTACTTTTATTTACTCCAACTAGGTTAATGATATTAAGAGCGATTCTCTTATGTAATTTCCATTTTTGAATAGCTATAGCCAAAATAAAACTACCGATAAATAAGAAAACGTATTTATGTCCAAACGCAGCCGTAGTGGTTTTTATATCTAACCCACCTGATAGTGGAAAAATTATTATTGGTAATAATGAGGTGGCAGCAATTGGAATAGGTTCTGTTATCCACCATATAGCTATCCAGGATGCACAAGCTAAAATAGCTTTTCCTTGAAATTCTAAATCAGCAGGATTGAAAAACAGCATTATCAAAATAAACGAAAGGGGCCCTAAAACAAATCCTATTTTACTTACGGATAATTTCATCTTAATTAAATATTAAGTCACACCCGTATTCAATAGAATCACTTGTGTTATGTGATAATCCATTTATGATATTAAGTGTCCAATTAAAGGATAAAGAATTCGTTTGTGCAAAAGCTTGAGCTTGATTATAAAAATGAATTGCTCTATCTACTCTGTGTAATCCTTGAGCATCTGCAAATTCATTATGTCTTAATCCTGGAAAATCAGGATCATTATCTAAAGTTCCAACCTGAATTATATGGTTCTTGCTTAAAATATCTATTAAGTAGCTATTGTTAGATAAAGGTGGATCTTGTGTTAGTATACTATTATTTAAGCCATAAGGAAATTGAATGTTGTTATCCAAAACAGTAAACCACCCAGCCGCAGAAGTTAAAATTTTATCATACCTGGCATTTGAGTTAAAAAGCATGAATCGGTGTACAAATTGAGCGCCAGCTGAATGCCCAAATAAATGATATTTATCTACGTTTGTGTTAGTATTGGTTATAAATACATCAAAAATTGGTTCGATTATTGAAAATGCCCATTCGCTTACATCATTAAGTGATTGTGAAGTTGGATTATCTCCATCGATATATACATTTCCTAAATTAAAACCATCTCCACCTGGAAAATTAATATTGCTAAATTCAGGTACAATAATTATAAATCCATATTGATCTGCTTTACTCTCCATCATGTTTCTCGTTGACTCTCCATCTCTACCACCTCCGTGAATATTGAATACTACTGGAGTACTTGAACTAACATTGTTAGGGATGTAGTAATAGATAGGAATGGTTTTTTCATTAAAAGTTTGATAAAACAAACCACGACCTAAATCTTCTAATAATATATTGTTGTTATTATTGTCAATTGGTTCATTTGGTGTAAATGTAGTTTCTTGGTCTTGGCAATTGAAAAGCAATAATAATAGAAAAAACAGAAATCTACTTATCTTCATGATTAATCATATATTTTTGTTAAATATAGAAGGATTTTTCTTTATTTTAGAGAAAAATTTAAAAAAAAATAGGTTTATGAAAAATATTATTATTTTAATGTTTCTATTCTTAGTAATTCAGTCTTGTGATACAGAAGATGTCTTGCCTGGTGTCAATGTAGAGTTAGAAAGCGAAACTATTTCTGAAGATAATGGCTTAGTTCTTGTAACTGCTACTTTAAATGGATCTGTATCTAACGATATAACTATTCCATTACAATTTTCTGGTACTGCAGATATAAATTCTGACTATTCTGTTAGTTCTAATAATATTTCAATAAATAGTGGAGATACTACAGGTTCAGTTACAATTTCTGCACTTGACGATGAAGGGATTGAAAGTCCTGAGGATATAATTATAGGCATAAACCCAACTAATGATTACCTTTTATCATCTAGTAATCAGTTAATTTTAATCATTTTGGATGATGACACTGACTCAGACGGAGATGGTGTTGCTGATTCTGATGATAACTGTCCTGAAGTTTCTGGAGAACCTGAAAATAATGGTTGCCCATGGCTTGGTTTTATAGTAAATGAAGTTTTATATGACCCACCATCTGGAATAGTTGGTGATGCAAATGGAGATGGAACTAGAGACGCAAATGAAGATGAATTTATTGAATTTTACAATTCTGGTTTAGAAATTGACCTTTCTGGATATACTATTTCCGATTCAAGTCAATTAAGACATACCTTTCCTTCAGGATCTATAATTCCTTCAAATGGAGTTCTAGTTCTATTTGGAGGGGGTAATCCATCTGGAAACTTTGGGAATTCTGTAGTGCAAACTGCATCTGAAGGCTCTATAAATATGAGTAATGCAGGTGATTTTATAACTATGAATAATAATCAGGGTAATACTTTTTTAACTATAGATATTGAACCACTTTCAAACAATCCAAATGAATCTTATACGCTAACCCCTGATATATTTGGTACTTCTTTTGAACAGCACTCTTTAGTAGTTGATTCAAACGGAAGTCTATTTTCACCTGGCAAAAAAACAGATGGATCTGATTTTTAATCATTAAAAAATTAATATGAAAATTATAAAAATTACTTCCTTATTTCTTCTGTTAATATCACTTAATATTAATTCACAATCTACATTGGATAGTTATTCCTTTGGAGAAGGAATTAGCTTTACAGCGGATAATGGAAGTAAAATTAAGTTAAGTGGTTATGCTCAACCTCATGTTGAACTTAAAAATTATACAGACTTAGAAACAAACTCTAGCTATAGTAGATTTAGACTTAGAAGGTTAAGATTAAGGTTTGATGGTCAGGCTAAAAATCCAAAATTTAGTTATAGATTTCAGATAGATTTAAGTGGAACTTCAGAAACCGGCGATGCATCAGGAGATTATTTATTAGATGCTTATGTTACATATGATATTACAAATAGAATAAAAATTTCATTTGGTCAAAGAGCTACATACACAGATAATAGAGAGTTATTTATGAATTCTAATTCCTTGCAATTAGTAGAAAGGAGTAGACTTACTTCTGCTTTTTCGTCCATTAGAGAATTTGGATTATTTGTAAGAGGTAATTTTAGGTTAAACGGCAAAGGAGCTTATCTGCGACCTTATTTTGTTTTGACAAACGGAGATGGAATAAATAATTTTGATAAAGACCTTGGTGGATTGAAAATTGGAGGGAGAATAGATTTTTTGCCTTTTGGTTTGTTCACCAATTTAGGCCAATTTAGACAAATTGATGTTATGCGAGAATTAACTCCAAAATTTGTAATTGGCGCTAACTTTAGTCATAATTTAGGTATGAGTAGTAGAAGAGGTAGAGATAGTGGTGCTATATTATACTTAAACGAATTAGGTCAAAAAAGTTTACCAGACTATACTAAGTATGGAATAGATTTCTTATTCAAGTATAATGGATTTTCAGCTTTAGGAGAATATGTTAAGTCCAAATCTACTGTCCCTACTGATATAGTGGAAAGACTTAGAAATGATGGATCTAGCTCCTCATCATTTTTAGTTAATGGGGTTCAAGATGTTGAAAGCTATGTTAATGGCAGAATGATGCTTGGTGAGGCTTATAATATTCAAATGGGATACCTGTTTAAATCTGGTATTACAATTGACTCTAGATATACTCATTTAAAGGCGGATGAAAACTCCTTTTTAAACAATGCTACTTTTTATAATAGACCTAATTATTATACTTTAGGTGTAGGAAAACTTTTGGGAAGAAATTATGGAGCTAAAATCCAAGGTTCTGTAACTTTTGTTGATGGTAGTTTAGGAACAAATGACCCTGGTTCTAATCCTATTTCAAGTGATGAGATTCTTTTTAGACTAATAACAACAATATCTTTCTAAGCTGAATATGACTAAATACTTTTACATATTAATTTTTCTTTTAAGCTTTTTAAGAGTTTACTCTCAGCCTAATCCTCAAAGTAAGAAAATTACTAAAATGTTTTTTTCTGATTATGAAGAATTATTAGAAATAACACCAGCTTTAAAAAAGAAAAAAGGATTTACTAATTATCAAGAATTGATGACTTTTCTTAATAATTTGAAGAACAAATTTCCAGATAAAATGGAAATCAAATTTATTGGAGAGTCACAAAAAGGATATGAAATACCAGTTATTTTTCTTACTTCTAAGGATAAAGATAATTTAAAGGTTTGGTTTAAAGGTGGATTACATGGAAATGAACCAGCTGGTACTGAAGGATTATTGTATTTATTAGAAAGATTACTAAATGATGAAAGTTTAAAATATTTAACAGATAATCTGAATATTACCATTTTGCCAATGGCTAATATTGATGGCTATATAAAACAAAACAGATACGCATCTAATGGGCTTGATTTAAATAGAGATCAAACTAAGCTCATGGCGCCAGAGTCTGTAAGTATAAAAAAAGCTTTTACTGATTTTAACCCCCACGTTGGAGTTGATTTTCATGAATATAGACCTTACAGAAAAGACTTTGCGAGAATGAGTGATTTTGGGATCACTTCTCTTTATGATGTGATGTTTTTATATTCAGGAAATTTAAATGTACCAGAAAATATTAGAGTAATAACGGATACTTTATTTGTTAAAAATGCAAGGTCTGTTTTGGATAACTATAAGTTAAAACATCATGATTATATGTCTACCACTAAATATTTAGGTGAGATTCAATTTAATCAAGGCTCAACAAATGCTAGATCAAGTGCTACCTCATATGCACTAAATAATTCTATTTCTACATTAATTGAAATTAGAGGGGTCGGAATAGGAAGAACCTCTTTTAAAAGAAGAGTGAATTCAGCTTATTCTATAGCTTTGTCCTATTTAAATACATCTTTTGAAAATGATGAATTTATAAAGAGAGAATTAAACAAATCTTTAACTTCTATTTCTGAAAATATTGTAGTCACTAGTACAAGGACAGTTGAGAAAGAAACTATTCAAACGATTGACTTAAATTCAAATACAATAATAGATTACGAAGTTACAATAAGAGATGCTTTGAGATCTAATCCAAAATTAATAAGAAAAAGACCTTTAGGATATTTGATTCCAGAAGAGAATTTAGAAATCATTGAAAAATTAAAAATACTAGGTCTAAAAGCTACTATTATTGATAGAGACTCGATAATGAAAGTTGAGAAATTTAAAATAACTTATTACAATAATAATTTTGATAAGTATGAGAAAATGAACTTACAGTCTGTAAAAGCAGAAATCGAAAGGGATAATGTATTGATAAAAAAAGGAACTTTTTTGATTTTGACAAATCAAAGTAGAGCTAATATATTGACTGAATTATTAGAGCCAGAAGCTCCAAATAGTTTCGTGAGTTTTGGTATTTTAAAAACAAAAATTAATGAAACATTACCTATATATAGATTAATAAATTAAAAAATACAGTTATGAAAAGAATATCAATTTTAATAATACTATTGATCACAACGTTTGTAAAGGCACAAGAAGAGACTCAAAATACAACAGATTTTGATTTTGGAAATGGGATTTCTTTTTCTTTTAATCAAGGAGATTATAGCTTTAAGATAAATGGATTTATAAAACCCACATATGTTTATAATGATCTTTACTCAGTTGTTGATGGAGGGACAGTTACAGATATAAATAGACAATTTAAATCAAAAAATTCTGTACTAGAAATTAGTGGAAATGCAAAAGAGGAAAAAGTTAGCTTTAGTATAAAAATGGACTACAGTCAAAATAACCCTTTACTTGAAGCATGGGTTGGTTATCACCCAATTAAAAGTGTGAATATATATTTTGGGCAAAAAAACACATTTTTAAACAATAGAGAAATGATATATAATGAAGACGAGCTTCAGTTTGTAGATAGAAGTTTGTTAAGTCATAATTTTACAAATTCTCAAGGAGAGGAATTTGGATTATTTATTGAAACTAAATTTGGAACAGGATTTGGAGTATCTCCAAAATTTGCAATTACATCTGGAGATGGGCGTAATTCGTTTGGTGAAAATTCTAGAGATAGTGATCTTGGTGGGATTAAATTTGGTTCAAGATTAGATTTATATCCATTGGGTTATTTTGCTAAAGGCAATGAAGGGTCTGTAGATTTACATCGTGAACAAAAAGTTAAACTAGAACTTGGATTTGCATATAGTAAAAACATGGGAGTTAGCCATGAAACTGGTGGGGGTCATGGCGATATTATTTTTTATGACATTAACGGCGAAAATAATCTACCAGATTATGAGAAAATATTTATAGACTTATTATTAAAGTATAAAGGATTTTCTTTTTTAGTCGAATATGCTGATGCAGCAGCTAGTGGTTTAAATCAAACTTATCTAGATCAGTCAGCCAATAATTTATTAATGCCAAGAGAGATTAGTGAATACCTAGTTTTAGGCAGTAGCTATAATGTACAATTTGGATATATATTTAAAAACAATTTTGGTATAGATCTTAGATTTGAATCCGCTGAGCCAGAGTTTACAAATTATCTAAATAATGCATATGAAAATTCAACTTTAAAAGATTTTGAAAGTTTTAGTTTTGGTGTTACAAAATATTTTGATGGAAATAATTTAAAGTTACAAGCAGGGTTTTCTTCTGTAAAATATCATTATGGAAATGAAGTTACTATTGCAGAACTAGTATGCCAAATTAGACTTTAGGTCTTTTGTGAAATAATAAATCTCTACTTATATTGTAAATTGTCACTATAGAACTCAAAATTAACTATGTTAATTAAAAAAACTTCTTTTTTTTTAAAATTATTGCTCATAAGTTATACTAGTTTTTCACAGCAATTTAGAGATGCTTCTATTTATACAGATGTGAATATATATGAAGATCACAACGGAGTTGCAGTTGCTGATTATGACCAAGATGGAGATTTAGATATTTTTATTGTAGGAAGTTTCTCTGAAGAAAACAATTCTCAGACATGGAGTAGATTACTGGAAAACACAAACAATGGTAATTTCATTGATGTAACGTTAAGTACTGGGATTGAACAGAACTTAACTCATGATATTATTTTAAATGATATTGGTTTTTTAGATCTGCAAGAAGATTTTGGAGATAGGCTTTCAGCATCATGGGGGGATTTTAATAATGATTCCTACCCAGATCTTTTTTTGGGAAACTCTAATCAAAGTCAATTATATCAAAATAATACAGATGGGACATTCACAAATATTACTAGTCAGTCAGGTTTAATTATAGATTGTGACACTTGTTTTGTTACAAGTGGATTATGGCTGGATTATAATCTTGATGGCTTACTCGATCTTTTTATTACAGATTACCACTCTAACTCTAACAATAAACTTTATGAGAATCTTGGTGGTGGAGCTTTTGAAATTGTAGACTTAAGTGGTCAACTTAGTACTTCTAATAGCTTTTCTTCTATTGTTATTTATGCTAATGATGATAATTATCCAGATATATATATAGCTAATGATCATGATCAATACAATGTGTTATTAATTAACCAACAAGGGAATGGTTTTGTTGATGAAACTCAATCATATAATCTTTTAGATCCTTATGATGGAATGGGTTTAGCAACTAGTGATTATGATAATAATAATAGTTTTGAAATCTTAGTTACAAATATAAAAGAAAACAGTTTTTATGTAGATGAGTTTATGAATAATCAGTATGAAAACATATCTGAAAATGCCAATATTTATGATACAAACTGGGCATGGGGAGCAAACTTTTCAGATTTTAATAATGATGGATTTGAAGATTTGTTCATTGCAAATGGTTTTTCAGTTCATGAAGAGAATGAATTTTTTATAAATATATCTGCTGGACCTCAATCTGTTCAGTCAAGAAAATTTCTTAAAACTGATCCACTAGAAAATCAAGTTGAATTAACTAAAAGTAGATCTTTAGCTTCATTTGATTATGATAATGATGGAGATTTAGATTTGTTAATATCTAATTTCGATTCCACTCTTTTTTTATATGAAAATAAATCAGTGGATACATATTTCAATAATGATGATCAAGTAAAATGGATTAAAGTTAATTTAAAAGGTACAGTTTCAAATAATGATGGTTTAGGGTCTATTGTTGAAATATATCCCAATAATGATATAGATCAGTCTAGGTTATACCATGGTTCGTCCTACCAAAATCAGTCACTCCAATCAATTCATTTTGGCTTAGATAATGCTACATCAATCGATAGCTTGGTAGTTACTTGGCCAAATACAGGCAGACAAAGTTATCAAAATGTTAGTGTAAATACTTCAATTACTGTTATTGAAAATGAAGGAGTAACAGTAAATAACAACAACACGTCTGTAAAAATTGAAGGATGTACAAATATAAATTCTTGTAATTATAACCCTGAAGCAACAGTAGATGATGGATCTTGTCAGTTTTTAACAGCTGGATTTTTAGATGGTGAAACTATTATAAGTCCTTTGACTACTTATAATTATTCTTTTGAGTCAACTGAGGCAACAAATTATTTATGGAGTATTGTCAACGGTACTATACTAAGTGGACAAGGTACTTCAAATGTTTATGTTATTTGGGATATAGCAACTCAAGGGAGTTTGTCAGTTAGCGCATCTAATGATGCTTGTTCAACAGATTTAGAAATGATAGATATAAGTATTGATTTTTCTGAAACAGATTGGGGAACTAATGATATTTCAATAGCAAGGATTTGGAATGAAATCTTATTAGAAGCTATTAGAAATGATTATGCTAGACCGACAGTACACGCAAGAAATCTATTTCATATTAGTGCTGCAATGTATGATGCCTGGGCAATAATTAAACAGCAAGGTTCTACATATTTAACTGGACAAAGTGTAAATGACTTTAATGTTGATTATGGATCTTTTAGCAATGATGATTTAACCGAAGAAGAAAATATGACAATGGCAATTAGTTATTGTGCGTATAGATTAATTTCTCATCGATTTTCACAATCACCTAACTCAGAATACATAATAAGCCTAGCAAGTTTTTATATGAATCTATTGGGTTACGATATTGAAAACTACGAGATCTCAAATAATACTCAAAATGCTATTCATTTAGGTAATTACATCGCTCAGAATTATATTCAATATGGGTTAGATGACGGTTCTATGGAAGAATTAAATTATGAGAATCAATATTATCAGCCAGTGAATGATCCTTTGTCTCCGTTATTAAGTGGAAATGAAGATATTATCGACCCTAATAGGTGGCAGCCACTAACTTTAAATGTTTTTATTGACCAAAGTGGTCAAGTAACAGGTGAAAACACACCATCTTTTCTTGGTGCTGAGTGGGGTAATGTTTATTCTTTTGGACTAAATCAAGATGATTTAAGTGTTTTTTCAAGAGATGACAACTACTATAATGTTTATCACGATCCAGGACCACCACCTCTTTTAAATAACTCCGATCAAGAGTCTTTTGATTTTATCAATGCATTCTCAATGGTCTCTATTTGGGGGTCACATCTTTCTTCAGAAAATAATACATCTTGGGATATTTCTCCTAATTCAATAGGTAATTTTTCTTTAGATAATTTGCCGATAGAGGTCTCTAATTATAATAATTTTTACAATTATTTATCAGGTGGTGACAGTAGCAACGGTCATGATTTAAATCCATATACAAACCTTCCTTACGAGCCTCAGTACGCCCTTAGAGGTGATTATTCCAGGGTTTTGGCTGAATTTTGGGCAGATGGTCCAGAATCAGAAACTCCACCTGGACATTGGTTTGTAATATTGAATAAAGTAAATGATGATCCTTTATTAGTAAAGAAATTTCAAGGTACTGGAGAGATTTTGTCTAATCTAGAATGGGATATTAAATCTTATTTTATTTTAGGAGGTACGTTACACGATACTGCTGTATCCGTATGGGGAATTAAAGGATGGTATGATTATGTAAGACCTATTTCTGTTATTAGGTATTTATCTGGTTTAGGTCAGAGTTCTAATCCTTCATTAGATAATTATCACCCTCAGGGTTTGCCAATTGTAGAGGGGTTTATAGAAACAGTTGAAGATGGAGATTTTTTAGAGGGAAATGATGATGAAAATATTGGTAAAATTAAACTGTTTACATGGCGTGGTCACGATTATATCGATGATGAAGATTTAGATCAAGCTAGTGTAGGATGGATTTTAGCTGAAAACTGGTGGCCTTATCAAAGACCAACATTTGTAACACCAAATTTTGCTGGATATGTCTCTGGCCATTCAACATTTTCAAGAGCTGCAGCAGAAGTATTAACCCTGTTCACTGGAAGTTCGTATTTTCCAGGAGGTATTGGAAAATTTTCTGCTCCGAAAGATGAATTTTTAGTCTTTGAACAAGGTCCAAGTGAAAATGTCGAGCTACAGTGGGCTACGTATAGAGACGCTTCTGATCAGTGTAGTTTGTCTAGAATTTGGGGTGGTATCCATCCATATATAGATGATATTCCAGGAAGGTTAATAGGAAACACAATTGGAAACGAAAGTTTTGAGTTTGGATCAGCTTATTTTTCTGATAATTTATCCACCACTTTTATTGATAATACTCTTCTTAAATTAAAATCTAACCCAATTAATTCTAATGAACAAATTGAGGTTTTAAACACTTTAGGATTTGAGAATTTTGAATTATTTAATTTGATTGGACAAAGGATTAGTATTCGAGTGAATTACAATTCTTCATCTAATTCAACTATTTTATCTCACGACTACTTGGCTGCTGGAATTTATATACTAAACAACAAAAATTATAGTTGGAAAATTATAGTACGCTAGTTTGATTGAAATATTATTAAATTTCATTTTTTGTTAGTCTTAAAATTATCACTAGTTTCGTTCACTTAAAATCAACTATAATGAAGCAGCATTTATTTATCTTATCTTTTTTAGTATCCTTATTTGCATACTCACAATCAAATACATCTTTGTTAGATCATTATAAAGAATATTATAATCAAATGAGAACTCAAGGAGATGTGCAAGGCGTAATTAACGCTTTAACACATTTAAATATACTATCACCAAACCAAGCTAGAAAAGACACTTTAGCTGTTTTGTATATGAACGAAGGAAAGCATATACAAGCCTTAAACACTATAGGAATAGATCGAAATGAAAATGATTCTGATATGGCTGTTGAGGTAAAGGCAATGTCACTACAAGTCTTAAACCAGATAGAGAGGTCTGTTGAGCATTATGAAGAACTTTACAGAAGAAAGCCAAGCCCACTAGTGGCCTATGAGTTAGCAGATATGAAAATACAATTAGATGATTTATTAGGTGCTACAAAGCATATAACTTTTGGAATAGCTAATTCTAAAAGTGATGTTATGAGAACTTTTTATGAGTCTCAAAATCAATATCAAGTCCCAATGAAAGCTGCTTTTATGTATTTAAAAGGGCTTGTTAGATTTAAAGAAAATAAATCATTAAATATTGACTCTGCAATTGAAATTATGGATGAAGCTTTAGCTATAGCTCCTAATTTTAATTTAGCGCTTATTAGTAAAGATGCCTTGTTGTCCCAAAAAACTATTCAATAATTTGTAATTCTTTTTCAATAACTTTATTTATTTGATAAATAAAATTATAGTATGACTCAATTAATTTATTTTTAATTGAAGTCCTGTTTTTTGGTTTAAATTCTGAATTAGATAATATTGATTCTAGCTGTAGAATATTAGTTTCTAATACAAGAAGCCTAGATGTTATCGGTAGATTATTTAATTTTTTAGGTAAAGTTTTTGTTAAATCATTAATAAACTCTTCTAGATATTTATCCTTTTCTTTGAAAGCAGAATAGTCTTCTTTTTCTAGTCCATTAATAATATTTTGCAATTCTTTTAGATTAGTCCATTGTTGAGTGATTTTCTTCGCTTCCTCAGTGAATTCTCGAACAATTATATCAGATTCAATGCTTCTAACATACTGATCTTCATTATTATAATTTGATTCACTTTCAACCTTAATTGGATTATTGCAATTTTGAAGTAAAATAATTAATAGTAGGTATTTCCTCATTCTTATTTTCTTGGCTTAAAAATCATGTAAAATAGTAACAACAAAATTAGTAATTCTATCTCAAATCCAAACACGTAATCTGGTAATCCTAAAATAGTTTTCTCACCTGTACCTAAAATTAGAAAGTTTTTTACTATTGGTGGCTCAGCTACATATAAATAGTTTGAGCCAAGCATAGAATTAACAGGCATGACTATAGCCAACAGAACATTAATCCCTCCAAAGGCTTTTAGCCATGAGTATTTACCTAATTTCATCTTCATTCGATACATAATTACCAATGGGATCACTATGATTGAAGCGTGTTTAAAGTAAAACATTATGTAAAAGAAATAGTTGTCATTGTATAATGTGATTTGTGGAGTTGAAAGTGAGACAAGACCACCAATAATTCCACAAAAAAATAAAAATTCAAATAAAAACTGTTTCTTTTTTACAAAGAAAATAATACAACAAATAATTGCGGAAATACTACATAAATGTAGTGGTAAATCTTCTTTTAATGTCCAAGACCCGCTTGACCCTAAGATTATGTGATAGGCTAAGGTCATGCTTAAGATAATCATAGAGCTACTTTTTAAAAACGTCTGTAGGTTTTGGTTTTTAACTCTATAGGACAAGAAAAAATAGAGACAACCAAAAAAAATAGTGATGGACATATTTATAATCCATTGTTGAGAAAGAAATTCTATTGCAAATATTTTATGCATAATTTTTAATAATAATTAAATCTAATATAATTATAAAATAATAACTCACCGAAATAGTAGTTATTTTTCACTCCAAAGTTTTAGTCTAGTCTAGAGTTCTATTATTTAATAATAAGTAAACCTTCTGACCTTAGAGATGTACTTTGCTAATCGAATCACTTGGTGGGTATAGCCATATTCATTGTCATACCAAACATATAATATTACCGTTTCATCATCAGTAATTGTCGCTTCGCTATCAAAAATACATGGTGCTGTAGTACCAATAATATCTGTTGAAACTAATTCCTTATTTATTGAATATTTAATTTGCTCAACTAATTCGCCGTCCAGAGCATTTTGTTTCATTATTGCATTTAAATAATCTTTACTAACCGATGTTTTTAATTGTAAATTCAAAATTGCTAAAGACCCATTAGGTACTGGAACTCTAACTGCATTTGAACTTAATTTACCTTTGAGTTTAGGGAATGCCTTTGCAACTGCACTTGCAGCGCCAGTTTCAGTGATAACCATATTTAATGCTGCTGCTCTACCTCTTCGATGCTTAGTATGCATATTATCCACTAAATTTTGGTCATTTGTGTAGGCATGTATAGTTTCTATATGCCCTTTTTTAATTCCGAAATTTTCTTCAATTACTTTTAATATTGGAGTAATTGCGTTAGTTGTACATGAAGCTGCAGAGAATATTGACTCTAAATCTGGGTTATGTTTTTTATGGTTAACTCCGTGTACAATATTTGGGATTCCTTTTCCTGGGGCAGTTAACAAAACTTTAGCTGTACCCTTAGAAACTAGGTGCCTACTTAGCTCTTTGAAGTCTCTAAAAGCTCCTGTGTTATCTATTACTAATGCATCTTTTATTTGATACTTGGTGTAATCTATGTTTTCTGGTTTTGAAGCAGAGATCATATAAACTGTAGTGCCATTAATTAATAATGCTTTGTTTTCTAAATCTACCTCAACCGTTCCTAAAAAGTTTCCATGTACAGAATCTATTCTCAAAAGTGAAGCTCTTTTTTCTAATACAGATAGATCAATTTCACCTCTTGTAACAATTGCTCTTAAGCGTAATTGTGATCCTGCACCAATTTGAACCATTAGTTCTCTTGTCAATAATCTTCCAATTCTTCCAAAGCCATATAAAACTACATCTTTAGGTATTTGTTTATTTACTTTTTCTATTCCTTTTAGCTGATTTTTTACAAAAGCTGTCTTTTCTAAGTTCTTGTTTGTGTCTAAATGATATTCATATACTAGTTTACCAATATCTAATTTAGAGGCTTGAAGGTCTAAACTCTGTATAGATTTAGATATTGTTAAGACATCAATAATAGAAATAGGTTTGTTAATAAATTTTTTAGTGTAAGTGATTAAATTCAACACTTCACTAGCTCTTTTATCAATTAAAGAGTTTCTAAAAAGAACTAATTCTATGGATTTATTATACCACAAGTCGTGTACTATATTTATAAACTCTATAGTTAATTTTCTGTTTTCTGTTTCTAGTGAAACTTCATTATCGTAGTTTTTTAAAGACATCTTTTAAATATAAATTTATTCGTTAAAAGTATTTCTTTTTTAAAAATAAACGAAATCGATTTCGTTAATGTTATAAACATATTATCAATACTTAATTTATAATAGAATCATAAATGTGTTTTTTTTTATAAAAGTAAAAACCCTTAATAATCAATTAATTTTATATGTTTTTATACCACGTTATTTAATCGAAACCTCTTCTTTCATAATCACGAAAAATAAATTCGGTGTTCAATGAGTCTTGTTTGATATTAAAAGTCAAATTCATAAATTCGATTCCAGTGTGAGTTGGACCAATCTCAGTATGTACTGGGACGAATCCATTATAAGTTAATTCTGTCTCTTTCTTGATTTTCTCAGGAGTCGTATTTATTTCAATTATTGCGCACAATCCATCGCCTTGAATATAGAAATAGATAAATTCCTCCTCTTCAATTATCTCATATTCTTTAATCCAATACTTTAATTTGGTATTATCAACAAGTCGTAATTGATTTACTAATTCATCTTTATACTCTTTGATATTCGGGGAGTATTTGTTAAATATTTCATTTGTATTGGTGCAATCAGGTCTATCATTACAAGACACAAGTGATCCTAATAAAAAACAAGACGATAATAAATAAAAGGTTTTAATTTTCATTTTTTTTTATTTTATAGGTTTTTTATTTACGATAAGATTGTGCTTTATTATTTTTTATACGTTAAGATTGTTTCAAAGAATTCCTCAAATTTTCTTTCCCCTTTTTTTGTAATTGAACACGTTGTTTGGGGGTAATTATTCTTGAACGATTTTTCAATATTAATATAGTCGTTTTCCTTTAATTTTTTTATCTGTATACTCAAATTACCTTGTGTTGATTCTGTAATTTTTTTCAAATGATTAAAATCACATTTACTGGTATTAATTAGAGTTGATATGATTTTTAATCTAATAGGATTAAACAATAATTTATCGATTGGTTTATTCATCAACTTTTGATTTACTTAAAAATATTCCTGGAATTAACATCCCTAATGATATTCCGATGATGTTTACTAATAGAAAATTAATACTCGGATTATAATTTATATAAACTGTAAATAACATCAATAATAATCCTCCGAATATTATTGGTTTAAATTTTATAATTAACCCTGTTATTAATAAGGTTACACTTAACAGGAATAAAATATCAGGCACAGGATTAACGTCCTTAAGAATTGAAATTATTACGGTTAACAACCAGGACAAATTAAATACTCCCCATATAATTTTTATTACTCTTCCTAGATGAGTTTCATATCCAGTTGTTTTTTGGATTTTTTTCATATAAAAAACAGTAAAAATCATACCAATTACAGGTAACACTG